>CERX01130619.1_pt1 | contig 11058 bp, 7 predicted proteins | sample 350251 | NCBI WGS metagenome assembly CERX01 (sample SAMEA2621044, study PRJEB7988) | marine metagenome | biome: marine biome (ENVO:00000447); feature: deep chlorophyll maximum layer (ENVO:xxxxxxxx); material: "saline water (ENVO:00002010), including plankton (ENVO:xxxxxxxx)" | depth 50 m
TCTCGCTCCTTGATTGGCGGCTTTACAGGCAGCAACAGGCGGATGAACGAAACGTCAACAGACCCTAACTCTGCAGGGAATCATAACGGCAGCACGGAGGCTGTCAACCATTGAAAAACACGCAAGTTTACAAGTGGATAAAAAACAACCTATCACAGCCTTGCCTGCTGTGCCTGTCGGCCACCGAGGCGCAGCATGACGGCATCTGTCACGCTTGTCTGACTGATCTGCCCTGGCAACAGGGCTGCTGTGAGCGTTGCGCCCTGCCACTGCCGCACAGCAGCAGCCTATGCGGCCGTTGCCTGAAAAGTCCTCCCGCCTTCTGCCGCGCCGTGGTACCGATGCTCTACCGCTTCCCCCTAGACGCGTTGATTCCCGCCTTCAAATACCATCGCCACAACCGTTACGGCTGGCTGTTGGCACAGCTACTGGCAGAACACCTGCAACAACAGCTGGCGGAGCCGGAGGCGCTGATTCCTGATTTGCTGCTGCCGGTCCCAATGCATCCGCGCAGGCAGGCACAACGCGGTTACAACCAAGCCTTTGAACTGGCGCGTGACCTTGCCAAAACCCTTGAGCTACCGTGCCGCGCAGACTTACTGCAGCGTGTCCGCCAGACTACGGCCCAGGAAGGGCTGGATGCCGCAGCACGCCGGCGCAACCTGCGCGGCGCATTCACTTGCCCCAAACCCGAGCAGCTCGAAGGGCAGCACCTGGCGCTGATTGATGACGTGATGACCACGGGCGCCACCCTGAACGAGGCCAGCCGTACCCTGCTGGCCGCAGGCGCGGCCTCGGTACAGGTCTGGTGTGTAGCACGCACACCCTGATCGGCGCTACGCCGGGCGCCCCGGTCCTGCTACCCTTGTCGGCTCAATAGCCAACGCGAGCCGCACCATGTCCAGCCATCCCTTTGCTGCCCTCACCCCCGACACTGTGCTGGACGCCGTAGAGTCGCTGGGCTATCTGTCAGACGCTCGCATTCTCACACTCAATAGCTACGAAAACCGGGTCTTTCAAGTTGGCATCGAAGACGCTCAGCCGTTGATCGCCAAATTCTATCGCCCAGGGCGCTGGAGCGATGAGTCGATCATAGAGGAGCACACCTTCAGTCTGGAGCTGGCCGAGCGCGATATTCCGGTCATTGCCCCGCAGCAGATCGACGGCAGCACCCTATTCGAGCACGCAGGCTTTCGCTTCAGCCTGTTCCGCCGCTTTGGCGGACACGCCCCGGAGTTGGACGACCCCGACCACCTGCTGATGCTGGGCCGCCTGCTCGGCCGGTTACACGCCGTCGGCGCCATGCACCCGTTTGCCCACCGCCCAACCCTCGACTGGCAAAGCTTTGGCCGCGACAGCCTGGACTTTCTACGCGCCAGCGGGGTGGTGCCTACCAGCCTGCAGCCGGCCTACTTCTCGGTAGCCGAAGACCTGCTACAGGTCGTCAAGCAGCGACTCGACGCCCACCCGGCCAAACAGATCCGCCTGCACGGCGACCTCCACGTCGGCAACCTGCTATGGCGCGATGACAGTCTGTATATGGTCGACTTGGACGATTGCCGCATGGGCCCGGCGGTGCAGGACCTGTGGATGATGCTCTCGGGTGAACGCGACCAGCGCCAGGCACAACTGGCCGAGCTAGTCGACGGCTACAACGAGTTTCACGACTTCAACCCGGCCGAACTGGCGCTGATCGAGCCGCTGCGCAGTCTGCGCCTGGTGCATTACAGCGCCTGGCTGGCGCGTCGCTGGGATGACCCAGCCTTTCCGATGCACTTCCCCTGGTTTGCCCAAGAGCGCTACTGGGCCGATCAGATACTGACCCTGCGCGAGCAGCGCGCGGCGCTGGATGAGCCGGTGCTTCGACTGTTCTGATCGCATGGCATCAAGCCAATCAATGGCGATTCCCTGGCACCGGGCGAGCCAATACACTGCCCCGCGACCATTTTTGAGGTGACCGACATGTCCGAACTGCTGATTGACCAACGTAACCTGGCGTTTGAACTGTACGAGGTGCTAGACGCCGAGGCACTGACCCAGCGCCCGCGCTTTGCCGATCACAACCGCGAAACCTTCGACGCGGCCATCGGCACTGCCCGCACCATCGCCGAAAAACTGTTTGCACCGCACAACCGCAAGAACGATGAGCACGAGCCCCAGTACGTCAACGGCGCTGCGGAGCTGATCCCCGAGGTAAAACCGGCGGTCGACGCCTTCCTTGAAGCCGGCTTTCTGAACGCCACCCGCACCTTCGAGCAGGGCGGCATGCAGATGCCCAACCTGCTGTCGCAGGCCTGCTTTGCCCACTTCCAGTCGGCCAACGCCGCGACCTCGTCTTACGCCATGCTGACCATGGGCGCCGCCAACCTGATTGAGAGCTTCGGCACCGAAGAGCAGAAAGAACGCTATCTGCAGCCGATGATAGACGGCCGCTTCTTCGGCACCATGGCGTTGACCGAGCCGCATGCGGGCTCCTCGCTGTCTGACATCCGCACCAAGGCCGAACCAGCCGGTGACGGCACCTACCGCCTCAAGGGCAACAAGATTTTCATCTCCGCCGGCGACCATCCGCTGTCGGAGAACATCGTACACATGGTACTGGCCAAGCTGCCCGACGCGCCGCCCGGCGTCAAAGGCATCTCGCTGTTTATCGTGCCCAAGTTCCTGGTCAACGACGACGGCTCCCTCGGTGAGCGCAACGACGTGACTCTGGCCGGCCTGTTCCACAAGATGGGCTGGCGCGGCACCACCTCGACCGCACTGAACTTCGGCGACAAGGACAACTGCGTCGGCTATCTCGTCGGCAAGCCGCACCACGGCCTGTCGTACATGTTCCAGATGATGAACGAAGCACGTATCGGCGTTGGCATGGGTGCGGTGATGCTCGGCTACGCCGGCTACCTGTACTCGCTCAACTACGCCCGCGAGCGTCCGCAGGGTCGCCTGCCCGATGGCAAAGACCCGACCGCCGGGCAGGTCTCGATCATCGAGCACGCCGACGTCAAACGCATGCTGCTGGCGCAGAAGGCGTACGTTGAAGGCGCTTTCGACCTGGGTCTGTACTCCTCTCGCCTGTTCGACGACACCGAGACACTGGACACCGAAGAAGAGCGCAAGAACGCGCTGCAGCTGCTTGACCTGCTGACACCAATCGTTAAAGCCTGGCCGTCTGACTACTGCCTCAAGGCCAACGAACTGGCGATCCAGATCCTCGGCGGCCACGGCTATACCCGCGAGTACCCGGTCGAGCAGTTCTACCGCGACAACCGCCTGAACCCGATTCACGAAGGCACCAATGGCATTCAGTCGCTCGACCTGCTGGCCCGCAAGGTCACCATGAATGGCGGCGCCGCGCTCAAGCAGCTGTCCGGCATAATTCAAAGCTGCTGCAAACGCGCTGCCGAGTACAGCGAGCTGAACGAGCTGCGCGAGCCGTTGGAAAAACTGCACGCGCACATCGGCAGCGTCACCATGGCATTGCTGGGCGACATGGGTCAGGGCAAGGTCAATCAGGCGCTCGCCAACTCCGCGCTGTATCTGAAGGCCTTCGGCCACATGGTGATCGGCTGGCGCTGGCTGGAGCAGGCGATCAAGGCGCAGCAGGGCCTGGCTGCCGGCAACCAAGCCGACCAGGCGTTCTATCAGGGCAAGCTACAGGCCGCCCGCTACTTCCTGCGCTGGGAAGTGCCGTCCTGCCACCACGACCTGAACGTACTGGAAAACCGCGATCTGACCTGTTTCGACATGCAGGACAGCTGGTTCTAAAGCAACACAGCGGCTGGTGACTCCACAGCCGCAGGCAACATCTCAACAGGCCACCACGCGGTGGCCTGTTGCTTTTGTGGAACCCTATCCCGGCACAGCAGTCAGCTTCCCAATCCACAACAGGAGGGCTAACCTTGCGCTCAGGCCAATTCAGGAACCCCGTCATGCTGCGTCTCCCCTTGCTGCTGTGCTGGCTACTGTTCTCATCGTGGGCACTGGCCCAGCAGAACACCTCCGCAGACGAACTCGATCAACGCATCGAGGCGCTCAACACCAATATCGACAGTGTCAGCAACAGCAGCCTGCCCGAGGCAGAAAAGCGCGAGCTGACGGAAGCCTATCAGAGCACGCTGACGTTTCTGCGGCAGACCCAGCAGACCCTGGATGAACAGCAGCAGTTGCAAGAGCAGCTGGCCGATGCGCCCCGCCAGACTCAGAGCGTGCGTGCACAGTTCAACAGCCTGTCCAAGAGTGACGGCGGCGGCAATCGCAGCCAATTGGAGCAGCAGTCACTGAGCAGCCTGGAGACGCGCCTGAGCGAACAAGTGGCGCAGATGTTTACCTGGCAAAACGAGCTGACCGCCGTTAATGGCCAACTGATCGCCGCGCAAACTCGTCCAGAGCGGACGCAGGCCAGCGTGACCGAAAACCAGACCCGCAGTCAGCAACTGAACGAGCAGCTGCGCACCCAGCAGCGCCTGGCACCCAGCCAGCTGACTCGTGCGCGCATCGAGCAACTGCAGGCCGAATTGGGCTACCTGCACGCCAACAGCGAACTTATGCGTCAGCGCCTTGCCGGTAACGGCGTATTGCAAGATCTGGCCACCCAGCAGAAGAACCTGCTGACCTTGCAGATCAAGCGTATAGAGGAAGAAATTCGCGTTCTGCAGAGCGTCGTCAACGACAAGCGCCAGGACGAGTCAGAACAAACGGTAAGCGACGCCACCCTGCCCGAGGGCCAAAGCCAGAATAAGGTGTTGCAGGCCCAAAGCAGCATCAACCGCCAGCTGAGCGAAGAGCTGTTGAACGCCACCCGACAAATTGGCGTACTGACGCGGGACAACATCGAAACCAAGCAACAGACCGAGCAGCTGACCCAGATCGACAAGGCGCTGGAACAACAGATCGAGGTGCTTGAAGGCAGTCTGCTGCTGTCGCGCATCCTGCACCAGCAGAAGAGCCAGCTACCAAAAGTTGAGACCGACAAGGACCTGGCCGACCAAATTGCCGACCTGCGACTGCACCAGTTTGAGCTGAACCAACTGGCACAAAGCCTGGAAAACCCGGATGCCTACCTCAATGACCTGCTGCTAAAAATCCCCACGGCGCAGCGTGACAGTCTGCGCCCTGCGTTGGAGCAAATGGTCAGCGCCCGCGTCAACCTGGTAGAACAGCTCAACGGTAACATCAACACCCTGATCAACCTGGCCATCACCCTGCAGATCAACCAGCGCCAGCTGCAGCAACTGAGCAACGACCTGCAACGCACCATCGATGACCAGTTGTTCTGGGTCGCCAGCAGTCGGCCGATTGACCGCAGCTGGCTGACCGAACTGCCAAGCCAAGTCGCTGCGCAGGTCGACGAGATGAACCTGCCGCAACAGGCACGGCATCTGGCAGACGCCATCACGCGGCATTGGGTCGCCAGCGTGCTGGTACTGCTCGCTCTAGGCATTCACCTCTGGCGCCGCCCCAAACTGCTGCAGCGCATCAACACCTTGCACGATGAAGTAGGACACTTCCGCCGAGACAGCAGCTGGCACACACCGCTGGCGTTGTTGCTGACCGCCATTCGGGTCGCCAACATCCCCTTGCTGCTGCTGGCGGTGGGCGTGCTGATTCTGCTCGACACCCAGCAGGGCATGCCTGCCGTGGGCGCTGCGGTGATCAAACTGTCGCTGGCCTGGTTCGCTCTGCACCTGATGTACCGGGTATTCGACCCGCGGGGCATTGCAACGCGCCACTTCCACTGGGATGAATCGCTGGTTCAGCGCCTGCGCAAACTGGTGCGCAACCTGGCCTGGGTGCTGTTGCCACTGGTGCTGGTGCTGGGGCTACACGGATCGCTCCCCGAATACGTCGGCACCGATGCAGCCGGGCGCACCGGCATGCTGCTTGGCATGTTTGCCCTGGCCTTTCTGCTTGGCCGCTTCATGCTGCGCAGCGAACCGCTGTACAGCTCGCGCATCCTGCATTATCTGGCCAGTGCGCTGCTGATCCTCAGCCCGCTGGCGCTAGCGGGCCTGACTGCCTGGGGCTACCACTACACCGCGGTCAAACTGGCAGAGCGCTTTATCGACAGCCTCTACCTGATCGTGCTGTGGATGCTGGTGGAGGGCACCGTGGTGCGCAACCTCAACGTTGCCGGGCGGCGCCTGGCCTACCAGCGCGCGGTGAGCAAACGGCAGGCGGCACAAACCCGCGAAGCCCAGAGCGACACCGAGGTGGCGGTCGAGATTCCAGAGATGAACCTGCAACAGATTAACCAGCAGTCATTGCGTCTGGCCAAGCTGACGCTGGTGATTCTCTTCACCATCGGCTTGTACTTCACCTGGGCGGATCTGATCAGCGCTACCTCCTATCTGGAGTCGGTCACGCTTTGGCACTACGAGGGTACCGGTCTGAATGCCGGCGAGGCTGTACCGATCAGCGTCGGTGACATCCTCGGTGCACTGGTCACAGTGGTGCTGACCATCACCCTGGCGCGCAACCTGCCGGGCCTGCTGGAAATTCTTGTGCTTTCGCGCCTTGAGCTGCGCCAGGGCAGCAGCTACGCCATCACCACCCTGCTCAGCTATGTGATCGTCGGCTTTGGCCTGGTGTCGTCGCTATCAACGCTGGGGGTCAGCTGGGACAAGCTGCAATGGCTGGTCGCCGCGCTGGGTGTCGGTCTGGGTTTCGGCTTGCAGGAAATCTTCGCCAACTTCATCTCCGGCCTGATCATCCTGTTCGAGCGCCCGGTGCGCATTGGCGACGTAGTCACTATCGGGCCGCTGTCGGGCACCATCAACCGTATCCGCATTCGCGCCACCACCATTACCGATTTTGACCGCAAGGAAATTATTGTTCCGAACAAGAATTTCGTCACCGAGCAAATCATCAACTGGTCACTGCAGGACACCATCACCCGCGTGATCATCAAGGTGGGCGTGGCTTATGGCTCAGATGTCACCATGGTACGCAAGCTGTTGATGCAGATCGCGCAGGATAACCCGCGCGTCCTCAAGGACCCTGAACCGCTGGTGTTTTTCCTCAATTTTGCCGAAAGCACGCTGGATCACGAGCTGCGCATTCACGTCAAGGAGCTGGCCGACCGCAACATGGCCATCGACGAAATCAACCGCGAGATTGACCGCCTGTTCAAGGAGAACGGGATCGAAATCGCCTTCCGACAGCTGGACGTTAACCTGCGTACCAGCAAGGGGCTGGAAAAGCTGGTGCAGAGCTACCGCATTGATGAAAAGGACAGCACCAACGTCACGGCCGAGCCAGCACGTCCGACTGCCGCGCAAGACCCGATTACCCCTGGTGACCAGGGCGATGGGACCGGCGGCGCCGACGATCTGTCTCCACGCTGAGCCACCCAACCGCCGCTGCCCCTGCGGGCAGCGGTTGCGCTTGCCAACACACTGAAACAGAATACGACGAATTTTCATTTGTAAAGGACGCAGGCGCGCCCATCATGAACGTCAAACTCTGGTTTCTGATTCACAAGTGGAGCAGCCTGGTCTGCACCCTCTTCCTGCTGATGCTGTGCATTACCGGCCTGCCGCTGATCTTCAATCATGAGCTTGAGCATCTACTGGAAGATGAGATCGAGGCCCCGGCCATGCCGGCCGACACCCCTATGGCCAGCCTTGATGTGCTGAGCGAGCGCGCGCTAAGTGCCCGTCCGGGCGATGTTATTCGCTTCATGTTCTGGGACGAAGAAGATCACCCGCACCAGACCTTCGTCTCCATGGCACCCAGTCTGGACGCTGCGCCGGACGACAGTCGCTTTATCACTCTGGACTCGCGTACCGGCGCCGTACTGGACGAGCCGGGCCCACCCGGCGGCTTTCTGTACATCATGTTCAAGCTGCATGTAGATATGTTTGCCGGCCTGCCGGGCATGCTGTTTCTGGGTTTCATGGGCCTGTTGTTCGTGGTGGCCATTGTCTCAGGCGTGGTGCTGTACACACCCTTTATGCGCAAGCTGGACTTTGGCACCGTGCGCAGGCAACGCAGCAAGCGCCTGAAATGGCTGGACCTGCATAACCTGCTCGGTGTGGTCACATTGGTCTGGGCACTGGTGGTCGGCCTGACCGGTGCTATCAACACCCTCAGCCCGATTGTGGTCGGCCTCTGGCAACAGGGTCAGCTGGCCGCCATGACCGCCGACTACGCCGATCAGCCGCCCCCCACCCAGATTGGCTCGGTGCAGCAAGCCTTGGATACTGCCAACAGCCGCGTTGACGGCATGCACCTGAGCCTGATCGCCTGGCCCGGGACGCAGTTCAGCAGCCAGCACCACTACGGCGTCTTCTTTCGCGGCGACACGCCCTTGACCGCCCGCTTACTGCAACCCGTGCTGATTGACGCGGGCAGCGGCCGGGCGCTGGAGCCCGAAGCCCTGCCCTGGTATGTACAGACGCTGTTGCTGTCGCAGCCCCTGCACTTTGGCGATTACGGCGGCATGCCGCTGAAAGTCATTTGGGCACTGCTGGATATCATCACTATTGTGGTGCTGATTTCCGGGCTGTACCTGTGGCTGGGCCGGCGCGCCAGCACGGCGCGGCGAGTCGACGAGGTCAACAGCGGCGGGCTGGCCGAGGAAGCACAACCATGAACCGAACCCGCAAAAACCTGTGGCAGATTTTCCGCGCCCCACTGTTGCTGGCGCTGCTCAGCATCGTTGGCCTGGTGGCCGCACTGATCGGCGACGGCCTGCTGGACTTGGTCTCCTGGCTCACACTGGGCAGCACCCTGCTGGTGATTGCGTGGTACTGGAGCAGGCGCAGCGGTTAGACTGGCCGTTTTGACCGCCAAGCAATCTGATCACCGACGAGGGAGCCGCCATGTCGCCGCATATTATCGAACCTACCAGCCCCGCCAACCGCGCCGTTATCTGGTTGCACGGACTGGGCGCCGACTGCTACGACTTTGTCCCGGTGGTCGAGGCACTCCAGCTGCCAGACAACCACGGCATTCGCTTTATCTTTCCGCAGGCGCCAACCCGCCCGGTCACCATCAACGGTGGCTTTCCCATGCCCAGCTGGTACGACATCCTCGGCGTGTCGCCCGCCCGCGCCATCAACCAGGCGCAGCTGGATGAATCCATCGCCCTGGTACGCCAACTGATTGATGAGCAGTGTGCCCAGGGCATCGCGCTGGAAAATATCGTGCTGGCCGGGTTCTCCCAGGGCGGCGCGGTCGTGCTGTGCACCGCAGTCAGCAGCCAGCTGCCGCTGGCCGGCGTTATGGCGCTGTCCACCTATGGGCCAGACCTCGACCAGTTGCTGCAACGCCACCCGGTAGAGCACCCGCTGGCGCTGTTCCACGCCCACGGTCGCTTTGACGAGGTACTGCCGCTGTCGATGGGCCGCGAAGCCCATGACCTGATGCAGGCCGCCGGGCACCAGGCCAGCTGGCACGAGTACCCCATGGCGCACGAGGTCTGCATGCCGGAGATTGCCGACATTCGCCAATGGCTGGTCGAGCAACTGAGCCTCTGATCCGCCGCTCTACTGTTCAAAAAACAACCGCAAGGCTTCGCTATCGCACGGCCTTGCATTACACTGCCTGATCTTCAATTTCCATGTAGTCGAGACATGCCTGTGCTCAAAGCACTGAAAAAGCTGATCAGCAAACCAGAAGAACCGGCCCAGAAGCCGGTCGAGCAGACACCCCGTCAGGCCCCCGCCAACGCTGCGGCAAAGCCGGACAACGCCCCCTCCCAAGCTCGCAAACCGCGTCAGTCCGAGCGTCAGCGACCGGCCAAACACAAGCCGGCGCCAGCCAAGCCATGGAGCATCAACGACTTCCAGGTGCCCCCGGCCGAAGGCAAGAGCCGTTTTCACGACTTTCCGCTGCCAGACAGCCTGATGCGCGCCATTCAGGATCAGGGCTTCAGCTACTGCACGCCGATTCAGGCTGCGGTGCTGGGCAGCACCCTGCGCGGGCACGACGCTATCGGCCGCGCCCAGACCGGCACCGGCAAGACGGCCGCCTTCCTGGTCTCGACTATCACCCAGCTGCTGGAAACACCGCCACCGGATGAGCGCTTCATGGGCGAGCCCCGCGCGCTGATCATCGCGCCCACGCGTGAACTGGTGATGCAGATTGCTAGTGACGCCGAAGGCCTGACCAAACATTGCCCGCTGAACGTCATGACCTTTGTCGGCGGCATGGATTTGGACAAGCAGCTCAAGCAGCTCGAACAGCGCTATTGCGACATTCTGGTCGCCACCCCTGGCCGTCTGCTGGACTTCTGCAATCGCGGCGAAGTGCATCTGGATCTGCTGGAAGTGCTGGTACTGGACGAAGCCGACCGCATGCTCGACATGGGCTTTATCCCGCAGGTGCGCCAGATCATCCGTCAGACCCCGCGCAAGGGCGACCGCCAGACGCTGCTGTTCTCCGCCACCTTCAGCGACGACGTCATGAACCTGGCGCGCCAGTGGACAGAGAACCCAGCCGTGGTCGAGATCGAGCCCGAGCGCCCGGCCTCCGAGAACGTTACCCAGAAGGTCTACGCCGTCAGCAGCGCCGACAAGTACAAGGTGCTCTACAACCTGGTTACCCAGCTGGAGCTGGACCGCGTGATGGTATTTGCCAACCGCAAGGACGAAGTGCGCCGCGTGCAGGAGCGTCTGATGCGCGATGGCATCAATGCCGCGCAATTGTCCGGCGACGTACCCCAGCAAAAGCGCGTACGCACCCTGGAGAACTTCAAGAGCGGCAAGCTGCAGGTGCTGGTCGCCACCGATGTCGCCGGGCGCGGCATCCACATCGACGGCATCAGCCACGTAGTCAACTACACCTTGCCGGAAGACCCGGAAGACTACGTACACCGCATCGGCCGCACCGGCCGCGCCGGCGCCAAAGGCACGTCCATCAGCCTGGCGGGTGAAGACGACGCCTTCCAGGTACCGCCGATCGAGGAGCTGCTGGGCAGCAAGCTGGAGTGTATCCCGCCGGAGGAGCGCTTCCTCAAGCCGGTACCCAAGCGCCAGCAAAGCGCCGAAGAAAAGGCCGCCACCGACGCCAATGAGGCGGAACAGGCCGCAGCTGCTGCGGCTGCCCGCCGCCGCT
>CERX01024335.1_pt1 | contig 11050 bp, 8 predicted proteins | sample 350251 | NCBI WGS metagenome assembly CERX01 (sample SAMEA2621044, study PRJEB7988) | marine metagenome | biome: marine biome (ENVO:00000447); feature: deep chlorophyll maximum layer (ENVO:xxxxxxxx); material: "saline water (ENVO:00002010), including plankton (ENVO:xxxxxxxx)" | depth 50 m
GGTATACAGGATATAGATGTCGAATCGTATCAGGGCCAGATCCAAATAGAGGATTATCTATAATCCAGGCTGGTACAGATAACCACATATATAAACGAGCTTTATTGTTTGATAAGTTAGTCATACGTCCTTCAATCGTTTTAGCAACTCGTAAACTATCAGCTTGATATTGAGATAGACTACGATACGGAGATTGATAGTTTTGAAATTGTACTAAAAAGATACCCGATATAAATAATAAAACCGATACAGCAATAAATAGTTTGCTAAACGATCGTTTAATTAAAAAATATAAAAAAGCAATAATGATAAATAAAAAAGTGTAATTTAATAAATTATGGAAGGAGTTAAAGTCAGAAAAAAAATCACGAAACGAGTTAATGATAACTAAAAATAAAGGGATAAAAACTAAAATAGCTTTAAGTAAAAAAGTAAAGGTAAGATGAAATTGTTCAGATTGTGAAAATTGAGGTTTTATGATGTAGATGTAAAGTAAAGCAAGTAGAATGAAAAAGAAGACAATATATGAAATATTAGAAAAATAAAAAAGTAAGTTTAGTATCATGAAATTACATAAACAGTTCTTGATAAATGACGTGTCAAGGTATTCCTGAATCAAAACGAACAAAGCTAGCAAGAGACAGGTAATAGGAAAGAAATATTTTGTTACAATTGGAATAGCTAAAAAAGGAATTATGAATGCTGCATAAAAAATAAAAGAAAAAAACATTTGTGATATAGGAATCCTTTTAAATGAAAAGGTAGTGCTAGATGCAAGATAAATTAAAACAAAACTTATCATGCCAATAATAGTAGCTAATATAGCTGGATAAGTACCAAAAAGATGCACTTTAAAGATTAAAAAAATATGTGTTAGAGCTGAGCCAAAAAATAACATAATCCAACGATTCAGCGTCATAAGATCGGTATGTTTTTGAAGAATAAGCTGATAAAAGAAAGCGATACAAATAACATAACCAATAATAGTAGCGCGAGAAAATGATAATAGCATGGAATAAAAAACAAGTAATGTACAGGCATTACAAAGTCGATACATAAAAAACGTTTTATTACCTATAGCTCGAATGCAGTAACATAAAGCAGATCCTAATGCTAGCAACGTAAGGTGATAAGCTGTGAAATCAAAAAAATTAAATAAAAATAATAAATAAGAAATTATGATAAAACTTATTATATATAGGATTGTTTTTCTATTTGGAACAAGCGTGTCATAGGTATAAAAAATAGCTGCAATAATAGCAAAAATGCTAAAAAACTGTATGGTTAAGATAGAAAACATTGAAATATCTAATACATGTAAAATAATTAAGGATACGATCATAAAAAGAGAAGAAATAGAGGTGTATAAAATAGGCAGATAAGATTGAGTGATAAATGAGGATACTGATTTAATTTTATTAAGAAAATAATGAGATAAACTAAGTCCCAATGGTGTAATCATAGCAACATACGCACAAAAATGAACTGGATTATTGATGCATGCAAAAACACGAGACACGGGGTCCTTACTCCAATTCATAAAATCAAGACCTAGGCTTTGTACAACCCCATATAAAGATGAAACGGATGTTGAAAATAGACATAAGCAAAAGATAAGAATACGATATCTAGTATTGTCAATAAGCTTTGCTGTCATATAAAACAAGACAACATAATTTAAAATTGTCATCAAACCTTCCCAGCGATCATAAGCGCCAATTGATGAGATAAAGACATTACGAGAAATAATGATAGAAATAATATTTGTAATAATCCAAAATAAAACAGGAATCTCAAGTCCGATACGACGCCATTTAAATCCAAAAAGTGAGTATGATTCTTCTTCAGAATGTTCAAATCCATTATCTTTTAATAAACACGTTTTAAATAACCATGCTCCACATAAAAGTAGAATTATAATACGCAAGAAAAGTAGTTTGTTAACTTCAAAAACAGACCGGGTTACCGAAGAAAAAATAAGCGGAATTCCCATGCTTAAAGCAAGAAAACCCATTAAATAAAATCGTTTAAACCATTTTGAAATTGATACTAATTGATTAGACATTTATGCAGCTAAGTATATCATGATTGTGTAAGGATTTGAAAATATTGATCAGATATGACATTTAAGTTAAAGCGGTCATTAATAGCTTTTTTTGCCTGCTTAGAGTAGTGTTGAGACAGATTATTATTATTTTTTAATGATAAAATATGCTGAGCAAGCTCCTCAGCGTTATTAGGATCACTAATAATGCCACAATCATAATCCGTAAATAACTGAGAGATTTCAGACTCAGAAGAACAGCAAGCTATGGTAGGAACACCAGAACTTAACAGACCAAATGTTTTGGATGGTACCGAAAGTCCTGTATGATTAGACGTGAGTCCTAAAAGACCACAATCAAAACTGGCTAATAAATTGGGTAGTTGATCACGATCTACGTAGGAATGAAACTGACAATTTGTTAATTGATGGTTAGTAATAAAAGATTGTGCAAATTGTTTTTTAGCACCTTCACCTACAAAAACAAAGGCTATATCATGTGTAGATTTAAGTAGCAAAGCTGCATTCATAATGGTTTCAATAGGATGAAATTTTGCCATATTACCAGCATAACCAATAACAAAATGATTTTGTAACGACCATTTTTGTTTGAAAAAATTAGGATTACTTGGCTTTTGAATATTGGGATCATCAGACCACATAGGAATATACGTGCTATTTTTGTGTGGATGATCAAAATAAGTATCAATTATTTTTTTCATACAGCGACCAATCACAATAACATGAGCTGCATAGTGGTACGTTAATTTATTTTGTGAGCTTAACCAACGAGAAAGTAAGTGAGATTGTGTTAATAATCCTGCTGCAATTAACGTTTCTGGATAAACATCAAAGATAACAACATGATAACAAAATCGTTTAATTGGATATAAAAATCGAACCAGTATAGGTAAGAAAGGAGGGTTTGTAAAAACAAGAATAATAGAGTTTTTTGGAAGAAATAATAACGTTAAAAAAGAAGACAATCCAAATGATAAATGATTAAGCAGTTTTCCTATTAAAGAAAGTTTATTGAAGCGAGTAGACCATAAACGATGAATAAGCATGCCCTGATAAGATAGTGTTTTTTTAACAGTTTTTTGTTCTGTTAGCGTAGGTTGTGAACAATAGATAGTTAAGGGTAATCCTTTTTTAGCTAATGCTTCACAAAGTTCAGTGACAGTTTGTCCAGACGAAATTAATTCAGGATAAAAAAGTTGGCAAAAAACATAAACATGTTTTTCCATTGAACGATTAATGATTATTTATTTGTGACTGAATCCAGTGATAGGTATGGTTGATACCGTCATGTAACGGAAAATTTGGAGCCCAGCCTAGATCTTTAAGAATAAGTTCATTATCACTATTACGCCCACGAACACCCAAGGGACCATCAATATGATTAATACGAATAGATTTATTAGCAACATTTGCAGCTGTTTCAACAAGTTGATTAATCGTTACCATTTCATCAGATCCTATATTATAAGGACCAATCAAATCACTATTCATTAATCTCATAACACTATCGATACAAGCATCTATATATAAAAAACTACGTGTTTGCTGTCCATCTCCCCAAACATCTATTGTGCCCCCATCATCAGCTTCGGCAACTTTTCTACAAATAGCAGCGGGTGCTTTTTCACGACCTCCTTGCCATGTACCAAGTGGTCCATAAATATTATGAAAACGAGCAATTCGAACAGGGATGTTATGATTGCGATGATAGGCTAAATATAACCGCTCACTAAATAATTTTTCCCAACCATATTCACTATCAGGCGCTGCTGGATAAGCACTATCTTCAGAACATTTGGGATTATCTGGATCAAGCTGATTATATTCAGGATAAATACAGGCACTTGATGAATAGAATATCTTTTTAACGTTAGCTTTAGTTGCTTCATCAATAATATTTAAATTAATCATACCCGAATTATGCATAACATTAGAATCATGATCGCCCGTAAATATATATCCGGCACCACCCATATCAGCTGCTAATTGAAAGATTTCATCTATAACGCCACCACTATTAATGACTTGTTGAACAACATCTAATAATCGTAAATCTCCAATAATAAAATCATCAGCTTGAGAAGCTTCAAATTCTGGATGCTTTAAATCAACACCACGTACCCAGTATCCCAGGGACTTTAAATGAGATACTAGGTGATGACCAATAAACCCGCCTGCACCACATACTAAAACACGTTTCATTATCAAAACTCCAGCTAATTAATTACTAACAATTATTGTGTCACTTTTAAAACATTAGTTCAAGAATCGATACCGAAAAATACACCAAATAGCCCAGAAAAAATCAGCTATGCCAATTTTTTTGCCATCATGATAGCGTCGTGGATTATAAGTGATAGCAATATCAAGAATTTGATAGGATTGTTTAGCTAGTTTTACTGTGATTTCAGGTTCAATGCCAAAACCAGTTTCCTTTAGATGTAATGATTGAATAACCTCACGACGAAACACTTTATAACAGGTTTCCATATCCGTTAACTGTAACGGGGTAACTAGGTTGGTTAATTGTGTTAAAAATTTGTTAGCTAAATAAGCTAATAGATAAGATGAAGATGGTATTTGTTTTGTGAGAAAGCGAGATCCATATACAACATCACAGCGATTATCTTGAATAGGTTTGATAAGTTGTGGGTAATGATGGGGGTCGTATTCTAAGTCAGCATCTTGGATAATAATAATGTCCTGAGTAACTAATGGAAAAGCAGATTGCAAGGCAGCCCCTTTGCCTTGGTTTTTAGAATGGCAGATTAAGTGAAAGTTAAAGATTGTAGTATGGTTTTGAAGCCATTCTTTTGATCCATCTGTAGAGGCATCATCAACAACAATGAGTTCGGCATCAGGTTGGCAGTTACGTACACGTGTTAGAATAGACTCAATGGTTAGTTTCTCATTATAGCATGGCATGATGATTGATAAAGACATAAGAAATAGTAATGATGAGGGTATATAAAAGTAACTGTTTTTGCAACTAAAATCTCTTTAAGTGTTATCTTGTTGCGAAAGAGAAACGTTTGATTTCATAAATTTGAGTATATAATATATAAGTATAAAATCTGATAAAATAATGTAGGTTATGTTTCAAAAAGAAAAAAAAATGAAGGCTATTTTTTTAGATCGTGACGGCGTGATAAATGTAGATACATCTTATATCAAAAGTCCTGATGAATTAGTGCTGTATCCATTTGCAGCTTACGCGATAAAGCAATTAAATGAAGCAGGTTATATAGTTGTAGTGGTAACAAATCAATCTGTAATAGCACGCAATATCTGTACAGAGAAGACATTAGAATTAATTCACGAAAAATTGGAGGCGGAGTTAAAAAAAGAAGAAGCCTATGTTAATAAAATATATTATTGTCCACATCATCCTGAAGGAAATGGTAGTGACAAGAATAATCCTTATGTTAAGGAATGTGAGTGTCGTAAACCAAAAGCTGGTATGTTATTTCAGGCAAAGGTAGAGTTTAATATTGATTTTTCAGAATCATTTATGGTGGGGGATTCAGAGTGTGATATCCAGGCAGGTATAACAGCCGGTGTTAAAACAATAGGAGTAAAAACAGGAAACGCTGTTAGTGGAAAAACAAAGCCTGATTATATAGCGACTGATCTTTTAGAGGCTGTAAAAGTAATTTTAAATTCTAAGTAAGATTGTTGGTCACGAATAAAATGCTTCACCAAATCGAATGGTTTTTCGATTTGTTTTTTTACGCCAAAGATTGGTATCGCGAAGGGAATATACACAACCGCAGTATTCTTGTTGATAAAAGTTTTCTTCTTTTGAGATGGTATACATTCTTGCTGCCCCTCCTTTTTTACGCCAATTATACGTCCAGTAAGTTAAGCTTTCGTAGGGTTTTGCAGAGCGAATCCCGCAATCATTAATTTGATCCATATTTTTCCAGCGAGAAATACCAAGACTTGATGTGATCACAGGAAACCCATGTTCATGAGCATATAGAGCTGTTCGTTCAAACCTCATATCAAAGCATGTTGTGCAACGTTTGCCACGTTCGGGTTCGTATTCTTGACCCTTAGTTCGTTCAAACCAGTTATCTGTATCATAATCAGCATCGATAAAGTCAATGTTATGTTTTTGTGCAAAACGAATATTTTCTTGTTTTCGAATCTCATATTCTTTTTTAGGGTGAATATTAGGATTATAGAAAAAGATGGAGTAAGGGATCTTAGATTCAACCATGGCTTCCATTAGTTCAGCGGCACAGGGGGCACAGCAGGAATGCATCAGAACAGGAGCCTGATTGTTAGGTGTTGTAAGATGTTCTCTTTTTGATGTCATGATGCTGAATTATAACATATATGAGTAACTTAAAAGATAGAAAGTATATAAGCTGATGTCTAATATAAAAGATATGTATTTACTAGTAAGGATAACTAGTGTTAGGGCAAATAATTATTAATCTTTAAAGTAGATTATGATGTTGAACCAGGCTTGAATAATGGTGATGGTGATGGTGATGGTGATGGTGATGGTGATGGTGATGGTGATGGTAGTACTTCTGCAACTGTTGTTGTTGTTAATTCTGCTGGAAGTGTGGAGTTTACGCTATCTTCTGAGCTAGTATCAGAAGAATCTGAGCTTGCTAATGGTGTAACGATTTGAGGTAGCAACGTTTCTGCTGTTGGAATATCAGTTATATTTTTAACTGAGAAAAATAGTTGATTTAATGTACGTATTCGTTGAATTTCTGCAGATAGAATGGTTTTAGTTTCGGATGTATCTTTATCAATTGATTGTAATAAATCGTTAATATTTTGTTCGATGTCCTCACATTTCCAAAGAAAGTTATATGAATCATTAAGATGAGTTGTAAGGATCTTGTCAGCAGCTTTAGATAGCGTAGGGTTGCTCTTCTGGAAAGTTTTGTATACCTGAGAAAGTAAAAAAGATAACTCCGTTATATGAAGGCTGTAGGTATCAAATTTTTTCCATAAGTCTATTGTTAGGGGCGGCAAATTATCTTTTTGGTATGGTTCTAGTTTCTGGTATTCATTTAAGTGTTTATTTTTTTCTGACAGGTAAGAGCGATATTTGTCAAAATCATTTTTTAATATATTTTTAAGGGATGCCAGAGCTTTTGTTGTTTTATCAAAATTTGGGTCATCCTTAGATAATTTGGATAGAGTATTCTTTAATTGTGTATATGTATTCTCATCATGTAGACGCTTATTTGTTACAGTTTTAATTTTATCCTCATATTTACTAAGTATACCAATTAAATCACGAAGCTCTTGATCAATTATATTTGAAAATAAGTATGCATGGTGAATAGGGTGGGCTGTTGAAGGTGTTCCAGTCAACTTGCGTGGGTCTATATTGTAAATATCACCTAAATCAATGAATGAAGCCTTTTGGGTAAGGCGGTTGTAAGCTAAGTTTTCAGACTTGACATCACGATGAATATGGCCTTGTTGATGTAGAGATCTTAAAGAGAGAAGTAAGTCATTAAAAACAGTTTCTCGAAAATGTCTTGATAAACTATTGATGGTTTCAGCTGATTGACTAGGCGTTGTTTCGTCTGGGTGTGGGCAGCCATGATTACGTATTGCGAGAAGATAATCAAAGCCATCTTGACCCGCATAGTCCATTGTTTGCATGTCATCGAGGTGGGATACACTGAGTACTCCTTCAATGTGATTTCGTTTGGTTTGGTTTCCATCTGCAGTAGATAGAGGGTTTATAGGGTATATTAGGACTTTGTTACCACAAAGAAAAACTTCTGAATTCGTTCCACTACCTATCGATGGATAAAGTTTCTTGAGACATTGGAGACGGTTTTGATGCTGAAAAAATTGTTCATCTGGACTCATCTTCTCATGGTTTCGTTTTCTGAGCTGTTTAGAATATGAAGAATCTGAATAAGATGGGTCTGGTGCGGAGTGTCTCGTTGTGCGATTAGGTGTCAACATTGTTGGATTGATGCGTTGTTTACTACATTCATCTCTTCTGGCTGGAGAGGGAGGGTCAAAGGGGGATAGCTTTCTCTGCTTATGAGGAGGTGCGGTGGTAGTAGATGAGTTAGGTCCTGTTAATGGCATAATATATAAATCCTTTTTAATTTTATGTTTTTTTTATGTTTTATATTTAGTTATCGTAATAAAGGTGTAATAAATTTCAAAAAATATATAAAAAAAATAAAAATAAAAAAATAATATACAATAAATATAAAAAAAATAAAAGAATAAAGATAAGGTGGTGGGTATAAGGTGTTGTGAGGTTTTGATAAAGTAAGTATGGGCTGTTATCAAAGTAGAGTAAGGATATTAAGAAAAAAAATAGATTAAGCAAGAATAGCTAGATAAATTATGTTTAGAAAAAGCAGAAATGGAGCAGTATATAAAAAGGATTATGAAAAATAAAAAAATATCAATCTTTTCTAGTATAACTATATTGTTCTCGGTATTATTTTCGGTTGGCGTGATAACGTTAGTAACATACTCATTTATGAAGTCAGAATATGCGATAGAAAAGTTAGCAAAGCGATTAAATGGATCAATTGCTGATCAGGTAAAGCAGGAGTTTGAATTATTAGTAGAGCCATCTAATAATTTTATTAATGTGATAGAGACCTTTGCAAGAGTAGATGGAAAGTTAACGTTAAAGTCAAGACGGTTGCAACAAGTCTTGTTAAATTATGTTGAAACGTATCCGCAGTTATATAATGTGTTCATTGCGTTACCCGATAAATCATTCTTAATGGCTACTGATTCAGACCCATTAAAAATGGTATTAATAGAAAGTAAAAAAAATAGTACTAAAACAATATTATTTGATTCAGATAAAACATTACTAAAATCAGAAAATAAAACAGGAGTTTCCTATAATCCTTTAGAGAGGCCATGGTATGGGGGAGCTATTAGTCAAGAAGGGGTGTTTGAGACAGAAGTGTATACATTTTTTGAATCAAAAAAACCAGGGGTCACCTTATCAAAAGCGATTCGTAATCAAAAAGGACAGCTAGTCGCGGTGGTTGGTATTGATTTATTGCTAACAAATTTACAAACATTTTTAAGTTCTGTAGATATTTCTAATGAGTCTTTTATAGCCATTATTGACAAGGAAAAGGGAAAGTATATTGTCAGTAAAGAAAGTAATGTAAAAAAGCAAGAAAGTTTTGAGATGATTAAATTGTTTCATAAGTTTACAACAAAAAAAGATTTTGATCAGATAGAGTTTAAAGATGAGATGTATTATTTTACAGAATCTGATGTAGGAAGCGATTATTTTAAAAATTGGAAATATGTCATAGCAATACCAGAAAAAGAGTTGATTAATGAGATTTTGACGATGCGTCACCAGAGTTTAAAATTTGGTGCAGTAATTTTGATAATTGGCTGTTTAATTATATTTTTATTTTCTAGGTTATTTTCAAGGCCAATTAAAGAGATTTCAAATCAAGCAAACAAGATTAAGCAGTTAGAAAAGGTAGCCTCATTAAGGTTGATGTCGCCTGTAGATGAGGTAAGTGAATTGATACAGTCTGTTAATGCTTTGGGAGTTGCTTTTGATTCGTTTGTTCAGTACGTGCCAAAGACAATTGTAAAACATTTGTTAGATACGAATCAGAGCGCTGGAATTAGTGGAGAGATGTATAACGTTACAATTTTGTTTACTGATATTGAAGGTTTTACAGCGTTTTCTGATGGAGAAAATCCTGAAAATGTATCGGTATATTTATCACGATATTTTGAGTTGTTATCAGAAAAAGTAGTGGCGTATGGGGGGACGATAGATAAGTATATTGGGGATTCATTAATGGTATTTTGGGGAGCTCCTATTAGGTTAGAAGAGCATGCATTGCAGGCGGTAAGGTGTGTAATGGCAATAAAGCGTGAGTTGGAATCTGAAAGAGTTCAGTCAGATCCTGTTTTGTCAAAATTTAAAACACGATTTGGTTTACATTCAGGGCGTGCTGTTATTGGAAATATTGGTTCTTCAGAACGATTTAATTATACAGCGATTGGTAGTGACGTAAATATTTGTGCAAGGTTAGAAGCTTTAAACAAGGAATTTAACACGTATTCATTAATTTCAGATAGTACAAAGTATCAGATAGAAGATGAAGTCTTAACAAGGCCTTTGGAGCCTATGTCGTTAAAAGGAGTGAAGGATGAGGTGATGGTACATGAGTTGTTAGATCCAGCGGTAAATAAGCCGTTATTATCAGCTTATGAGCGTTGTCAGAAACTGTATATCGATAAGCAGTATCAGGAAGCGAGCGTTAGATTTAAGGAATTATTAGCGTTAAACCCTGATGATAAGGTTGTTGAGTATTTTGTAAAAAAAATAGATCAGCTAATGCTAGATCAGTGATAGGGGTAGAGCTGTAATAATCGACAGCCACTTATTTAAGTGGTATTATGAGTGGATGTATTGTCAGGTAATTCAGTCGGCAGAGATAGTGGGTAAAGCTAATGATGCGTTACCCTTTTTTGTGTCAAAAGTTCAGGCGGGATTTCCATCGCCAGCTGATGATTTTATGGATAATAGACTTAATATTAATGACTATGTAATTAAAAATCCGCTGTCAACATATTATGTAAAGGTATCGGGGGATTCTATGATTGGAGCGGGAATTTTTTCAGGCGATATTTTAGTGGTTGATCGATCCATTGAGGTAGCTCATAATCGTATTGTTGTAGCGATGATTGATGGTGATTTTACGGTCAAGCGTTTACGGTATCATAAGAATAAAGTGTATTTAATTTCAGAAAATAGTCAGTTTGTACCGCTAGAGGTAACGGATCAAGAACTGATGATATGGGGCGTTGTTACCTTTTCAATTCATCAACCCGTATAAAAAGTTTTTTTAATCACTGACGATAAGGTATTAAATCATTTTCTTTTAAGACTTAATATTGTTTGGTTGTTGGTTGCAAAGTGAGTAGATATAGAAGCTAGCTTATGTAAAAAAAGTGAATCAAGCAAGGGAGGGTTTAAGG
>CERX01032722.1_pt1 | contig 11042 bp, 11 predicted proteins | sample 350251 | NCBI WGS metagenome assembly CERX01 (sample SAMEA2621044, study PRJEB7988) | marine metagenome | biome: marine biome (ENVO:00000447); feature: deep chlorophyll maximum layer (ENVO:xxxxxxxx); material: "saline water (ENVO:00002010), including plankton (ENVO:xxxxxxxx)" | depth 50 m
AAAGAAATGTATACCCTTGAGACAAGAGAGTCAACTATCAGAATCCCTGCTGAATATATCAGGAGAGGCCGGAGACTTGAGGATCACATAGACGAGTTGGCCCATGACGCCTTTGAGTGTAGATTTGATGAGGATGAGAATTTCACCCTATTGACTTTCGATCACGAAGCAGTGGGTAGGGGGAAGATAATTCACGGAGACGGCGCGATTTACCAGAACGTCCGTTTCAAGGCTCTAGTTTTCACAATGGACAACAATGAGGTTATCGATGGGGCAGTTTCCGAAGTGTCTGAGTACGGCGCCTTCGTGAGGATTGGCCCAATGGAGGCTCTCCTTCACAAATCACAGATTCTCGATGAACCAGTGCAAGTTAATCTAGGCGGCGATGCGGCTAGAATCGAGGGGCAGCAGAGCGGAAGATCTCTGGTCATGGGGTCATCAGTTCGGGCAAGAATTGTTTCCAAATCAATTAATCACAACGACCCTCGTTCAAGCAAGATCGGATTGAACTGCAAAATGGACGGCCTAGGGGGATTCGATTGGCCCAAGGGAGATGAATAAGATGGCGAAGCAACCATTTGCTTGCGGAGAGTGTAATATGATCCTCCCCGACCCCGATAAGAAGTCAGATCCGCCACAATGCAACCACTGCCCAAGCGCACCAGTTACCACAGACTGGCAGGGTTTCGTTGTAATTATGCATCCGGACAGGTCCGAGGTTGCAAAGAGATTGCAAATAGAGAGGCCTGGAAGCTACGCACTCAAGGTAAATATCAGGTAGGTGAGATGATATGGAGATAATCAATAGGAAGGAGAATCCGTCGCTTAATCGGGTTGAGCTAGAATTTCAATGGGACCATTCCAACGAAGCCACACCATCTCTCTCTCAAATGGTAGAGGCGGCTGCTAAGGCAGAACCCGGGGCAGATAGAGAGCTGGTAGTCGTAAAGAACGTGAATACGAGATTTGGAATGTCAAGAACCACGGGAACGGCATTGGTATACGGTTCCGCAGAATCAAAATCAATTGAGCCAGAATACGTAATAGAGAGGCACAGTTCTAGGGCAAACTCCGCGACAGAAGAAAACGAAACTTCGAAGGAAGAGGAACCTCAACCAGAAGAGTCGGATGAAGGTGATGCTTGATGGCTGGTTCCGGAGAGAAGTGGAAGAAATCCAAGCCATCAAAATACGAAATCGTGGATGGAGAACTAGTCAGGAAGGGAATCCCCTGCCCCCAACCAGAATGCGGTCCCGGAGTGTTTCTCGGGGAGCACAGCGACAGGAAAGTATGCGGCAAGTGCGGCTACACGATCAAGTCGGACGAGTAGCCCCCCACTCGCTCCAAGAACCATCGTTTGTCAGAACGCCCCCATTTACCATGGACACCCCGACGTTATCGCGTTCGAAAATATCCACCACCTCTCCTGTAAGATTTCCATCATGCCTCCATCCAGTCCACCTCCATGAGCCTTCAATGAACTGGGCGTCCAAAACAGGCGCACTTGTCTTGTAGATGCTGAAATCACCCTCAATTTTGTCCATTACAGCTATGGATCCTTCGTGCAACATAACAAACCAACCCCCTTCTCCAGAATAGGAAACGCCTGAGATCTTATCTCCAAATTGAATTGTCCTTGAGAAAATTTCCAGCCCATTTGAGGGGTCGATAACTGAGACTCCCCCTGCCCTGGACCAAATAGACAATCCACCAGGAAATTCTACTATTCCCACGATCTGATCGAATGCGAAAAGGCTAGAGATATCGGGCCATCTCGGCAACATCCCCCTCCAAATCTCATTAGCATCCGAGTCTATCATATACACTCCAGTTACTGTCGTGAAAACTATGTTTTCCCCCGAAACTCCGATTTTCATGGGCTCTGAGTCTAGAGTCCTGTGCCAAATGGACATTGCAGGCTTCAAGACATCGCCGTTTGCGGGGTGAATGGATTTTCTCAATTGCTCCCTGTTGGGGCCTTCCGTCCATTCTTCATTTAGTGGAATCGCAGCCATCCTTGCCTGCCCCAACTCCCGATCCATCCACATTCCACACCATCTGTCACCTACTATTGTAGAGTCAACAATGGGGGATGGGAATGGGGAAACTACGGGACCAAGTTGCTTGCCCGTTTTATCGATTTTAACCACTTCCCCTTGTGTGCCAGTAAGGACGTGAAAATCATCCCCCCTAGCAACTCCAGATGGTGCGAATCCTATTTCCCCCATCTCAATTGGCCTAGTTATCCAATCGACAAATCTCCGAGCCTGCCTACTTTTCCAATCGGCCATTGGTACCGCGGGGTGTACTATGGGACAAGTAACTATTGAATTTGAACCCGAGAGTTTTGAACCACCACCTTGTCCCCCTATCGTGGGAACCTTACTCTTATCCTCGACAAAGGATACTGCTTCGATGAATATTCTTTCCGCGGTGCTTAACATTGAGGGATGGGGTGAGGCTCGGGATTTTCCACATGGCTCGGTGACTATTCACGAAGAATTCGAAGTGCAGATTCTCCTTATTGACGATCTGCATATTCTGGCAGATGGAATAGACAAAGAACACGAGGCAAACACAGGTTTCTCGGTCGACGAGGTCCTTGTCCTCTCCAAGCACGCTTCTGCATCAGAAGTCCCAGCACTCACTCTGCATGCAATTGGAGTTCCCGGGGAAACTCCGCATGGCGAGAGGGCCAGATCGGGAGGGATCAAGGGTCAAGCCGTCCCCCCCTCGAGAAGATTCGGAGATATGTTTAGGACAATGAGGAAGATTGCCATAGAAGCCAGCCTCGACAAAGAGTATGATATTACTCTAGAGGCCACTCATCACGGCCCGCTATTGGATAGCCCGACATTGTATCTGGAAATTGGGTCAGACGAGGAAAGATGGTCCGACTCAAGGGCTGCACGAGTTTGGGCACAGACAATATCCATCTGCTTGGGTATGTCCAAGGATGACCAACAAAGGGAATGGTCAGGAGAGGGAGATGTCATGATAGGGTTGGGGGGCGGGCACTATGCGCCTAGGCACAAAGCAGTAATTTCCGAGACAGAAGTATGGGTCGGGCACATCTTGGCAAACTATGCCATAGTCTTCGAGGACCAGAGTGGATCATCTCCTTCATCCGGCCCTTGGAAGCACTCTGTTCGTACCGCTGTGGAATCTACTAGGGCAGCATTCCCCGGCGGACATGTCTTCGCTCACCTGGATAGGAAATCCTTCAAAGGTTGGCAAAGACAGGCATTATCCTCCCTCCTTTCGGAACTAGACGTCCCAGTGAGGAGGGGAAAGGAAATCTCCCCCCCGTAATTGTCAAGTCTCTGGTCTAGCTGAGGGTGCCATGGGAGCCTTCGGAAGGGCGATTGTGTCATTCTTGCCTTTTGCACCACGCTTTGTCGTAGGATGGGTGGCAAAGAGGTATATGGCAGGAGAGACCTTGGAGCAGGCCCTTGAATTGATGGAAAAATTGTCATCTGAAGACGCATGCTTCACAGTAGATGTTCTAGGAGAGGAAATAAGCTCCATCGAGGAGTCATCATGGTTCATTGATGAGTATGAGAGAGTCCTGGACTCAATTGCAGAAAGTGGAATAGATGCAAACATATCTATCAAACCAACAGCATTGGGTCTGCTGATAGATCAAAAATCAGCCTACGAAAATATCGAGCGAATAGTACGAAAGGCATCCAAGAATGGAATCTTCGTAAGATTGGATATGGAGGATCATAGAGCTACTCAAGCCACAATTGATGTTACGCTCGATATGCAAGCCCGTGGTTTAGAGAATATCGGCTTGGTTCTCCAAGGAAGGATGTTCCGAACTCCATCCGATATTTCCCAAATGTGTGAAAATCTAGGTCCGAAGGCAGATTTCAGAATTTGTAAGGGGATTTACTTGGAACCTTCCGAAATTGCTCACACTTCATATCAAGACATCGTGGAAGGAACGAATAAAGCACTGGATATGATGCTAGAATCCGGAGCCTACACTGCAATCGCATCTCATGATTTGCCAGTAATTGATCATGCTCTAAAGTCATTAGAGTCGAGGGGTTTAGGACCTGGGAAGGATGATCCCCGACACGATACTCCCGTGTCTAGAGCCGATGGAAAAGGTCCCGGCTATGAATTTCAATTTCTATTGGGAGTAAGGGGCGACGTTCGTAGATCAATGGCAGAAAGGGGACATAGGACTAGGATTTACCTGCCATATGGTAAAAAGTGGTATGAGTATGGCATGAGGAGACTAAGAGAGAACCCAGACGTAGCCGTCCATGTTACCAAGTCTCTGTTCTTTCCTTGGACAAATCGAAGGTAATAACAGCGTTCTTACCCTAAATCGACCTCCCTAGAGTATGAGTAGCGAGATTCTGAATATCGCTGGCTACCGTTTTGTAGACCTCCCAGACAGGGACGACCTCCGAGAGTTATTTTTGGAACTCTGTACCAATCTTGAACTCAGAGGTACCGTATTGTTAAGTCCGAATGGCATAAATTTCTTCCTCGCCGGTCCTGAGGGACGAGTCAGCGATTTCATTGATTTTCTTGAGTCGGATATTCGTTTCACTGGAATCCCAATAAAGACCAGTTACACTGATTACCAGCCGTTCAGGAGAATGCTGGTCAAGAGAAAGAATGAGATAATTTCTCTCGGGTTACAAGAAATCAAACCTTCTAGATTTACTGGCCCTCACATCAAACCAAGTGAGTTCAAACAACTTTTGGATGAACGCAGAGACATCTTGGTACTGGATACTCGGAACGATTATGAGGTCAGAATCGGCTCATTCGAAGGAGCCATAGATCTGGGGATTTCTTCATTCAGGGAGTTCCCTGAAGCCATTGACTCTCTTCCAGATGAGTACAAGTCTAAGCAGGTGGTAATGTATTGTACCGGGGGGATAAGATGCGAGAAAGCCTCCGCTGTAATGCTGAATGCAGGTTTTTCCGATGTAAAACAACTCGAAGGAGGGGTTCTTGGGTACTTCGAAGAGTGTGGAGGCTCACATTGGGATGGGGACTGCTTCGTCTTCGATCAACGTGTGGCACTAAATCACGAACTTTCTGAGACTACCATAGAGATGTGCTTCAAGTGCAGAGAACCACTATCCGAGAAAGAGCAGCAATCTGATAAATATCTAATTGGAGAGTATTGCCCTTATTGCTACCCTGGGGACAATTGAATGTATGCAAATAGATATCGCTCAACCGTCTGATTGAAGTCTAAGTGCCCTACCAAGAGAACATGAGGGCCGCCGCGATCGTCGTTCTTGCTATCGTGTCCTTCACTCCTCTTTCTTCGTCTAGTTTTGGCATAGAGGGGGGCCAAGAATCACCTTGGTGGGAGTCGACTTCCATGGATAGGGATGGGGACAAGATACATGATGCGATATGGTTGGCTATAGATAGCGAATTGCATGACTGGGTGGACGAACATAATACCATCAGCGTAATTGTGGACTTTGACCATACTCCGGACTTTAATGATCAAGATATGCTGGAGAGGGAGGTAGATTTCCAGACCCAGTTCCGCTATCATCTGATAGATAGCATAGCTGGAAGGATAGGGGTGGAAGATCTGGTAGAGGCCTCTCGTCTCCCAGGAGTCGTCCTTATCGAGCTAGATGGGATTTTGACTACGCAGATGAATGATGTAAATGACGTGCATGGAATCCCTATGATATGGGAGGACACCGGCTACACTGGAGAGGGGAGCGTAGTTTCAATCATCGATACTGGAATCGACTCAGATCATGTCGGGCTCGACGATCTAGATGATGACAATTCCACCAATGACTCGAAGATAATCGCATTCTACGATGCGGTAAACAACCCCGACAAGACAAACGGGACCGAAATCAAAGCATATGATGACCAAGGCCATGGTACCCACTGTGCTGGAATTACCGCAGGAACCGGTGCACCCGACTTTGCTAACATTGGAGTGGCTCCGCAGGCTCAGTTGGTAGGGGTTAAGGTCTTGGATGCGGGTGGATCTGGATCTTTCGCAACTGTGATGGCGGGGATGGAATGGACGGTGGACAAGAGACATGACTTCAATATCAGGGCAGCCAGTATGAGCCTTGGTGGATTTGGCCTCATAGAATGGACCTCCAGCGAGGAGGAAAGCGTCAATAGAATGGCCAATGAGATGGTTAGGTCGGGCGTGGCACTATTCATTGCAGCAGGGAACAATGGAATTAGCGCTCAGATAGGAACTCCAGGTTCAGCAGAGGACGTCATCACGGTGGGCGCTCTGGACAAGGATACTTCGATAGCCGTTTATTCTAGTCAGGGGCCTACCGAGGAGGGAAGGGTGAAACCCAACATTGCATTTGTTGGATCCAGCGTAATGGCTCCTGAGGCAAATTCTGGAGATGGCTACGTAGCCTACTCGGGAACCAGCATGGCGACTCCCGGAGCAGCAGGACTAGCTGCACTAATGTATCAGGCAAATCCAGACCTCTCTCCTTTTGATATCCGGAATATAATGCAGGAAACCTCGACCTACAGACAATGCCACTACCTTCTGGCAAATGAGCCGTGCCCTGAGGATTTGATTCCTAAGAACAGACAGAACAATGTGTATGGGCATGGGCATGTAGAGGGGCTCCCTGCCTTATTAGAGGCGGCAAACTATGTTTATGGCCTAAATACCGACATCAATCTCAGCGTTGACTCAGATCTCTCGGAGGGAAATCGTATTCACCTATATCCTGGAGAGTCATTCTCAGTATCGGTCCTAGGTTCTCCTATGGAGATCCAATGGAGAACTTGGGACATGAGAGACAATTGGATGAGTCATCCAGAATTCCTTGAAGGCGAGACGAACCTTGAGATTAGCCACACCATGCTGGTGGACCGACTCCAATATCTCCCCGGCAATCAAATAGAGGGAAATCAGACTGTAATGGTACGTGCCATTCTTGGTGACGATGCATCAACAAATCTGGTTGCACAGGTCTTCGTTCAAGGTTCTGAACCAGTATTTTCCAGCGGCTCTGGAGATTCAGGAAACGCCGCTCTGGTTCCAATTTTGTCAATGGTCGTAGTTGTACTTGTGGGGATGCTCACTGTTTCCTTGCTTCGCCTAAGATCTGCAAACCTGACTGGATATGAAAATGAAGAGTAGTACCCCGGGAGATTCTCGGTTTACCTTCTCACATTATCAGGCCGGTGAAGGTATATCCTACGTATCTCATGAGCCATTCTACTCCCGGTGAGTGTTCTTCCTTTTCCTGTATGGATGGCCCTGACTCTCCACTTTGAGTCTGCGAATTTGATAATCGAACCACATGAGAAAGTCCTATCTGGTTCACATTCTATTTTTCCAGACTCGCTGACTTCTCCATCCGTCATTGTCACTCCAACAATGGTTCTGTCGGATCTCTTAGCCCACATCGAGAAAATCTCTGTAGCTGGCAGACTTTCCTCGGGCTGGGATTGCGAATTGTCAATTCGAGTTATTTTCCAAGTTATTTCTTTGTGTTCGAACATGTCTCCGACTGAAATCTCTTCATCTTTGTCAACCTCAATTTCTTCACTATAACTTTCCCTTCCGTCAGATAGTGTCGTGTTGATATAACTCGCTTTAGGTGGCCTGATTATTATCGTATGAACGGCGTGGCACTCTTCGCACTTAGCCAATACATCTTCGCCCAAACCCTTTTTTTTCCTATTGATGATGGTATGGTCTGTGACTTCTAGGCATTGCGGACAATCTGCAAGAGAGGTTCCACCGTCAATCTCCATATTCTATGGCGGGGTTGCAACGTCTTCAAACCATCCTAGAGCATGATTGAAGTGTAGTGGTTGCCAGAGTAACTTGTGGACGTAGGCGACAGAAGTCATGGTTTGCCCATGAGGTCAGATTCTGATATTATGGCTATTCTTCTTTCGGAGGACGAAGAGAGGGATCAGTCTGAACCAGAAGTGGCATCAAGCATCGGAGAGCAAATGCTCCACATGGACATCCCTCTGCTCCCCAGATCAATAAGAGCCAGGATTAGAGACGTGTGCTCAAGAATAAGTCCGAAGAATGCTGTCATCATAGGAGGGGGGATTGGTCATCTATCAGCATGGCTCTTCGATTTATGGTCGTCAATCAGTCCAGGGACCGAGAAAATGCAAACAAATCATCCAGAATCTCTTAGGATTATCGAACCGGGTACGAGGTTCCGTGTAATCATTGAGCGACTAATCAGGAGGTACGAGGCAGAAGATTGGGCACAGGTAGTTTCTATGAATTGGCAAGAAGTGATTGCGGAGACCGTTTCCTCAAAGGCTTCAAATGTCTCTATTGATGAATCGGCCCTGAATTCCGCCTTACCAATGCCCGTAGACTTGGCAGTCATCGATTTACCAGAAGATGACCGTGCCGATGCGGCGAAATCTGTCTTTGAGTTGGTTTCTCCTGGCGGTCTAGTCCTTCTCATAGAACCAACAGTTCCAACGGGCGATGTGGGGGAAATTATTGTAGGGGCCGAACTCACACCTGCTCAGGTTAAGGTTAGATCATTCAACAGGTGGATTGAGTTAGTGAGGGATATCAATGAAGAGCACTTGGTGGGCTTTACTGACTTGACTGGCGGGACTCTCGTGGCGCTAATCAAAAAAGCCTAGAGTCAGATATCAAAATGAGAGATTAGCAAATCAATCCTAAGGAGGCCATACCCATAGTGGTCATCATGACTTTCCTGCCCATCCTTCTTCTGTGAGGACTGAGTCAATGCATCCTTTACCCCTTCTATTGCCTGTCTCCCAGAAGAATTCTCTCTCTGTAAATCTGGATTCTCCTGCAATAATAGTGCAAGGGAACCACTAACCCAAGCAGTTGCTGCAGATGTTCCGCTGGACCAACCCCACCATTCGGAGTTGCCCACTCCCGAAGCCATCAGGACAGGCACCTCATGTCCCGGGGCTACAATCTCTGGCTTCTTGTGCGGGTCGCTTCTCGGTAGAATTGGGTTTGGCCATAGTCTCCCATCATTATCTCCTTCGGAACTGCCCGACCAGATAGTTCCTAACCGAGTAATACCTCCTACGCAAATAACTCCCTCGACTGAACCCGGAGAGCCTACATCACCGTCGTCATCTTCTCCATCATTGCCTGCAGAAGAAACTACGAATACCCCGCTATCCAAGGCATCATCAACTGATCTTTCCAACTCATCTGTTGTGAAGAAATCAGAACCGAAACTCTGACTCCCCCCCAAACTTAGGGATATGATGTCTGCACCTTGCTGTACGCACCAGTCAACAGAATCAGAGACTGTTCCATCAGTCCCCTGACCCTCATCATTAATCGCTTTTGCAACTAGTAAATCAACTCTCTTCGCTACCCCATCCAGACCTCCGTCGGAGACGATGATCCCAGTCATTGCAGTACCATGGCCTTCGTCATCATATGGCTCGTCAATTCCATTGATTGAATCTCTCCACCCTCTCAACTCAACTCCTCGTAAATCGGGATGATCTAAATCGACACCCGAATCGACCACACAAACAACGACTCCCCTCCCATCTAATTCAGCTACTGAATCATTGTTGATCCCGATAATATCCATGTAATCCATTTGCCAAGATAGCAATGCAGATGATGGCCTTTCTATTACAAAGCTGTCTTCGCCCTTCCAGATGTAGATTATTGTAATCGAGGAAGCAAAAATAACAACCAAAGACATACTAATCGCAATCACCGATGAGAGCGCATCCTTTCTCAACGGCTCCACTAACTCCCCGTCATCATATGCAGGAATTTGATCAGGGGATTCGCTCACCAAGCCTCAACCCTTCCAAAATGACCCCCGACAGGGGTGTTCGAACCGCAGTTGATGCATACTAATCTAGTCGATATCTTTCTTCCACATTCCTTACAGTCCGAACCCACTATGCCCTTGCCACTACATTCTTCAAGTTCACAGGGGATAGTTATCTTTCCATCCTCGTCCATTGTAGCGCTAGTGTTCTGATTGCACACGGGGCACTTGCCGTGCTCAACCTTCTTTGCCTGTATTTCTTCTCCTGATACCTCTCGAGCTCTAGATGACTGAATTCTGGATTCTGTTGCACCAAGCATGAACTCGGGAAACCAGACTATAGCCAACAAGAGAAATGTAGCAATAATTCCAGTGATGATGTGAATTAGGACAAGTGAGAGACTGAAGTCTAGATCTCCTGGACTGGGTGCGATTGAGTGAGTGCTACTCCAGAAACTGATGTTCAAGAAAACTATCCATGCTGCTATGGCACTACTCCAGGCAAATAAGCTGTGATCTTTCCAAGCCCGATCAATCACCCTGGGGTCGGGATGAGCATGCTTTCTCTGGACATGAATGTCCCGAGTCTCTACTACGGCTCTTCTAACCACAAAAGTCGATAAGAAAAGCATTATCAAATTTGCAATTATCACCCAAGTCCAACTCTTTAGTCCAGCTTCAGTGGGAAATTCTGGTTTCTCTGCATGTGCCCTAATGAACCCAAATAGTATGAAGCCCATTCCAATCAAAAGATAAACCATGTTTTCCCTCATTATAGGGTAACTGTTCCAGAGCATTACTACGAATCCCAACCAGCAAATCAAGGAGAGTAGTGACACAATCAGAGCTAAATCTTTCATATGCAAGAATCCACTTTCATCGCCCATTATCCCCCAACGATCATAATCTCCTCCGCTGGTAATTTCTCCAATTCCGATATCCCAGGTGCCCAGAATGAAACCAGAAACGCAAAAACCCATCATTACCAGTTCCTTTGCTCCCCAGTATTTCTTGATCAGATTGAAACTGTAACCAATCTCTGAAACAAAACTATCGAGAATTCGTAAACGACCGTCTATATCCGAGAAGATGCTTCTCGCGGGGTGATCGCTCAGCCTTTCCATGAGGCCACCCTCCTCGACGTCTGACTTTTCGTCACTCCGCTGCTCCATGTTATTCTGAGGCCAGTGGCATTGAATAAGAATCCCATCCTTCTGACAAGGTGAATGTCGTGAATTATGCATATTTTGGCGCCGAGGGCGAGATTTGAACTCGCGAGGG
>CERX01039382.1_pt1 | contig 11031 bp, 7 predicted proteins | sample 350251 | NCBI WGS metagenome assembly CERX01 (sample SAMEA2621044, study PRJEB7988) | marine metagenome | biome: marine biome (ENVO:00000447); feature: deep chlorophyll maximum layer (ENVO:xxxxxxxx); material: "saline water (ENVO:00002010), including plankton (ENVO:xxxxxxxx)" | depth 50 m
CCACGGATAGGCACAACCGACTCACTTTTACGGACGGAACCGAAACAAAACATTTTGTGTGGATTGGAATACATTACCAACATTCTTCTGGAGATTACATCACAGTGTCCGAAAATAATTATACGTATGACCTTAGATTTTTTGAAAATGTACAACTTAAACTCGCTGCAAGCCTGAGTCGGAATGATGGGCCTGGACAAACGTTGACATTCAATGGGTTTTCAGGAATGCGCGAGGATTATCGAACACCAGTTGAGAAACTTGGTTGGTGGTACGATTGGAACGTGACCGTGACCGGTGACGACAACAACCAACTTACCTTTACTAAGGATGGAGAGACAGCAAGGGATTATGTATGGAATGGATATGTCTATGAGAGAGACAACGATTACATTACCATCGACGAAAATCACGATACCCATTACCATCGTTTACAATACTATACAAAGAGAGCGCTTGATGATATAGTTGCAACAGCATCCGGCGACTACACTGTGCAATCTTTAAAAGACATGCGCGACGCCACCGGATTTTGCATTGGTGATCAAATCATGGCAACGTGGCCACCCAACAATAAATTATACGCTGCAACGGTCTTTCAAGTCGACGTCGCCGACCAATCGTTGGAAATTAGGTGGGACGATGGCAGTACCGGTTATCGAACCCACTACTTTGATGGTGTCAGAGAACCCAGTATTTCCCCAGTCAACCTCCTTGCTCCGTGTCCATTAACATCAGTGTTCAACGATATCGTAGCCGGGCGACTTCTTAGGACCCATGGCCCTTTAAGTGGAGATCACGATTGGGAATTTGACAACGCTAGTTGTGCAAACCAATGGTGGTGTTCTTACACCTTTAGCCACAGAGAAAGTGCTCCGGGTGTAAAAAATGTGATTCGGTTTAAAAAATCGGGTGGCATGACCTTTGACTTTACATGGAATGGACTGTGCTATTTTCACAATGCTACCAATACCATTACCATTGGAGATGAATATGAATCCGGTGGTTTTATTCGACGACCTATCAATTACAGAAGTAGAAATAATATGTACATTAGTCATTGGATACAGAGGACGGTATAAAAAAAAAGTATGGGGTTTAAGCAGATGGCATCAAGGCTTCTAACTCTGCCAATTTAGCCTCTAACGCTTGTGTTTTGGTTATCAAGTCGCTCATTTTTAACCCGCCAAATGTCTTAAACTCATTTGCAGTAAATCCAATCTGACCTAGATTACCAACGTATTTGTTTCCATTATTATTGCACTGAAAGTAGAAAAATTTTCCACTGGTGGAAATCACGGGATAATTATTATTTGAGTATCCTGCTAAATTATCGTGAATTTCAATGTTGCCTTGCGCATTTTTATTGGCTTGTAAAAAGGTTGCCGAACCGTTAGCCACAACGTTTCCGGTGCTGGTAAGTTGTTCCACGTGTAATCCTTGATTCTGAAGATCCGTAACATTAATTGTGTTTGTTCCAAAATTCGTAATATCGACATTCGACCCTTTTTCACCAGGTTCGCCTTGCTCCCCTTGTATACCTTGAAGGCCTCGCTGGCCTGTATCACCTGGTGGACCTTGAGGGCCTTGATTGCCCTGTGGACCAGTTGGTCCCCTATCGCCTTTTTCACCTGGTATCCCTCTCTCCCCCTTGAATTCGTCTTTGCGATTGGCAACGAGATCTTCGACAATCTCGCTAGTAATTCGTGCAATAATTGCATCTTTTTCGTTGAATGACATTCTGTTTTTGTTTAACGCCAAGAAAATAATTTACTTGTTTTTTTCCTGCATCCATCGCAGTATCATGGACCGCAAGACGCCGGTAGGATACCACTTGGGCGTGCACATTTTTTCGTACAGACTGGGCCCCACGTACCATTGGCTGGTTTCCGTGTAGATGGGCGAGTGGCGCTGGCACTCGTGCTCGTAGCGCTGCTGCAAATACAGTAAATTGTGACTGGGCATTTTTGGTTACACCACGGAAAAAAAACAATGCCACTTGACCGCTATTTTTTTCGTGTCTTTAATAAAACATGGGAAACGCTCAAGCCCGAAGTGAAGCCTTGGTTGGCGGGATGAAACGAAATGCCGAGTTGGCCGAGTTGCGAAGACAAACGCATGCTGAATACATGAAACGACAACGAATGATGTGCGCCATTTGTCATGAGCCTATTGCAGAGGGTCAATCGACGCTCACCTGCCACAAAAACTCCGATCGTCCGCATGTCTTTCACGAAGAATGTCTACATGGATGGCTACGCATGAACAACCACAACAACAACCGCTGTCCAACATGCAACCTTCCCTGCATGGCAACGGAGGAGTACGTACAACGATACCCTGTCTTGGCCCCGCAAGCGCAAACAAACGATACCCTGGTTAATGAAGACGCCTTTGATTATACCGAAGACGAATTGGAAGTGAACGAAGATTTGTATGCCTATTATCTCACGCATTGGGCCGGTATGCACCCAAATGCGGCCGCACAAGGATGGGGGTGGAAAAAGGTAGAATGTCCTGTTTGCGAAAAGTTTCAATGGTTTTTAACCAATCAAGAGTTTGATGATGATTTTACACGGTCAGGATGGGTGATGGAAGATGGAAATTTAGCATGTGAAGCATGCTGGCAATATGCAATTACGCTGGAATGTGTCATGTGCGGTGAAAAGGAGACTTTTTTCGAAGTGGACGAGGCCAATGTTTTCGATGTGACAAATAATTTTACCAAGTTACCATTTCCCGATGCTGCTTTATGTAAGCAATGCGACTTGACAGACAAGAAACAGGTTATTGATGCCCTTAATAATGGCAAACTAATATTGGAATATGCTACCACCTTGCAAAACGACAGAGACGTCGTCATGGTGGCCATTAAAATGAATGCACTTACATTACGATATGCGTCAAAAGAAATCAAAGGTAGCAAAACATTTGCTCTTGCGGCAATGCACGCTCTCAATCAAAATCAAGTACCGCACCCTCGGTATATTATTTGGATGGAATACAAAGAAAATACCAACGACACACCACAAGATCAACGGGAAGTTCTTTTACAGGCGCTTCCCTATTATATAGAAGGGCGACCACATGAAGTAGATGTGATACAATCATTGAAGTTGACCGTGGAAGAAGCAAAAGCCATGATACAAATCGATCCAAAAATTTACCAGTATTTAGAAGAGGACTTGCAAGCACATCAGGAGGTATTTGATGCAGCGTATAATCATGAGAAAATAGAGGAGGAAGACAAGAGTGAAACCAAACGCATCATGGATCGTTTGCATTCGGTATATCAAAGTGAGGATGACAGCGATGACGGTGACGAATACGATATAAACGATCCATACTATAGCCAAGAAAATCCCCATTTATTTCAATGGTCCCTGAAGAAAAAACAATGGGTGGAAAATCCAGATGGAAACAAATATATTTGGGATGACGAAAAGGATGACTGGGTCCTTGACTAATAGATATTGCATTGTGTTTGATTTCCTTTTTTTTTATCTTCCCATCTACCAAAACCATGCTACCGCAATTATTACACGCTTCCAAAGACATTCAGGCCACCTACCGGTTTGTCAGGGACAATACAAAAATGCCTAGTTTTAAAACACTGGACCCATGCTTGGATCTAACCTATACGCCGTACCCTTACCAACAACAGGCGGCGGCGTTGCTGGATACTACCACCGACAACATCTTGGTCAGTTCCCCTACTGGGAGTGGAAAATCGTTTCTGATCCACTGGGCGGCTAAACGAGGCTTGGAGCGGCATAAAAAAGTGATTGTAGGCGTACCATTGGTTGCACTGGCCCTTCAAATTTATGCGGATTTGCAACGATTGTTGAAAGGAATCGAGGTAGAAGACGAACAACCCATTGGCTATTACGACGAATACGATGAGTATGCAGATTACTACGAGGAAGAACTAAGTGTGCCTGCCGAATCCAACGTGGGGATCTGGACCGGGCCGTCCGAATTGCACAAAGACGCACCCATCATGGTTTGCACGTACGAAATCGTGTTGATCCAACTCAACCAAAACCCCACCTTTTTCGATGGATGCTCGCATTTGATCTTGGACGAAATCCATTCCTTATCAACGGATCGCGGCCACGTCTTGGAAAGCATCTTGACCCATTCTTATCTGCCCTCCCTAAGCATCGTAGGATTGAGTGGGACCATTCCGAACAAACGAGAGTTGGGGGAAATGCTGGGAAGATGCAACGAGAAACCGACACATGTTATTGGCATGCCCAAACGACCCATTACGTTGAATCTGTTCCTCGACCATCCCGAGTTGGCCACCAAAACCAAACCGTTCTACCCGATTTCCAAGGACGGCAGTTTTGACGATACCACGTGGAAAAAGGTCACTGCACTGAAAGAATTGCCCAAACACGTGTCGTGGAAACACAAAATGATCGATTTAGTTTACCGCTTAAAAAATCACGACAAATTTCCCGCAATGATTGTGGCCTTTTCCTGCAACCAATTGAACCAGTTTGGCTACGATCTGTCTATGGATCTATTGGAAACGAAAAAAGAAAAACATTGGGTGCATCGGGCTTTTGCACGGATTCAGAAAAAGGTGACCAAAGAAGATTTTGAATTGTTTGTCTATTTAAAACAACTAGCGTTACGCGGAATTTGCGTGCATCATTCACAGCAACCCCAACTCTACTTGGAAATTCTACCCGAGTTGGTCAAGCGTGGAAGCATCAAAGTTATCTTGTGCACGTCTACCCTTTCTACCGGCATTGATTTGCCGGTGAAGACCGTTGTCGTCAGCAACATTCGGATGCCAAGCAAAAAAGGGTTTCGGGCCATCCCAGCAGCGCTGCTGCATCAAATCTTTGGAAGAGCAGGACGACCAGGAATGGAGACCGAAGGCAATGTGATCTTGTTGCTGTGGACGGAAACCAGACGGGTGATGAAAGAGTTGCTGGAAACAAAGCCGGTCAACGTGCAAGGAAAAGGACAGTTGACCGTTCAGCGATTGTTGCACAGCAAATTGCATCACGAAGACGTTGCCACGATGCTCCATTCTCCCTTTTCGTCGTTGGACGGGTTCTTTGCCAAACCTATTTTCAACCAATGCGAAGCCTTTTTGAAGAAAGCGGGACATGTAACAGAGCGAAAGGCGTTAATGGCTTACGATAAATTGTGCGAGCATGCTAGAAAAATTCATAATGAGGTTTTACAAACATTAAAGAAAGCATCAATTGTATACGTAGAAGACGTATTCCCAAAAATTGCTCCGATACAATGCACTGTTGTCAGTCATGATCCTTTAACAGTGGAAGACCTGGGAGTAATTTCAAGAGACTGGGTACTTTTCTCGGACGCTTTGCCAAAAAAACAGACATTGGAATTTACTGAGCACGCTACAGTCATAAAAGCATGCATGAAAGCGTTGAAACATGCTCCGATTATTTCCAAAGAGGTGGAAGACATGGTAAAATTAAACTACCAAGTTGATGATTTGAAACGATTGTACTTTGACGTCGAGTCAAATGCAATGTACCCAATCTATAAGCACATGATAACCTTGCTAGAAAGATTTGAGTATATCAAAGGCAATGTATTGACTTGGAAAGCCAAATTAGCCGCAGCCTTAGTTGGGACGGAGTTCCCTCTCCTTTTAATTGAAACGTACACGCACAAGTTGTTTCCAACAACCCCCGCTAAATTTGCCGCAATTCTCAGTTGCTTTTTGGTGGAGAACAAGCATTCGGATCCGTTTGATTCCGAATCTATTCCTGGAATCTATCGGGAGATCTTGAAACTGAACGAAGAAACGGCATTAACCGACGCAGAGCCGTCTTGTAGATTTGTCGATGCAATCTATATGTGGGCGACAGGAATATCGATCAAGACGATTTGTGAGAAGACCAATGTGAATGTTGGGCATTTTTGCAAACTCGTAAATCGATTGGTGCAATTGTTGGAGCAGTTGGAATCTGTGGATGTAGGGAATAAAGATTTAAGTGAGCGGTGCGAATCGGCGGTAGAATTAATAAAAAAAGGGTTGCCATTCGTCCCTTCCTTATATTTGCGTTAATTTCCTTATATTTATTTACTTTTATTAATTTAAAATTACCAAAAAAAAGATATGATAGAAGATAATATTTTGAAAGAATTAATACAATATTTGGATGCGAATGAGAACAAAATGATGCCAAAAGAGTCAAATCTTTATAAAGTATTTACCAAAAAAACTCAAGAAATTAGGGATAAGTTATACCCGGGAAATAGGTTTAATGTTCCAATATTCTTAGAACGTATTACAAAACGAAAAATAATCGTACCGGAGAAGCACAGAAGGCAATATTTATCTGACAGAGATCGTGGTGCCGTTAACAAACGAATTGAGAAGGGTCGAGAACATGACAAAAAACGTGCCAAAGACATTGTACCTTGTCCATATTTTGAAAAATATAAAATCAAAACAAAATATTGTAAAGGTGCATATGCTAGGAAGTATATTAAGAAACATATGAGAGAACAACATCCCGATCACTGCGAGGAATTCAATATACCACCGAGACAACCAAAAAAAACGCAACCGATAGGATTTACGTTTATAAAAAAGATGGTGGATACCGATAGTAGAAAAGACCATCGACAATTTCAGACGTTACTATTGGATAGCGAAAAGCAGGACAAGATCGTGTTTGAAATCATTGAAAGAATGAAACGAAACAAGCAATATGACGAATCAATTAAAAATCAACCATGTTACGATGATTATGGTGGGTACTTGCCTACAGGGTTTGATTTACATTCACATTCTTTGTATAAATTAAGTTTAAACCGACTTGATAATGACAAACCACACTTTATTTGGAAGGATGATTCATGGTTGAGTAACATTGAATTTATCATTTTAGGCATGAATACGTCGTGGTATTGTCCCGAAGTTTCAATCGATCGCATCCGTGTTTTACTACAGACCCCTATTGATATTCAACTTCAAAACCAGAGATTAACATCATTGAATGATAGTGTCACTAAAAATTCTATTCCATACAACTCGATAAAAAACGTACGAGACAGGCACAAAAAAATAAATGGACGGAATGGAGTAAAAAATAGGCCACCTGACCCATGCAATGAAGAATGGCCAGATATGGCTAAACAATATGATCATGCAAAAACGTTGTTGTACAATCAATTGGGGTTGTGCTGTTTAAGTGGGTTGTTGATGGTTTTTGAGAACAAAACAAATACCAATCAACCGTTTGCGGCATGTTTTGATGCCATAGATACCCGAAAAGGACATATTACAAACAATATTCGCTGGCAAGCACGTTTTCTTAACTGTACAAATATGGATAAAACAAAAACAGAAAAGTACGAGGACGATTCAGTTACTGCGTGGACTCCTGAATTATTCAAATTGTATATATGGGGTACGTGTCCGATTCCCAATTGTGTGCCTGTATTGCCGTTGCCTAAAGTAGGCAAAGTTTATTCGCCTACGAAAAAAAGACCGTTGAATAATGAAATAGCAATAGTTGATGCAAAAACTTTCTCTTACTACAACGTAATTCATTCCAATGCAGACGGTACAAATAATTCAATTAGCAACTTAAAACTTTCCTCATCTATGGATCATGTTGTGGTTGGCGCGTCCATACGAGGGAAACAAGTTGATAGAGTGTGTCTTGAACATATAAAAACAAAGAAGAAAACAATCCACAATAGTTTGGTGCACGCCCAACGCGACTTAGGATTACCTAAAACAGCAGCAGGTAACTTGCGCACAGTTATTAATGGCACGTCGCGTGCCCGTTACGGGTATTACGTTACTAAAATGGCAGATGAAGATTGGAGTACATACAAGAATCCGGAAAGAGCAGCAAAAAGGTTAGGCTTGCAGCGTAACACAGTTTCCAAAGTATTGAGAAAAGAATCTAAATACGCTGGGAATTCCAAAACATTAGAACGTTTTGTATTTGAACATTTGAAAAAGCCTGCCTATTCTGACGACGATGAAGAATGGAAAATGGTTCCACAACAGTATTTTGAAAGTAATATGACTGGAATTGCAGTTAGTGACAAAGGGCGTGTACGAGTAAATGGTTTGGTATTGGTTGGAATAGAAAGAGATGATGGAAATATGTATTTTCAAAATACATTGGTTTGTCGTATGGTTTATGCCACTTTCACTTTTCAATAAAAAAAGTAAAAAAATAAATTTTATATATTTTTAAATACTTCTTTCATTTAAATACGCCTCAGTTTTGTGGTGATTTAATCGGTTGGTTCTGGCTTTTTAAGATATCTTGATTGGGATAAAACAATACACATCGATCTAAAGAATTGGCCATTTGTGGCTTCCTTATATTTGCGGTAAAATTAACTATATTTATTTACTTCTATTAATTTAAAATGCTCAAAAAACGGAAGCAGGAATTTTTCTTTGCTGATTTAATTAGTAATTTTATTCAAGGTGAGGTACATGTTGGAGGGATACATAAGAAACGCAAACTTCCACTAGGAAGCCAAAACAACCCGTTTACTATTGTGCCTAAAAAGAAAAAAGATCGGAAAGAGGGGTATTATATGCCCGACGATGGCATCCTACGTTTTTGGAATTACACTTTACAAATCATGTATCTTTTGTGCAATCAATGTGAATACAAAACTAAGGACAATTCTAATTTGAAAAGACACAAAGCACATAAACACGATATCGACGTGAGGTGGTATGATTGTGATGTGGAAGGTTGCCAGAAAAAATTTAAAATAAACGATAATTTGAAAAGACACAAAGCGTATATTCACGATATCGACGTGAGGTGGTATAATTGCGATGTGGAAGGATGCCAGAGTAAATTCAAAGCAGCCAGTGAAGTGAAATCTCACAAAGCATATAAACACGATATCGACGTGACGTGGCATAATTGCGATGTGGAAGGATGCCAGAGTAAATTCAAAACAGCCAGTATATTGAAAAGCCATAAAGCAAATAAACACGACATTGACGTGACGTGGCATGATTGCGATGTGGAAGGATGCCAGAGAAAATTTAAAACAAATGGTGAAGTGAAACAACACAAAGCGCGAATTCACGATATCGACGTGACGTGGCATAATTGCGATGTGGAAGGATGTCAGAGAAAATACAAATCAGCCGGTGAAGTGAAATCTCACAAAGCACATAAACACGATATCGACGTGAGGTGGCATAATTGTGATGTGGAAGGATGTCAGAGAAAATACAAAACAGCCAGTGATTTGAAAAGACATAAAGCACATAAACACGATATCGACGTGACGTGGCATTATTGTGATGTGCAAGGATGCATGTGGAAAGTTAAAGACAAATATACTTTAAAAAGCCATAAAGCACATAAACACAATATTGACGTGACGTGGCATTATTGCGATGTGGAAAGATGCATGTGGAAATTTAAAAATAAACGTACTTTAAAAAGGCACACAGCGAGCGTACACGATATTGGAAATTTGCAATGCGGAATATGCTTCGAATTGTGTGGAAGAGTGGTCTCTCACGAGTTTACATATGGTCAAAGTACATTGACTGGTACCATCGACATATGCAGGCAATGCTGTCGAGACTACGGTTTGAAAAAGGATCGCATTGAACATCGGTACATGACAAGGTTAGACGAGTACATTGATTTTCCATCGTACGATGATCAAATGGTAAGGGGAGAGGCATGTTTGAGATATCGCCCGGACCGGTTGTATTTGGACGTCAACAGTCGTGTGTATATCCAAATTGAAATCGACGAGAACGAGCATCGCTCCGGATCCTACAAATGCGAGGAACGCCGAATATCGGAGATATATGACGAATTTGCGGAAAGTGTTCCGGACCACTACGTCGTGATTCGATTTAATCCAGACGAATACGACAAGAACGATGATGATCGTGAGGACGTGTTTGAAGAGAGGGCGTGTCATCTTGCTGAGATCATTCAATATGTTCGCAAACATCCACCCACAGAAAAGGTTAGTATCATTTACATGTATTATAGCGAGAATAATCCTCAAATTACACAAAACTTTCCAAAATATTTTATCGATGACGAAAATAAAACATTAAATTAAATCATAAATATATTTTTTTTATTAAATGATCTTTTAATCATTATACAATAGCCTCTACAATTAACATTTGGAAGATGCTCTTGTGGCGGGAATACCACCACTCCCCATACTGCGCAATCTCGGCTAATTTTGCGTATACCGTCATCTTCGCTTTGACCGTATTGTTGGCATTGATGATGATGTAATCTCCCTGAAATTCTCGTTTGGATGCCAAGAAACGTGGGGTTGGATCTCCCAACACCTCCACGACCAAAACTGGATATTGCGATCGATCACACCACACAAAGTCACCAATGTGGTACATCGTGTTTAAATCCAACACATAAAATAATTACGCTAAACAAACATGGACGACGTCCTTATTATTCCCATCGGACAAAGACATGTTATCGTAAATGTGGAATGGTTGAAAACACAACCTTTTATCCAGCAACACGACGCTCGTATTTTCCGATGGTTGACAGGCTTGGAAGACCACCCCAGCATGAAACCCAACCCCCAACCGTTAGAAGAACGGTTCACTCACTTTTTCAACCACTTTGACATCAGTCGAAACGAATGGATGACGTTTGTACGATGGGTGCAAGCACCGTCGCAATTTACCGACCGTTACGAGTGTACTAGGTTGACCGAAATATGCCTCAAAATGGGTATCTTTGTGGAAGTGTGCCCAGCAGCCAAAACGGGCAACTACAACCCCACCTCGCCTGAAACCGATTGTCGCAATCTTTACCAGTGGGAAGTCAGCACGCGTGGCATGGCACCCGAGGATGGTTGGAGCGTGACCGTCCACACCGGGCAAGTGCCAGGTATGTTTTATTACAGACGAATCTCACCACCGTCCTTGTAATCGTCTGGCAATTGCTGTTGCCAAAACTCGTATTCCAAGGGGGTGATACCCAACACCGGATCCTCTGCTAGATGTGCCAAAAAGAGTTCGCTTTC
>CERX01051026.1_pt1 | contig 11027 bp, 8 predicted proteins | sample 350251 | NCBI WGS metagenome assembly CERX01 (sample SAMEA2621044, study PRJEB7988) | marine metagenome | biome: marine biome (ENVO:00000447); feature: deep chlorophyll maximum layer (ENVO:xxxxxxxx); material: "saline water (ENVO:00002010), including plankton (ENVO:xxxxxxxx)" | depth 50 m
AACCAGAAATCTGATTTTCAGATAAAGATAAGATAGATCTAGCATCGTTATTGGAAATATATACTACGGTATTATCGTACTCCTGTAGTCCTGAATGAAATATTTCTTTTACTTTTAAAGCTTTAATTAATGGCCCAGAGATTATTGAATTATTGAATGATAAAGATTGCAAGTATACCGTATCACCAATATTAATATCAAAAGATAAGGAAACTCCATTACCAATAATAATTTCACCTTCAGAAATTTTCTCAGTCTTATTATTCGATATTGATTTTGGGACATATTCCAATCCCTCGATCAATACTCCTTCTGCTTTAGATCCAATTCTGAGTAATGCGGAACCATTAATGTAAGGAGTAAAGGTATCACTAGAATTATTTATTAATAAATTAATGTTAGAATCAAATATGCTGAACGACTTACCAAGTATATGACTTATCCTACCTTTTCCTTCAAATGATGAAAGTTTATAAGATATTGTTTCTTCAAAACCTTGTATAATACTTGCGGTAAGCATGAGTGCGGTTACACCTATCGATAAACCTCCTATTGCTAGCCAACTAGCGTAAGTAGAAAAACTACCAGAACCCTTTGAAAATAAAAAACGTAATGCAAATCTAAGACTTAATGGTATTTTCAAAACTATTGAGATCTAAGGGTAGGAAAGAAAATCACATCCTTTATCCAGCGATTACCTGTAAGCATCATAGTTAATCGATCAATACCTAACCCTACACCACCAGTAGGGGGCATACCGCTTTCCATAGCTTGAATAAAATTTTCATCAATTGGTTGTGCTTCTTCATCTCCTAAATCTTTTAATCTAGCTTGCTCCTCAAGTCTTTTTCTTTGGTCAATTGGGTCGTTTAATTCTGAAAATGAATTAGCAAATTCAGCAGATCCAATAAACAACTCAAATCGTTCTACAATATCTTGTTCCCCACTACGGTGAGACTTTGCAAGAGGTGAAATTAATTTGGGATAGTCAATGACAAATGTTGGTTCAATTAATTTAGGCTCAACTAACTCACTCATTAACTTATCTAATATTTGACCAAGGTTTGCACCAGAATCAATCTCAATATTATTTTCAACACAGATACTTCTAATTCTATCTTCTTCAAAATTCTTTAAATCATGACCAGTTACTTCATATATCAATCCTAAGAATGTCCTGCGTTTAAACTTTTTTGATAAATCTATTTTATAATCGCCCCAATCTACTTTCACTGCATCTATTTTTTCAGCAGCATGACGAATTAGATCCTCAACAATATCCATACAATCTTCGTAATCAAAATAGGCACAATAGAATTCAAGCATTGTAAATTCAGGGTTATGATTTCTATCTATGCCTTCGTTACGAAAGTCTTTGGCAATTTCATAAACTCTATCAAAACCACCCATAATTAATCTTTTTAAGTACAATTCGTCAGCAATACGCAAAAATAATTTTTGATCAAGCGCATTATGATGAGTAGTAAAAGGTCGTGCATTTGCACCACCATATATTGGCTGTAAAATTGGTGTTTCAACCTCTAGAAATTCTTGATTGTCTAAAAATTCTCGAATAGATTGAATTATTTTTGAACGCTTTTGAAATGTACTTTTTACATCAGGGTTAAGTATCAGGTCTAAGTGTCTATTTCTGTATCTCTGTTCTTTATCTAAAAATGAATCAAATACTTCTCCATCTTTTTCTTTTACAACTGGTAAAGGCCTAATACTTTTTGCTAAAATAGTTAGTGAGCTAGTTTTTATTGAAATTTCACCGGTTTTAGTTTTAAAAACCTTCCCCTCAATACCAATAAAATCACCAATATCTAATAATTTAAAATTAGTATAAGCTCCATCGCCTATACCATCTTTGCTTAAAAAAATTTGAATCTTACCCTTTGAATCCATTATTTGAGCAAAGGACGCCTTACCCATTTTTCTTATTGCCATTATTCGTCCAGCAATAATTACATCCTTACCTTCCCAAGAATTATAATCAGATAATATCTCTAAGCTAAATTGTTTTGGATGGAATTTTGATGGATACGGGTTAATCCCATTATCTTTAATTTTTGATAATTTTTCAACCCTAAAATCCATTATTTGCTTTAAACTTTTTTGCTGATCAGACATATTGGTATTCCTTTACTTTTTTCTTTTGTCATTTATCATGTTCAACAAATATGCACGGATAAATTGGTTTATATCACCATCCATGACAGCTTGTGTATTTCCGTTCTCTACTTTTGTTCTATGATCTTTGACCAATTGATATGGGTGGAAAACATATGATCTTATTTGACTCCCCCAACTAATTTCCATTTTTTGACTCTCAAGCTCTTTGTTTTTTTCTTTTTCTTTTTCTAGTTCTAGTTGATACAATCTGGCTTTTAATATTTTCATAGCTTGGTTCTTATTTTTATGCTGAGAACGTTCATTTTGACATTGAGCGACTAGCCCAGTTGGCAAGTGGGTTATTCTAACAGCAGAGTCAGTCTTATTTACATGCTGACCACCGGCACCACTAGCCCTATATGTATCAATTCTCAAATCAGATTGATCTAGCTTTATATCGATATCATCTTCAACCGAAGGATAAATAAAAACTGATGCAAAAGAAGTATGTCTCCTATTATTTGAATCAAATGGAGATATCCTGACCATACGATGTACACCAGCTTCACTTTTTAAGAGACCAAATGCAAAATGTCCTTTTATTTCAAATGTAACGTCTTTTATTCCAGCTTCATCACCTGGTTGGTAGTCAATAACTTCCAGTTTAAAATCTTGCTTCTCAACCCATCTAGTATACATTCTATAAAGCATTTGAGCCCAATCTTGACTTTCTGTGCCACCAGCACCAGGATGAATTGAAACTATTGCATTTTGAATATCTTCAGGGTTAGATAAAGTTAGTTTTATTTCAACCTTATCAATTATTTTTTTATATGCTTTTAATTCATTTTGAATTTCAACTAAATCTGCTTCTTGTAATTCCGCAAACTCAAATAGTACTTCCATATCATCATGCCGTCTTGATAAATCATCCCACAGTTGTATCTCTTTTTCTAAAATCGATATATTTTTTAAGATACTTGAAGCACGATTGCTATCACTCCAAAAATTTGGTTCTGATGATTGATTTTTTAATTTTCTAAGTTGTTCAATGCTTTTATCAAGGTCAAAGATGCCTCCTTATACCAAAATCTTTTTCTTTTGCTAGAACAAACTTATCTTTTAGTTCACTTAACTCCATTCAAAAATTTACCTTAATAAACTAGTGAGTTTTAAGCGAAATTATAATGTAATTAATCACCTGAAGAAATGAATAGTCTTTCATTAAGGTATCTTCTTAGTTTCATTTCATCTATTTCTAAATTTGTGAAGCGACCATTTTCAGCAGTAGCAATAGTCCCTCTCTCTTCAGAAACAACAATTACGATGGCATCGGACTCTTCTGTTATACCAAGCGCTGCTCTATGACGTGTCCCCATTTCAGGTAGAATCATTTGACTCTCAGTTAATGGCAAAATACAACCAGCTGCTTCAACTAAAGTGTTCTGTAATATAACAGCTCCATCATGCATAGGCGATTCAGGATTAAAAATAGATAATAGTAAAGGAGCTGATACTTCAGCTTTGAGTTGGATTCCCGCTTCTTTATAAGATCGAAGGCCTGTTTCTCTTTGGATTATTAAAAGTGCACCCCATTTTTTATTTGCTAATTTGATTGATGCATCTACGATTGCTTCTAATGATCTTGAAGTTCCCATTCTAAATATTTTCTGAAAAAATCTTGTTTGGCCAATATATATCAATAACCGACGTATTTCTGGCTGAAATAATATCACAAAAGCAACAACCCAAACAGTCTGAAACTGATTAACTAACCATGACATTGCACTCAGTCCAAAAGAGTTAAAAACAAATGAGGATATCAATAAAATCACTAATCCAACTAACATCTGTCCAGCACGAGTGTCCTTAAAATATTGATAAACTCTATGAAATACCCATGTCACAAGTAAGATATCAATTAGATCTATTAGAGTCACATTTAAAAAACCAAATTTAAAAATTGTCATTCTGCATCCTTAAATATTTCAGATATTTTCACTACTCTTTTGACCTCTTTAACATCATGCACCCTTACAATTTTTGCACCATTCATTATACTAACAACAACCGAGGATAGTGTTCCTTCGAGTCTATCATGAACAGGCAAATCAAGTACTTCACCTATAAATGATTTTCGACTAGGTCCTACCAAAATTGGAAAACCTAGTTCGCAAAATTTACGAAGTTTTGATATTATCATAAAATTATCTGCTACTGTTTTCCCAAATCCTATCCCAGGATCTAGTATTATGGATTCTTTTTTTATACCAAAATTAATTGAAATTTCAATTTTTCGTTGAAAGAATGCTTTTATATCATTTATAATATCATCATATCTTGGATCTATTTGCATATTAATTGGATTTCCTTGCATATGCATTAAAATCACAGGTGTTTCATAATCAGAAACTATTTTTGGCATTTCCTTATCACCTGAAAAGCTACTAATATCATTTACTATATCAGCACCAACCTCAATGGCCCTTTTAGCAACTTTGGATTTAGTCGAATCGATTGATATTAGAATATTAGAGTCATAAAACCTTACTTTTTCAATTACTGGAATAACTCTTTTAATTTCTTCATCTAGACTAATTTGCGATGACCCTGGGCGAGTTGACTCTCCTCCTATATCAATAATATCAGCACCTTGATTAATTAATGCTTTTGCATGGTCGATTGCTTTATTGTGGTCATAGAATTGACCACCATCGCTAAAGGAATCAGGTGTAATATTTAAGATACCCATAACTAAGGTTCTTTTTTCTTTATCCTGACACCACCCTTTAAAACGATTTGACCTGGATGATTGATTCAATTTAAGATTTTATTTCTAAGGTATCTTTCTGGCTAGGATTTTTTAAATGTTTGGAAGTGTTCTTTGAATTGCTTTTTATTTTTGCTACCTGTTCTGGTTTCTTTTCGCCATTTTTTGATGTTTTATTTTGAAATCGTCTTCTAGAATATTTTTTCTTTTTACGATTTTCTGTTCCATTTAGAGGCCTTGTTAATTTTTCACCTTTTAATATTTTCTCTAAATCTTTCGAATCAATAGTCTCATATTTCAGTAATTCCTCTGACATCTTGTGTAAAACATCAATATCTTTTCGAAGAATTTCATCAGCTAATCTTTGGGAATCTCTTACAATTCTTGAGATTTCTTCGTCAATCATCCTTGCAGTGACTTCACTATAATCTCTACTAGATTGTATTTCTCTACCTAAGAAAACCTCCTCATTTTTCTTTCCAAATGTCATTGGTCCTAATAAATCACTCATTCCCCATTCAGTGACCATTTTTCTTGCAATATTTGTTGCCTGCTCTATGTCATTTCCTGCACCAGTTGTCATTTGATTGAATATGAGCATTTCAGCGCTTCTTCCACCCATAAGTATAGACAGCCTACCTTCGACATATTCACGAGTATAACCATGTTTTTCAGCCATTGGTAATTGCATAGTCACACCTAATGCTCTACCTCGTGGTATAATGGTTACCTTATGAACAGGATCTGCACCCTTTGTTTTTATTGCTACTAGGGCATGCCCAGCTTCATGATACGCAGTTACTGCTTTTTCTTCATCTGATAATATCATGCTTTTTCTTTGTACACCCATCATTACTTTATCTTTGGCTTCTTCAAAGTCAGACATATCAATTGACTTTTTTCTTTTTCGAGCTGCAAGCAATGCAGCCTCATTAACGATATTTGCAATATCAGCACCAACCATTCCAGGGGTTCCTTTGGCTATTAATTCCAAATCTACTTTTCTATGATTAATTACTACTTTTTTTGTATGTACTTTCAATATACCTAGTCTTCCTTTTATGTCAGGAACATCAACAACAATTTGACGATCAAACCTTCCGGGCCTTAATAAAGCAGGATCTAAAACATCAGGGCGATTTGTAGCTGCAATTACTATAACATTCTGTGCATTATCAAAACCATCCATCTCAACAAGTAATGCATTTAGGGTTTGTTCTCTTTCATCATGCCCTCCACCAATTCCTGCACCTCTCTGTCGGCCTACTGCATCCATTTCATCAATAAATATAATACAAGGTGAACTTTTTTTTGCTTGATTAAATAAATCGCGGACCCTAGAGGCACCGACGCCAACAAACATTTCAACAAAATCAGCTCCACTAAGACTATAGAATGGAACACCTGCTTCACCGGCAATAGCTCTTGCTAATAGTGTTTTACCCGTACCAGGAGGACCTACTAACAATGCACCCTTAGGTACTTTGGCTCCTAATTTTTGAAATCTCTTTGGACTTTTTAAAAAATCTATTACCTCTTTAAGTTCTTCTTTTGCCTCTTCACATCCTGCCACATCCTTAAAAGTCACTCTTGGTTGGTCAGATGTCCATAAAGCAGCCCTACTTTTTCCAAATTTAAAGATACCACCAACACCATTTGCACCACCTTGCATTCTTCTGATCATAAAAAACCAGAATCCTATTAATAATATCCAAGGTAGCATATTTAATAAGTAACCTGTCCAATCAATAGTTTTTTCTTTAAATGTATATTCAAAACCTGCAGCATCCCATTCTAATGTGTTTTCTCTATCAATAAATGGAAGTGTGAGCCTAAAATGGCTTATGTTATCTACTGTATTTCCTAGTGGAGAAACTATTGATTGTGGTAGCTTAAACTCTCCGTGAAAAACATCTCCAATAATTACTGCTTTATGAATATCCCCATTTACTAGGTGTTTCCTGTATTCAGTATATTCAATTTCTATCTCTTTTTTTCCACTTTCTGTAAGTAGATTAGAAATATAGACAGCACCAAAAATAATAAAAAGCCATATGATGCTAGTTTTACTTGCTCTTTTCCAATCAAAATTGTCTTGATTATTATTTTGCCCGGACTTTTTTGATTTATTACTTGTTCTTTTTTTACTATTCACTTTATTGATCCTTAAGATTCTGAAATATTTTTAATGCGATATATATTATTCAAGTTCCTCATTTTTTGATTATAATCTAACCCGTATCCTACAACAAATTCCTGCGGAATTTCAAACCCTATATATTCGATAGGGAAATCTAACTTAGGTCCATCTTTCTTATAAAGTAGTGTTGCTATTGCAACAGAATTTGGGGAATGATCTAAAACCAATCTCCGTATATAATTTAATGTTAGTCCGGTATCTATAATATCTTCAATTAAAATCACGTCTCTACCTTTTATATCCGAACTAAAACTTTTAAGTAATTTTATTTTACCAGTAGATTTTTGTCCAGAATAGCTACTAGCATGAATAAAATCAAGTTCACAATCAACAGTTACAGAGCGAATAAGATCTGCTAAAAAAATAAAACATCCATTTAAAACACCAATAAAAAGTGGATTTTTATTCTTATAATCACTGGAAATTAATAAACCGAGATTAGTAACCCGATCTTTTATCTCTTTTTCGGAGTAAAGGTTAACTAATGTTTTACCCAAATATTTCATCTATTTACATAATCCATAGATAAAACTGCTGTCTGCCTTGTATTTTCTGTAACTCTAACCCAATTTGCTAAACGTCTTCCACATACCCAAAAAATTACATTGTCCGCTGTAATTACAGTTTGTGATTCCTTTGATATCCTATCAATTTTTTGATTTATAAGAAAATCACTTACTTTCTGATGTCCATTCATTCCTAAGGGTTGAAATGTGTCACCCTTTTTCCAAGTTCTCACTTCTAATCTGCAGTCTTTTAATTTTACCCAATCCACCAATTCAATTTTTTTGTTTGCATCATTGAAAATATATTGATTAGAAAGTGCGATATCATATCTATGGTCCAAGAAGTAGCTTGGATGATTTAATTTAAGTTTTTCATTTTTTTCAAATTTATAGTCAGCTTTCTTTGTACCAATTATAGAATTTCTATCATATAGTAATTTCCAACCGTTATGTAATAAATGAAAATTACCAGAACTTTCCTTTGAAAAAAATTGATCGAGCATTTTTATGTGATGTTTTGACCAAAAGTCTTTTTCTGAATCAACTAATAGTTGTACCAATCTTATTTTAATCATCATAGGAACCGATTCAATAACACTAATTGGAATTTTAAATTTATTTTTTGAATGTGTTATTTCACTAACAATAAACTTTTTTATTAGAAAGTCAAACCCATCTGTCCATTGTTTAAAATATCTAGAAGATTTGATAAATCCATTAACAAGATGGGGTTGTTGTTTTTCCCACGGAGCAATTACTTTATGCCTTATAAAGTTTCTTGGAATACTAGTGTTATAATTTGACGAATCCGTATAATATTTAAAATCAATGCGTTTAGAAAATTCTTCAATCTCAAATCTTGAAAACTCGATTAAAGGCCGTAATATTTTCCTCCTACTCTTAGCTATTCCTTGAAGACCAACCATGCCTGATTGCCGTGCCATATTCATTAATATTGTTTCAATTTGATCATTTGCATGATGCCCAGTCATAATCCATTTCCCAGATATTTGATTTAATACAGAATGAAAAAAATCATATCTTTCGTATCTACACCATTGTTCAATACTTTCGTTTTTGTTAATTTTTTGAGGATCTAGTTTCTTGAAGTAAAACGGTATTTTTAATTTTTTTGCCAATCTTTCTACATAGATTTTCTCAGCATTACTCTCAGACCGAATATTGTGGTTGATATGTGCAATAACTAATTTAAATTTCTTCAATGCACTTAATAATAAAAGCATTGTAACAGAATCTAATCCACCCGAAACAGCAACTAATATTTTATCCCCTGTATGTACTTCTCTAAATTTTTTTAATGAATTAGTAAATTTTACAAAAAACTTGTCGTTACTGATTGAATCAATTGATATATTCATTTGTTCCATATTTTTAATAATAAAAATAAATTTTGAAAAAAAATATAGCTTTTTGTAAATAAAGTTTTAATTCAAAACTGCTAAATAGTCTTAAAAAAAAGATGCGATAAACATTGAATCTTATCTTCATAAGATCTAGGATAAAGAATCCACTCTGCTGCAGAAATTGAACTTAGAATAGAATTACCATCTTGTGGAGTAAAACAGAAACCAGATACTTCATGCTCATTACGAACATTTAGTGATTGTTCTACAACAACTGTTTGATTCATAATCCTGCCATAATGTCCATGATCTCGACCAAATGAAAATACAGTGCTTGTCAAATCTTTTGTCGTCATTGCAACTAGATCATTATTATGTAATTTTTCTTTTACTTCATTTAGTGATGTTGGTTCCTTTAATTTCAGATTAAACCATAAAACATGCATATACTGGCTATTAACTTTCATTGCTGAAGAAAACATATTAAAATCGTAGCCAATTGTAGAAAATAAGGCTGCAGCATCAGCTGCATGGTGTGAACCATATTTTTCACTATTGTGGATACCTACTTGTGGTGAAGGAATAAAATTAGAAGGTTGACTTAAATCATTAGCACGTCGAATACATACATATCTTCCTTCTAGAAAATTATCGGGGTTTTCATTAAATGCTAAGGTTTTAGTAATGCAAGATATATTGTGAGTATTGCAAGAAACGACTTGAATAAATTGATCAGATGTATTTAAAGATATATCATTAATTCCGCGAGCGTATTTCTTCCCAAATCCATTCTCACTGCCTTGAGCTAAGAAACCTTTAACTTTTTCTTTAAATTTATTATAATAATTCAGTTTATTTGAATGCCCAACACCCTTTGGAGTACAATCAATCACAACAGATGTACGTTTTATTGCTTCTTCTGCCTCGAGTTCTGGATCCATCCCAAGCTTTTTAAATTCTTTTTCTTTGCCATCGTCAACAGCCAAACGTGCACCGCGTTCTATTAAGTCAAATACTTTTGATCTATCATCCTTTAAAGCTGAATTTTTATGAAAAGTTACTTCATCTATACCTAACTGGTCTTCGTAGTCACATAATAGTCCAATTAATGGCTCACCTATTGTACCTGTACCAACTACATGAACTATTTTTCTTTCCATAGTATTATCTCCATAAAATTCAATTTAAAACTTGGTTGTTTCTTGCCATTCACCAAACTCTAGTTTCATTGTGGAAACTATCTCACCTAATGTAGCATATTCTTTAGAAGCGTTAATTATTGGCTCCATTAAGTTTTTACTGGTTTTACAGGCTAATCTTATTTCATCTAGTGAATCTTGTACCTTTATTTGATTCCTAGATTTTTTAAGTTTATTAAGATTAGTTATTTGTTGTCCTGCTATCTCCTGACTTATTTTAAGAATGGGTATATCTATTTCTTCATCAGTTTTATTAAAAGCATTAACTCCGACTACAATTCTTTTACCATTATCTATTTGTTTTTGAAATACAGAAGCACTTCTTGAAATTTCTGTTTGGAAATAACCTTTTTCTATAGATGGAATTACTCCACCTATTTCTTCAATTTCCTTAAAATATTGCATTGCTTTTTTTTCAATTTTGTCCGTTAAATTTTCAATATACCAAGAACCACCTAGAGGATCTACAACGTTTGATACACCAGTTTCAAAAGCAATAAGTTGTTGTGTACGTAATGCGATTTCTGATGCTTTTTCTGTTGGCAGTGCTAACGTTTCGTCCATTGAATTTGTATGTAAACTTTGAGTACCACCAAGGACACCTGCCAATGCTTGGAATGCTGTCCTTGATATATTATTTTCGGGCTGCTGTGCAGTTAAGCTACAACCAGCGGTTTGTGTATGGAATCTGAGTTTCCAAGATTTTTTACTTTTAGCACCATATTTATATCTTAATTGTTTTGCCCATATTCTTCGAGCGGCCCTAAATTTTGCTATTTCTTCAAAGAAATCTAAATGTGAATTAAAAAAGAAAGAAAGTCTCGGAGCAAATTCATCAATATCTAATCCTGCATTAATCCCATGTTCAATATA
>CERX01032767.1_pt1 | contig 11026 bp, 10 predicted proteins | sample 350251 | NCBI WGS metagenome assembly CERX01 (sample SAMEA2621044, study PRJEB7988) | marine metagenome | biome: marine biome (ENVO:00000447); feature: deep chlorophyll maximum layer (ENVO:xxxxxxxx); material: "saline water (ENVO:00002010), including plankton (ENVO:xxxxxxxx)" | depth 50 m
GTCAGATATTGATCAAGCAACTGCATGGTATCGTCTTAATAAGTCTACAAATTTAGAAGAATGGAAAGATGCTTTAAGAATGCAGGAGATTGCAAGTTTAAATTTATTGTATGCTGATAAAGAAGATAACATTTTCTTTGTTCATAATATGAAATCTCCAATTCGTAACCCTGATTATGATTGGACAAAAATTGTTCCAGGAGATGATAGTAGTTTAATTTGGAATGAATTCTATTCTTTTGATGATATTCCCCAAGTTTTGAATCCTGATTCAGGATATTTATTTAGTGCAAACCAGAATCCTTTTTTTGTTAGTGCTAAAGAAGATAATCTTGATTCTAATTTTTACCCAATAACTATAGGTTTTCAAAAAAGGATTACCAATAGAGCTCACCGTTTATTTGAACTGCTAGATGATGATTTAAGTATCTCTTACAAAGAAATGGATATTTATAAACATGATAATAAGTTTTCTTATAATTCTCGTCAGTACAAGTTCTTAGAAAGAATTTTTAACCATGATTATTCTAACAATAACAAGCTCTTTGAAGCTCAGAGTTTTTTAAAGGAATGGGATTTAGCAACGGATAAAGATAATATACACGCTGCATTTGGCGTATGTATACTTTCTCCAGAATGGTTAGCTGAAATTAAAAGAAAGCCAGAACCAAATCCATTAACAACATTTGAAGACTGTGTTGAAGAATTCTATGAGAATTTTGGCAGATTGGATATTAAATGGTCTGAAGTTAATTTTCTTGAGCGTGGTTCTAAATTAATAGCCGTACAAGGTGGGCCAGATGTTTTGAGAGCGATTTACGCACCGAGAAGTGAGGATGGAATTTTGAAAGCTGTAGCTGGTGATGGACTGTATGTTTATGTAACTTGGGATGAAAATAAGAATCAAAAATCGGAAAGCATTCACCAGTTTGGCAGTTCCACCATAGATTCTAATTCAATACATTATGATGACCAGATGCAAATGTATGCAGATGAAGAATTAAAAAATACTTTTTTTGATTTTCAGGATTTAGCTAAAAATACTGAAAGTATCTTTCCTGAATAATTTGGAGACAATTAGTTTGATTAAGAGCTTATTTAAGCTGTTGCCGTTCCACCAACGGTTAAATTATTAACCAGCATTGTTGGCTGTCCGACCCCAACAGGCACACTCTGTCCATCTTTGCCACATGTTCCTGTTCCTGTATCCATTTTTGAGTCATTTCCAACGAGCTTTACCCTTTGTAATACTTCTGGTCCACTTCCAATGAGAGTTGCACCTTTAACAGGCCGATCCACTTTCCCATCTTTGATTTTATATGCTTCAGTGCATGTAAAAACAAATTTTCCATTTGTTATATCAACTTGACCACCACCAAAGTCAACAGCATATAAGCCATTTTTTACAGATTTAATGATTTCTTCTGGAGATTTATTACCAGACAACATGTAAGTATTTGTCATTCTCGGCATTGGCGCATGTGCATAGCTTTCTCGTCTTCCATTTCCTGTAGGATTAACTCCCATTAATCTTGAATTAAGACGGTCTTGCATATAACCAGTCAAGATTCCATTTTCAATTAAAGTAGTACAACTTGTTGGTGTTCCTTCATCATCAATTGAAAGCGAGCCTCTTCTTGAGTCCATTGTTCCATCATCTACAACTGTCACATTTTCATCAGCAATTTTTTCACCCATAAGATTTGAGAAAGCAGAAGTTTTTTTTCTGTTAAAGTCACCTTCTAAACCGTGTCCTATAGCTTCATGTAATAAGATCCCAGGATAACCTGGACCAAGCACTACATCCATTTCACCTGCAGGAGCATCGACTGAATCTAAATTTATTTCTGCTTGCTTGATAGCTCCATCAACTTGACTTTGCCAATGAGTATCATTTAAAAAAGTATCATAATTAATTCTACCACCAGAGCCTCTACTTCCATTTTCAAGTCTTCCATTTTTTTCAAGTACCACAGAAACATAAAGTCTTACTAAGGGTCTAATATCTTCAACAAGGATTCCTCCTGGTCTGTAAATTCTTACTACCTGCCACTCACCATTTAATGCAGCAGAAACTTGTTTTACATTTTGATTTTGCTTTCTTGCATACTCATCAATTCTCTTAAGAGTTTCTACTTTTTCTGAAAATAAAGAGGAGTTAATCGGATTAATATCATGATAAAGTTTTTTATTTGTTCGATTAAAATTAGAGTTAAATGAGCCAGAATTACCTTGAGTTACAAAGTTTACAGTGTTACTAGCTCTTTTTAGAGAACTTTCATCAATATCTGAAGAGTGAGCGTAGCCAGTAGACTCATTTGATATTGCTCTAAGTCCAAATCCTTTAGAAACATCAAATGACGCACTTTTTAATCTTTGGTCATCATATACAAAACTTTCACTCTCACAGAATTCAAGATAAAGTTCACCATCATCAGCTTTGAATAAACTATCAGATACAATCTTATCAATTTTCGAATCATTCAGGTCACTGTTCGAAAAGAATAGTTTTTCAGTGCTTAGATTGTTAATTTTGTCTTTGTTGAGAATATTATTCATATGTAAGTTAATATATATCTGAAAGATAAGGTAAAACCAGGAAAAATTGCGTCAAACTGTCGCAAAAATAGCATTAGTTTCATTTATTTTAAGCTATATATATGAATACTATATTTAAAACTTTAAGCTATATTTTAAAAAATTTATGAAACTTATTCTTTCAATCGTCACTGTAGTTTTTCTATTAAGCTCAATAGCTTTAGCTGAAGTTGGTTTATCAGAAAATTGGCAGTTAGGTTTCCAAGAACCTGCTACTGATTTAATGTCAGATATCATCTCTTTTCATTCATATATTTTGATGCCAATAATCACAGGTATTTCAATTTTAGTATTGTTTTTACTTCTTTATATTGCATTTAGATTTAATAGCACAAGAAACCAAACTGCTTCAACTACAACACACAATACTGTAGTAGAAATTTTATGGACTGTTATACCGGTTGTTCTTTTGATTATCATTGCCATTCCTTCATTCAGACTTTTGTATGTTTCTGAAACTATTCCAAAAGCCGATCTAACAATTAAAGCCATAGGAAATCAATGGTACTGGTCTTATGAATACCCTGATTATGGAGATATTGTATTTGATGCTAATATGCTTAATGAAGATGAACTTTCAGACCCAAAATTAAGATTACTGGAAACTGACACACAAATAGTTGTTCCAATAAATAAAGTCGTTAAGCTACAGATTACCTCAAACGATGTTTTGCATGCCTGGACTATTCCTGCGTTTGGTGTAAAAATGGATGCTGTTCCTGGAAGGCTTAATGAAACTTGGTTCAAAGCTAATAAAGAAGGTATTTTTTATGGTCAATGCTCTGAGCTTTGTGGTCCAAAACATGCTTTTATGCCAATTAACGTGAATGTTGTATCAGAAACTGAGTTTGAAAATTGGATAGACTTTGCCAAAGAAGAATATGCATCAGGAAATATAAATTTTGATAAAAATACTTTTGATATAGCAAAAAAATAAAACATGGAGATTAAATGGCAGACATAACAGCAGATCAAATTGATAACCACGATCATCATCCAACTGGCTGGAGAAGATACCTTTATTCAACAAATCACAAGGATATAGGCACACTATACTTAATTTTTGCTATTGTTGGCGGAGTTATCGGAACAGCTATGTCGATGCTAATGAGAATGGAATTAGCTAGTCCTGGAGACGATATTCTTGGGGGTGATCATAATCTCTATAACGTCTTAGTTACTGGACATGGACTTTTAATGATCTTCTTTATGGTTATGCCTGCAATGATAGGTGGATTTGGGAATTGGATAGTTCCTCTAATGATAGGTGCTCCTGATATGGCATTTCCTCGTATGAATAATGTATCCTTCTGGCTCCTTCCTGCTTCTCTTATTTTACTAGTTGCATCAATTTTTGTTGATGGAACTTCTGGTGGAACAGGAGTCGGCAGTGGATGGACAATTTATCCTCCTCTTTCTGCTTCTCTTGGTTCTCCTGGTCCAGCAGTTGATTTAGCAATTTTTTCTCTTCATTTAGCTGGTGCTTCTTCAATTATGGGAGCGATTAACTTTATTACAACTATTTTTAATATGAGGGCTCCGGGCATGACTCTCCATAAAATGCCTTTATTTGTATGGTCTATATTAATAACTGCAGTATTACTTTTATTATCTCTTCCTGTTCTTGCTGGAGCAATCACCATGCTTCTAACTGATAGAAATTTTGGCACAGCATTCTTTAGTGCGGCTGAAGGAGGAGACCCAGTATTATTTCAGCATTTATTTTGGTTCTTTGGACATCCAGAGGTTTACATTCTAATTCTTCCTGGATTTGGAATTATTAGTCATGTTGTTTCTACTCTTTCAAAGAAACCAGTTTTTGGATATTTAGGCATGGCTTACGCAATGGTTTCTATTGGGTTTTTGGGATTTATTGTTTGGGCCCATCACATGTATACCGTAGGGATGTCTGCTGATGTCAAAGCATATTATGTTTTTGCTACTATGGTTATTGCTGTTCCAACAGGTATTAAGGTCTTTTCTTGGATTGCTACTATGTGGGGAGGTTCAGTTGAGTTTAAGACTCCGATGTTGTGGGCTGTAGGATTTATTTTTTTATTTACTGTGGGTGGAGTAACAGGAGTGGTTCTTGCGAATGCGGGAATTGACCACTCACTTCATGATACTTACTACGTTGTAGCTCATTTTCACTATGTTTTATCTATGGGGGCAGTTTTCTCTATATTTGCTGCATTTTATTATTGGTTTGGAAAAATGTCAGGTTACAATTACTCAGAATTACTAGGAAAAATTCATTTCTGGCTATCTTTTATTGGCGTGAATTTAATTTTCTTTCCTCAGCACTTCCTAGGTCTAGCTGGAATGCCAAGACGTTATGTAGATTATCCAGATGCTTTTGCAGGTTGGAACTATATATCCTCTGTTGGCAGCTTTATATCACTTGCAGGTTTATTAGTTTTCTTTGTTATGCTAGTTCATGCGTTTGCAAGGCAAGAAAGATGTGAAGATAATCCGTGGGGAGAGGGTGCAACTACTTTAGAGTGGACAGTTTCATCTCCACCACCATTTCATACTTTTGAGGAATTACCAGAAGTAAAATAGTAATGACTTTTAATGAGTAATATTTCGATTTCAACTAAAGAAGATAGAAAATCTTTATTTTCATTTTCTAAAATATATTTCTATTTCTCTTTATTGAAACCGAGAGTTATGTATCTTGCTATCTTTACAAGTATTGTTGGAATGCTAATTGCTCCTGGTCAATTATCATTTATTAATGCTTTTCTTGCAATATTGGCAATTAGTATTGGTTCAGGTGCTGCAGGGGCACTAAATATGTGGTATGAAATAGATACGGATAAATTAATGGATAGAACAAAAGATAGGGTTCTGCCATTAGGACTAATTAGTGCAAATGGAGCCTTAACTTTTGGGATCCTTTTATCAATAATTTCGATAATTCTTTTATATTATGCCTCAAATTTTTTTGCCGCTGGGTTATTAGGTTTTACAATTTTCTATTATATTTTCATTTACACCATTTGGCTTAAGAAAAGTACACCTCAAAACATTGTGATTGGTGGCGCCGCTGGAGCTTTTCCTCCTATGATTGGATGGTCAGCTGTTACAGGATCATTATCTTTAGAAATTTTTATTATCTTTCTGCTTATATTTCTTTGGACCCCACCTCATTTCTGGGCTCTGGCTCTATATAAGTCAGATGACTATAAGAAAGCGGGCATCCCAATGATGCCAATTATTATAGGAAATAAAAAGACCGTAAATTTGATTATTAATTATTCACTTACATTATTGGTTATAACATTAATGCTTGCTTTTTATTATTCACTATTCTTTTCAATTTTAGGGTTAGCTCTATCTCTGATATTTGTTTATCTTGCGATAAACTTGAGACGTTTTATAGATGATCAAATAAATTTTGAGAAGAAGGCTCAAAATTTATTTTATTTCTCTATTATTTATCTTTTTAATATTTTTGCAATTATCTTAGTTGATAATTTAGTTTGGAATTATTAATGATTGATAAAAAAACGAAAAGGAAAAATCTATATACAGCTTTAGTCCTTGTTTTGTTAATTTCTGGTTTTTTTATTTATACTGTTTTTAAACTTAGTTTAATCTCATGAGTAGAGTTATAAGAAAAAAAAATTTTAATAACAGAGCTATCGTTTCTGCTTCACTTATATTAGTTGTTCTTATGGTTATACTTTCTTATGCATCTGTACCTTTATATAATTTATTTTGCAGAGTCACAGGCTTTGGAGGAACTCCTCAAATATCTTCTATGAATGATTCAGTTCTTTTAGATGATATTATTAACGTGAGATTAGATGCAAATACAGGATCCGGCCTTAATTGGTCCTTTTATCCAGAAAAAAATATTCATAAAGTTAATATTGGTGAAGATAATTTAGTTAATTACGTTGTAGAAAATAATTCAGATTATATAGTTACTGGAACCTCTGTTTTTAATGTAACCCCAAGTCAAGCGGGTAAATATTTTAATAAGATTGAATGTTTTTGTTTTCAAAGTACTGAACTTAAGGCAAATGAAATTAAAATAATGCCAGTTTCTTTTTTTATTGATCCTGAAATTAAGAATGATAATTTTATTTCTAATCTTTCTGAGATTACTTTGTCATATACCTTTTATGAAAATAGTGATACATAGATTTATATGAGTTCAGATAGTTCACATTCACATGATTATCATTTAGTTGACCCAAGCCCTTGGCCACTAGTGATCTCTTTTGGGCTTTTGTTGCTATGTGGTGGAGCAGTCATGTACTTTAGAACAGACAGTCCGTGGATTATGATAGTTGGGGCTTTAATAACGCTGTATACAATGTTTATGTGGTTCAGAGATGTAATTATTGAAGGCGAACATCAGGGCCATCATACAGGAGTTGTCCAACTTGGCTTAAGATATGGGATGACACTCTTCATTGCCTCTGAAGTAATGTTCTTTGCTGCTTGGTTTTGGGCTTATTTTAATGCAAGTTTATTCCCAACTGAGCAAATTGGTTCAGCGTGGCCACCTGCAGATATTCATTTATTAGATCCTTGGCATATTCCGTTAATCAACACTCTAATATTGCTATTGTCTGGAACAACTGTCACGTGGGCTCATCATGCTCTTCAAGAAGGAAATAGAAAAGAACTAATCCAGGGATTAATTTGCACAGTTGTACTAGGAGTAATATTTACTGGGTTTCAGGTATTTGAGTACATGCATGCAGAATTTGATTTTGCTGGACATATTTATGGAGCAACATTTTTTATGGCAACCGGTTTTCATGGATTTCATGTAATTGTTGGAACTTTATTTCTAGCTGTTTGTCTTGGCAGGTCAGTTGCTGGACATTTTAAATCTGATCATCACTTTGGTTTTGAAGCTGCCGCATGGTATTGGCATTTTGTAGATGTAGTTTGGTTATTTTTGTTTGCAGCTATTTATGTTTGGGGCTCATACTAATCAACAGTAACTAGACATTTGTATAAAAATATCTTTTTCCATTTTTTATTAGTATTTGTTATTTCATTATTAATAGCTCTTGGTTTTTGGCAGCTACAAAGACTTGAATGGAAAAATGCGTTATTATCTAAGATAGAAGATAACTACAATAATACTATATCTGAATTTCCATTTTTGGATGATACTTCTCAATTTGAATATATGAGGTCAAATATAGATGGTAATTATTTACCAGATAAATTGATGTTTTTTTACAGATCTAATTTAAGTGGAGATTCAGGTTTCAATATTATAATTCCATTTAAAACTACCGAAGGAAATATAGTTTATATTGATAATGGATGGATTCCTTTTACAGATAAAAATAAATTAGATATTGGTTTTATTCAAGAATCAAAGATCTATAGTTTGAGTGGTGTATTGATCTTTAAAAAGGACAGGAAATATTTTATACCTAAAAATAATTACAATGAAAACATCTGGTACTTGTTAAATACTGATGAGATGGACTCAGTTCATGGATTTTCATCAAGTAGTTATATTTTGAAGTTAGTTGATCAAAAGTATTTTGAAGAATTTTTGATTGAGTTTAAGCCTACAAACATAAAAAATAATCATTTACAATATGCTATTACGTGGTTTTTAATGGCAATGTTCATTAGTATCTTCTATATTTATCATATTAAACAACAAGTTAAGAAGAGATGAGATATTTAAGCACAAGAGGGAAAAAAGTGGATTCATTTAAGGAAGTCTTGTTTTCTGGTTTGGCAGATGATGGAGGTTTGTTCGTTCCTGAGGAATGGCCAGCAATAGAAATTGATCAAATTGACCCAAATATTTCATATATTGATCTTGCATTGAAAATCATTTCACCTTTTATTGAAAATGAAATTCCTCAAGAAGATTTAAGAAAAATTATTTCTAATGCCTATCATAATAGCTTTTCAGTTAATGATCTTGTGTCATTTAAAAAACTGAATGAGAATGAGACAATAGTAGAATTATTTAATGGCCCAACATTAGCTTTTAAAGATTTTGCTATGCAATTATTGATACCCATATTTGATTACTTTTTATTAATGAAGAATAGGAATATTAATTTAATAGTTGCGACATCAGGTGATACAGGCTCAGCAGCTATTAATGCAGTAAGAAATAGTAAAAATATAAATATTTTCTGCCTCTATCCTAAAGATCGTGTTTCAGAGTTTCAAAGAAGACAGATGTCTACGGTAATAGAAGATAATGTGGTTCTATGTGAAATTGATGGAACTTTTGATGATTGCCAAAAGATTGTTAAATCAATTCTTACTGATCAGAATTTCTCCGAGAAATTTTCTGTTTCTGCAGTAAATTCAATTAATTGGGCTAGAATAATAATTCAATCAGTTTATTACTTTTTTTCATTCTTAAAACTTAATAACAATAAATTAGATAGAATTAATTTTTCAGTTCCTACAGGAAATTTTGGAGATGTATACGCTGGATTTGTTGCATTTAAAATGGGCTTACCAATTAATAGATTATTAGTTGCTACTAATGAAAATGATATATTGCACAGATTTTTTAATAGTGGAAAATATAAAGTCAATAATGTCTCTAAAACTTCAAGCCCTAGCATGGATATTCAGATAGCAAGTAATTTTGAAAGGTTATTGTTTGAATTACTAGGGCGGTCAAGTAAATTGACTAAAAATAAAATGAATGATCTAGATAAAAATGGAGTAATAGATATTAGTAAGGAAGAATTAAAGATTGCAAACAATGTCTTCTCGTCTGGTAAAGCCAATGTAAATGACGTAAATACTATAATTAATCAAGTATTTACTGAGAGCGGTTACTTATTAGATCCTCATACTGCGGTAGGGTTACATGCCTCAAGGCAACATAATGACAATTCACACTTAAACTGCATTTTAGCTACGGCTAGCCCAGTTAAATTTTCTGAAACTGTAGAGGGAGCCATTAATAAAAATTTAAATCTACTAGAAGGATACGATTCATTGTTTGAATCCAGCGAAAAATATGTTGAACTAAGTAATAATATTGATGAAGTTAAAAATCAAATATTAACTAAAAATTCATAATGCCATTTCTTACCGCTCATTATCCAAAAAAAATATCTTTTCATCATCAAGGAAAGAATGTTTTTTTAAGACCACCTGAGTATAAAGATTGGCAAGAATGGTCTCAGCTAAGGAAAGAAAACATGTCATATTTAAAACCATGGGAACCATCATGGAATATTCATGAACTTGAAAGGAGCTATTTTGTAAAAAGAATTAGATTTTTTGAAAAATTATCAATTAATGATGAAGCATATTCATTTTTGATATTTGAAAAACCTTACCTTCAACTTATAGGAGAAATTAATATAAATAATGTTCAAAGAGGGGTTGTTCAATCATGCTCTATTGGCTATTGGATATCAGAAAATAAGATGGGTCTGGGTCTTATGAGTGAAGCTATATCACTTATAAAAAAATTTTCATTTGATGAACTCGAACTTCATAGGATAGAAGCAGCTTGTTTGCAAAAAAATCAACGATCTCTGAATACTTTAAAGAAAAATTATTTTAATATTGAAGGTATTGCAAAGAAGTATTTAAAGATAAATGGCAAATGGCAAGACCATGTCCTTTTATCTTGTATCAATGAAGAACATAGTTAGTATCACTTTTCATGACTATAACTATTGGCAATAAAATTCCTGATCAAACATTGGTAATTATGGATAAGGATAAGGGTCCTCAGCCATTTTCTTTACTAGAATTTAGTTCTAATAAAAAAATTGTATTATTTGGAGTTCCTGGTGCTTTTACCCCAACTTGTACAAGGAATCACCTCCCTGGTTTTATTAAGAATATTGATAAAATAAAAGGGAAGGGAATCGATGAGATTATTTGTTTTGCCACTAATGATATTTTTACGATGCAGGCGTGGGAAGAAATGTCAGGAGCAATAGGTAAAATTATATTTTTGTCTGATAGCAAGGCAGAGTTTTCAAAAGCAATAGGTACTGATTATCCAGATTCTTTTGGAACTTCAATTAAGACTAAAAGATGCTCGATGTTAATTAAAAATGGTGTTGTGGAAAAATTTTTTGTTGAGTCAGATTCAGGCCAAGCAATTGAAAGTGGGGCCGAAAATATGATTAATAATATATAGCTATCTAATGGCTGAAGTAGCAAGGTAATCAGCTCTATCATTTCCATTATCTCCAGAATGACCTTTTACCCAATTCCAATTAATATCATGCATTGATACGAGCGCATCCAGCTCAAGCCAGAGTTCTTTATTTTTTACAGATTCTTTTTTTGAAGTTTTCCAGTTATTTTCTTTCCACTTATGAATCCATTCTTGAATTCCCTGCATTACATATTTCGAATCAGTAAATAAGTTTATATTTGATTTATTTTTCAGATACTTCAAAGCCTCTATAACGGCTGTCAATTCCATTCTATTGTT
>CERX01087602.1_pt1 | contig 11017 bp, 10 predicted proteins | sample 350251 | NCBI WGS metagenome assembly CERX01 (sample SAMEA2621044, study PRJEB7988) | marine metagenome | biome: marine biome (ENVO:00000447); feature: deep chlorophyll maximum layer (ENVO:xxxxxxxx); material: "saline water (ENVO:00002010), including plankton (ENVO:xxxxxxxx)" | depth 50 m
GAAATAGAAAAACTAGGTGTTTTGGAAAATAAAATTATATAATTAGTTATGCCATTTTATCAAAAAAGAGGCGAAATCCCAGAAAAAAAACACACGCAATTCAAAGATGCTAATGAAAATTTGTTTTGGGAAGAGCTTATAAGCAGACAGGGTTTTAGCCATATGTATTCTAATGTTTATCATATTAATCCTCCAACTGCAATAAAAAAAATTGGGGCACAAATTAAAAACGAGATTAAACTAAATACAAAAATTAATAAACACCGTCACCTAAAAACTGCGAAGGTAAAATCTCAAGGCGATGCAATTTCTGCAAGAGTTCCTTTATTTCTAAATCAAGATATTATGGTTTCTAAAGGCCACATTGATATATCTATGAAAGATCTCTTTAAGAATGCATACTCAGATGAAATATTATTTATACAATCTGGAGAAGGAATTCTTAAAACTAACTTTGGCTATTTGAATTTGTCAATGGGCGACTATATTGTAATCCCAAGAGGGGTTATATGGAAAATTGAAATAGCTAAACCAATGAAGATTTTGGTAATAGAGTCACATGAACCTGTTGAAACACCTGAACGTTATCGAAATAAATTTGGACAGCTTTTAGAACATTCTCCTTTTTCAGAAAGAGATATAATTACACCCACTATTGAAAAACCAATAAAAAATAAATCCGTTACAATAAATGTGAAATACCATAACACGATACAATCATATAAATATGATCATCATCCATTTGATATTATAGGCTGGGACGGATACTACTATCCCTGGAAATTTAACATTAAAGATTTTATGCCAATTACTGGGAAAATTCACCAACCTCCACCAGTACATCAAACCTTCCAATCGAAAGATTTTGTCATTTGCTCATTTGTGCCTAGACTATTTGACTATCATGAAAAAGCGATACCTGCTCCTTACGCACATAGCAATCTAGACTCAGAAGAATTGATTTTTTATGTTGAAGGTGACTTTATGAGCAGAAAAGGGATTGAGCCAGAGTCAATCACCTATCACCCGATGGGCCTTACTCATGGCCCTCAGCCAGGAAAAATAGAAGAATCAATTGGTGCCAAGGAAACCTCTGAATTTGCTGTAATGATTGACACTTTTAAGCCCCTACATATGACAATAGCAGCTGAAAAAATTGAAGATAAAAATTATATTTTTTCTTGGAATAATTAATACATGATTTTTGACCCAGAAACAATTTCTTTCCAGGAGACACATAAACTAATGATAGGGTCAATAGTTCCTAGGCCAATTGCTTTTGTTTCTACTACTAGCACAGATGGGGGAAATAATATCGCACCATTTTCCTATTTTAACGGCGTGTGCTCAAGCCCCCCAACCATAATGTTTGCACCAGCAAGACGTGGGTGGGATGGTTCAGAGAAGGATACGCTAATAAACATAAGGGAGACTAATGAGTTCACTGTCAATATTGTTTCAGAGTCGTTTGCAGAGAAAATGGTTGAATGCTCAACTGACTATGATAGTAATGTTGATGAGTTTATGATAGCTGGACTAACCCCCAAACCATCTGAAAAAATTGTTCCACCTCGTTTAGGCGAGGCAAAAATAAGCTTCGAATGCAATCTTAACCAGATAGTTGAAATAGGTACTGGTAAAGCAGGAAGCGGGTTTATTGTAATAGGCACAGTTATATTATTTCATATAGATGATAGTATTTTGGTGGATGGAAAAATTGATATTCAAAAACTAAACCCTATAGGTCGACTAGCAGGTAACTGGTATACTCGACCAACAGATAATTTTAGAATCGAGCGTAAAATAAAGCCAAAACGATAATTTTTTAGACTGACACCTAATACTCTTTAAACAATTTTGAATAAACTAACTATACCCCTTACTCTATTATTTTCACTTTTATTTTCTCAGATAACCGTCGATTCTGATAAAGCAGGTCTTTCAAAATCACGACTACAGAGACTTAATAAAATAATACATGGACTAGTTGATGAAGGCAAACTTGCTGGCGCTCAAACGGCAATAATCCGAAATGGAATCATTGGTCATTACGATACCTATGGATATGCAGATCTAGACAGTAAAACACCACTCAAAGACGATAGTATTTTCAGAATCTACTCAATGACCAAACCAATTGTGTCAGTCGCTTTGATGATGCTATATGAAGAAGGAAAGTTTTTATTGGACGATCCGGTGCATAAATATATCCCTGAGTTTGAAAATCTTAAAGTCTATAAATCTTTGTTCCCAAATAGATTATTTACATCTAGAAAATGGAACATATGGCCCATTAATAAAATTCATTATGTCAGCAAAGCAAAACAGCCGATGTTAATGATAGACTTATTGAGACACACATCTGGGTTGGGATATGGATGGGGATCTAATACATACGTTGATAGAAAATATAAAAAAGCAAAAATATTAGACCGTAAAAACAACAAAGATTTTATAAGTGAACTAAGTGATATCCCTTTATACCATGAACCCGGATCAGGGTGGAGATACGGAGTTTCTACAGATGTTTGTGGCTATCTGATTGAGGTTTTATCTGGCCAAAACTTAGATGAGTTTCTTTCTGATAAAATTTTCACCCCCCTTAATATGGTTGATACACATTTTCAGTTACCCGATGATAAAATAAACAGATTTACATCAAACTATATAAATAATATTCCAAAAAGATTAAGAAAGGTAGCTAAGGTTTTCGGGATATCATTTAATCCTAATGGTAGCTTAATGGTAGTAGACCATGTTGATAGTAGTGAATTTTCAGAAAATATTACCTTTTTATCTGGTGGAGGCGGACTAGTCTCAACAACAAAAGACTACTTACAGTTTAGTAAAATGATTTTAAATAAAGGAAAGCTAAATGGAAAAATAATTTTAAGTCCTAAAACTATTGAACTAATGATAGAAGATCATTTGAAATTCATTAACCAAAATGGCGGTCAACTACTATTGCCAAATAATGGCACAGGGTTTGGGCTTGGTTTCTCAGTAGTGAAAAATACTGCCGAACAAAAACAAATCGGTTCTGTGGGAACCCATGGGTGGGGAGGAATGGCAGGGACATCCTTTGGTATTGACCCAAAAGAGGATATGATATTTATCCTAATGATTCAGCTAATAGATTTTGATGACCTTGAAATATCAGACAGGTTTAAAACGATGGTATACCAATCAATCGTGGAATAACTAGTATTTAATTAGAAGTGCAACCAGAAGAACTCCTTTATAGGTCCCAAACTATTGGGAATATTGAACCAATTGAATATATGATTCCCTATCCAAGTACTCAGGCCTTGATTGAGGGACAAACTTTAAAATTTGGAGATCAAATAATTTATGAAGATCATAATATTACTAATATGGGTTTCTATAGGCTTATTCAAAAAACAGCTCACTGGTTAAATGATGAAGGAGTTAAGCCAAAAGAAAATGTTTTAATCCAAGACATTGGTTTTCCACAGACTATTCTATTGCTATATGGTCTTTGGCATTTAGGAGCACGTGCAGTTATTCTTGAAAAAACTAATCGTGAAATTGATAACAATCTTCCTATAAAAATAATAACCCTAGAAAATGATCTCCTTCAAAGAATTAGCTCATATCCATCAAATTATACTCCTAAATACAAAGCTTTATTAAATGAAACTGCAGTTAGTATAGTCTCAAAAAATAATATCATTTTTTTATCTCACTATGGGCTACTTGTTAATACTAGTGGATTAAAAAAATTAACAGGTTTAAAACCCGGAGAAAGATTTTTCTGTGATTTACCCCCTCTTTCTAGTTTTTGGGTTGTCATGAGTGCAATTCTTCCTATTTATTCAGGGTGTATTTACACAAAAAAAGACCCGTCAATGATTATAACATTTGATAATATAAATATGAATTCAGGATTTAAACTAAGAACAGACTGGGAGAATTTGGATGATTTTGAAGAAAATCATATTGCAGTTTGCACTGAAAATACAGCAGCTATATGTATCGGCAATAAACCTCTACACCTAACCGATTTTACTATTGATAATAAAACGTTATCAGTTAAAGGTCACTCTGTAATGAATGGCTATTTAAATAAAAATAATATAATTTTTAAGAATGACTACGTAATCATTCAAAAATGATAAATAACTATTGACCTAAATCCTTTAAAACTTCTTCTGCATGCGTTTTAGGGCTCACTTTTTCATAAGCTTTTTCAATTTTACCTTGCTCATCAATTAGATAAGCAATTCGTAATATGCCTTCATACTCTTTCCCATACATTTTTTTCATTCCAATTGCATTATAGTTTCTTATCGTTTCTTTTTCAGGATCTGAAAGTAACTGAAATTGGAATTTCTGTTTTGTTGCAAAATTATTTTGAGCTTTCACTGAATCAGCACTCATCCCAATTATAATTGTATTAGATTTCTCAAATTTTTTGAACTCATCCCGGAGCCCTTGGCCTTGTATCGTTCAGCCGGGTGTACTAGCCTTAGGATAAAACCATAGTAAAACTTTTTGCCCTTTAAAATCACTTATGTTGACAGTCTCTCCATCCTGATTTATTAATTCAAACTCAGGAGCCTTTGAACCTATTTTAAGCATATTATTTACCTTTTTTTAAAATTTTAACTCTGTTTTAATGTAACAAATATATAATTAATTATTGTTGTGATATAACATATACTTGGAGGTTTCATATAGACCATCTGCTATTTTTTTCAACGAATCTGCCATCTCTTTATAGATTTCTTTCACATCTTCAGCAGGATTTATATCTTTAATATTATGCAATTCCATACCAGAACCATCTCGAAACACCCTAAGATAAAATTCATTATTAATAACACCATAACTGCTGGGACTCATTTTCTTATTCACAATGAAGGCTAAATTGTTTTTACTTTTAAAAATATCTCTGCCCATCGTTTTATTCAAATATGGTATTCTACAAATCCCTGCTATCGTCGGCATAAGGTCAGCTAATCCTGAAGCTGTGGTGATTTCTTTTAATGAATCTAATATTTTTGGAGCATAAATAATTAGTGGAACATTATAGGATCTTAATTTTAAATCATAATCGTCAGCTTTCATATGTTCTGCTTTTGGATCAGCTGTACCATGGTCACCAAATAAAACAAAAACTGTATTGTCAAAATAAGAAGACTCGCTAGCCATTTTGAAAAATTTCCCAATCGAGTGGTCTAATAACCTTATAGCATTAAACTGCTCAATAGATTTAAATCCAGCAGATTTAAGAGCTCCTTTTTCGACGCTCTTTATTTTAAAACCTTCATTATCATTTGGGATTGTATATGGCCTGTGATTACCAGCAGTTTGTATTATTGTAAAAATAGATTTTTTAGAATTTTCACTTTCCCTCAATATATTATTAGCCTCTCTAAAGAGATCTAAATCTGATATCCCCCAAACATCCACCCGAGGACGATCAAAATCTTCCATCTCAACCAGTCTCATCCCCTTAATATTATATGTAACAAGACTACGAATATTTGCCCAGCTAGCACTTCCCCCAATCATATAATATTTATCATAATCTTTAAATTGAGAAATAATGCTGTATTGATCACGAATAATTGGATTTCTTGATGATGTTCTTCTAGCTACATCAGGTACCCCTGTTAGCATAGTAAATACAGATCTTGAAGTGCTAACCCAAGGTATATAAAACTTAGAAAAGAATGCACCGTTTGATGATAAACTATCTAAAACAGGTGTCGGATTAAGCGGATTACCCATTAACCCCATTCTATTTAAACCAATTGACTCCATAAATATAATTACTACATTTGGATCATTAGTAAAATTAGAGTCTGGATTAATATTTCTATTATAGTTAAGATTATTTATATCAGGTGTCTCAACATCAAGATAACTCGAAACTAATGGGTAGAATTTACGTACTCTATCAATATCAAAATCAGCCTCTTGAAATGTTGTGGTATCGTAAAAATATAAAACTGGATTTAATGCAAGGGCGGAGACAAAAGAATTGCGACTAAAAAATGCGTCACTCCATAATAACATATACTGTGATAGAGTCCCCCAAAAAGCAAATAGATAAAACAGAGAAGCACATATTAATTGTATAGTTTTTTGATATTTTTTATTATATCGTTGAGGTATCATTAGTGTTACAGAAACCATCCTATTGTGAATGATTATAAACAGATAACAAACTCCAATGACAAATATAATTAGCCAGATAACAGGATAAGATTCCCATATCATACCTAAAGAAATTGTAAAATTTTCAAGTAAACTAAAGACAGTTATATCAATCCTCTGTTGCGTGTACCCATAGTTAGCGAAATCAAATACATAGAATAAAACAGTCATTGATAACAGAATACCATAAATCCATCTTACCAAAATAATAGTATACGATAATTTCCAATACCTAATTAATGTAAAAATACAAAAAAATAGATTAGGGATAGATATAAGAACAGCTAAGCGTAAATCAAATCTTATCCCAACCCAAAAACTCTGCAGAATATTAAGAGTGCTAGCTTCTTCAAAAAAAATTAAAAAGAAGACAACACGTAAGAAGAAGAACAAAATCCACGATAACGCTACTACACTAAAAATATATTTTAATCTGCGGGAAATACTTCCAATGTTATTGAACAAAAAATTTATGTGAGAGGTATTTTTGACCATTTCATTCTATCATCATTAGAAATAATCATTTCATTTACTGTTGAGATTCCTTTTTTCTGGCCGCTCCATACTAAATAACAACACGCGGTGTCATAGTCTACCCATTTATAATCTGAATGCTCATCTGAAAGTGATATAATTTCTGAGTCAACCTCAACACCAAAAACAGGAACAAAATTTATTCTATCACCATGTTTTTCATAGAACTTACTTATATGATCTGCCACAAATAACATTTTTGGATCTAAATCTGTTTCTTCTTTTAGTTCTCTTATTGCTGCCTCCCATGCCTGTTCACCTTTTTCAATCTTCCCGGCTACACCTTGCCAAAGATGTTCATACATTTTTGTTTTAGCTCTTTTTAATATCAAATATTTAATCCCTTCCTTAGTTTTTCTAAAAACATAAGCATCTATAACACGGATTTTTATTTTAGCCATTACATACCATTATTATTTTTCATCTCTCTAAGCCAACTTCTTGACCAATTATCAAAATCACCAGAACCTATTTTTTGTTGCATCATTTTCATTAGTGAAATATAATAAGATAGGTTTAATGTAGAGGCAATTCGTAGACCAAGTATTTCTCTAACATTGAAAAGGTGCCGAACATAAGACTTTGTGAACATACGACCATAAGCATGATTACTGTTTTCATCTATTAACGAATGATCATTTTTATATTTTTTATTATTTATATTTATTGTCCCAGATGATGTAAATATTTGACCATTTCTACCATTTCTAGTTGGCATAACACAGTCGAACATATCTACACCTAATCGAACTGCTTGAACAATGTCAGTGGGTTTCCCCACTCCCATAAGATACCGAGGCTGATCTTTTGGTAGTATTGAGTCGCAATATTCAATCGTATCAAACATTGCATGTTTTTCTTCTCCAACCGCTAGACCACCTATTGCAATACCATGGTCTGCAAATTCTAATAATCCTTCAATGCTTATTTTTCGAAGATTTTGGTCAGTCCCACCTTGAATTATAGGAAACAAAGTTTGATTGAAATCATATTGACTAGAATTATTATTTAAATATTCTTTACATCTTTTAAACCACTTATTTGTCCTATCTACGGCTTCAGCAATTTCTTTATGATTAGCATTAGCTGGTGGGCATTGATCAAATGCCATAATAATATCCGAGCCTAACGACCGTTGAATTTTCATAGAAATCTCTGGAGTAATATTATGATAACTTCCATCTAAATGTGATTGAAACTCTACACCTTCATCATTAATGCTATTAAGCTTAGCCAATGAAAAAACCTGAAAGCCACCACTGTCAGTCAATATTGGACCAGACCAATTTGAAAATTTATGAAGACCACCAGCTTTATTAATAATTTCTGTACCGGGCCTAAGATATAAATGATAGGTGTTCCCAAGAATAATCTCAGACCCAAGGCCCACAAGTTCGTGAGGTGAAAATGTTTTTACAGCACCTACTGTACCAACTGCCATAAAAACAGGAGTTTGTATACTCCCATGTTCTGTTTCAATAGTAGCTGATCTTGCAGAAGTATTATTATCAAAATTATTGATTGTATATTTCAAAATAATATATCAAATGTTTGTTTTACCGATGTAACCGGATGAATTTTCAGATTAGATTTTTTTACCTTATCATTCATACTCGCTGCTGGGACAACTGCACCACTAAAACCAAGAGCTTCTACCTCTGCTAGTCTATGTCCTAAACGGCTAATTGATCGAATCTCCCCAGCTAGTCCAATCTCTCCAATAAAAACAATATTTTCATTTATGGGCTTATCCATGAAGCTAGATGCAATAGCACATAAGATAGATAAATCTGCTGCCGGATCATCAACTTTTAAACCCCCTACTAAATTTATAAATACATCTTTAACACCCATGACCAAATCCATTCTTTTTTCTAAAACAGCTAAAAGCATAGCCAATCTCCTAAAATCAAATCCGTTTACATTCCTCTGCGGTGTCCCAAAATTTGCTGTAGATACCAATGCCTGGACTTCAATTAATATAGGGCGAGTACCCTCTAAAGATGGATATATACATGTGCCTGGGATGTTTTTACTCCTTTCTGATAAAAACATCTCAGATGGATTAGAAACCTCATTTAACCCATCCTCATTCATGTGAAAAATTCCCACCTCGTTTGTAGCTCCAAATCGGTTTTTTGCTGACCTTAATATTCGATGTTCATACCTGTCATCACCCTCAAGATAAAGTACTGTGTCAACCATATGCTCAAGCATTTTAGGCCCCGCAATAGTTCCTTCTTTCGTAACATGCCCAACAATAATAATAATAACATTATTCTGCTTACTTGTCTCTAAAAATTTTTGCCCACAGTCTCTTATTTGGCTAGGTGATCCCGGCAAAGAATCAAGATCAGGATTAAGAATAGTTTGGATAGAATCAATAATGACGAGTGTTGGTGCTATCCTTTCAATATGCGTAAGTATCCCATTTAAATCATTTTCACTTGATAAATGTAAATTACTGGACTTAACATTTATTCTTTTTGCTCTTATTGCGACCTGCTCCTCACTCTCTTCAGCAGAAATATAGAGCACTGGATTATTGATTTCTGAACAAATATGCAAAGCGAGTGTTGATTTACCAACTCCTGGACTACCACCAAGCAATAACAGTGACCCTGGCAATAAACCACCCCCTAGTACTCGGTCAGCTTCAGTCATTCCAGTAGTGATCCTATCACCAGACTCTGATTCTAAGATATCATTTAGCGGTTTATAATCACGAAATTTCGTTTTGGAATTTTTCTTTTTCCCAAGAATTTTAAACTCTGAAAGGGTCCCCCACTCTTTACAACTAGGACATTGTCCATTCCACTTCGGGAAATCGTCTCCACAAGATGAACATAGAAAGTTTACTTTGGTTTTTTTATTGGCCATAAAAGTAGGTGAAATTGCCTTCCATGGCGGATGGAATCAAGACAGATATTTATTACCAATCAGGACCTAGAGATAAATACCACTGTGGCTTAGAATATCCGCCTGGATTTTTGTCCCATGCGGTCTCAATTCGTAAAAGAAAATACCCCAGGTTAATTTTTGCACCTAAACCTGATGTGACAACCCAGGGCGAGAAATTTCCTGGATTATTTAACCCGTACTTAGCGGGCCAAGAACTATTTGAAAACTCATTGTTATTATCCCATGCGGCTCCAATATCCATAAACGCATGTCCTCTAATATTTCCTAATACTAATTTTAATGGAAACCCAAGAGCAAGATAATTAATAAAAGGGAACCTGACCTCAAAATTAAAAAGTGCAGCATGGGCCCCAATACGTTCTGCAAATCGAGCTCCTCTCATCGGGAAAGCATATTCAGTAAAATATACGTCTGTGATTAGATTTGAATTTGAAGTATCAGCTATCACGCTTCTATAAGAAGAAGGATCGCTAACGCCATTAGTAGTGCCACTCTGGAAATCAGTTAAAAGATATGGTGTCCCACCAAGAAAAAACTTTTGTGCATTTTTACCTTGACTACTTCCAAAAAAACCTCTTAATGCAATCGTATAATCACGTCCGATGCGCCAGTATTTCCTTGCATCTATTTTCATTGTTTGAAACTTAAAATCATTCTTCCATCCTGGACTTGCAGTAATAGAAGCATTCTGCCTAAAACCATCAATCGGACCCGTAACTCCAAATATTGAATTATCAATAATCCAACTCATAGTGGGTAAAATAGTTGTGAATTTTGAAGAAGACCCTGGCCTTTTTATGAGTTCTTCTTGCCCAAATGTATTAATCACACGATCAAGGATATCATAACTTATATTGTGCCAAGTAAGACCGAAATCAATTCTCTGAAAACGACTAAATGGATGTGAAATATATGATTGCAACCCATAATGGCGCAGGCGCCCAAGCGAATAATATCCCGCCTGGAAAAAATCGGCAGTCTGAAAACCAACAAAATAATAGTCTGTTTTATTTTTTAGATAACCATATGATAAAAAATAATCACTGTCTTCCAGCGTTAAAACCATCTCTGTACCAAACTGAATCTGATGATTCCCAAGTATATCACTGAAAGCAAAATAGGTCATTCCTGTTGCGCCAAAAACATTACTGATCTGAAGATTTCCACTAACCATATCCAGTGTGAATCTAGTTTTATAAGGCTTTGGTACATGAACACCCCCTACCAGTGTGTCATTGATAACTTTTTCTTTCTTAGGATTATTATCTGATAAAGAGTAATTATAATTTTCATATCCCTGAGCAAAAACCCACTTAGAATAGCTTCCTTTATTATTCATATCTATTCTATCTATTTTATCAGTATCTCGGATGTC
>CERX01000866.1_pt1 | contig 11016 bp, 12 predicted proteins | sample 350251 | NCBI WGS metagenome assembly CERX01 (sample SAMEA2621044, study PRJEB7988) | marine metagenome | biome: marine biome (ENVO:00000447); feature: deep chlorophyll maximum layer (ENVO:xxxxxxxx); material: "saline water (ENVO:00002010), including plankton (ENVO:xxxxxxxx)" | depth 50 m
AGGATGTCTGAGGCTCGAAGAGCCGAGTTTTATGACTCCCCGATAAACCGAGCAACGCAGCGAACCCGAAGGGTCGCGTAGTCGGGTGCCCCGGGGGATTGCTAAGGGGGGCTGGGCAAGCAGCCCCCCTTGGCTCGCCGTAAAAGGCGAAAGGCTGAATCGGCAACAGCGCGATGCTGAGAACGTTTAACCGCTGCTCCTCTCGGCGTAGCGGTTGATCAGGCAGGCGCGAGGAGTGTGTCGCTCCGCAGTTCGCACCAAACCAGAACAAAACCCCGCACGCGGCGGGGTTTGTTGGTGGCCTCAGAGGCGCTCAGTGCAGCTTCAGGCGCGGTTCAGTGGTTCGCCCGAACTGGTCGCTGAGCATTAGCATCAGCGTGCGTGGCACGCCGTACAGGGCCATCTGGTGCATGCGATACAGCGATACGTAGAACATGCGTGCCAGGCGGCCTTCCAGCATCACGTTGCCGGTCAGGTTGCCCATCAGATTCCCCACAGCGCTGAAGGTCGACAGCGAGATCAGCGAGCCGTAATCACGGTAGCTGTATTCTTTCTCGGGTTTGCCGTCGAGCAGGTTGCGCAGGTTTTTCGCCAGCAGACTAGCCTGCTGGTGAGCTGCTTGCGCCCGTGGCGGTACAAACTTGCCGGGCTCATCGGTAGGGCAGGCGGCGCAGTCGCCGAAGGCGTAAATGCGTTCTTCGCCGGTTACCTTGAGGGTGCGGTCCACTTCCAGCTGGTTGATGCGGTTGGTCGGCATGCCCAGGCCGGCAAGGAAGGCCGGAGCACGAATACCGGCCGCCCAGACCTTGAGGCTGGCGGGGATTTCCTCACCGTTGCCCAGCACCAGTCGGTCGGCTTTGACCTCTTTGACCGGAGAGCCGGTGTGCAGGTGTACGCCCAGGTCTCGCAAGATCTCTGTGACTGGTCCGCCAATACGCTCCGGCAGTGCCGGCAGCAGGCGTGGACTGGCTTCGATAATGTTGATGTTGAGGTCTTCCGGGCTGATCCGGTTGAAGCCGTAGGCGCGCAGCAACTGGGCTGCGTGGTGCAACTCGGCAGACAGCTCGACGCCGGTGGCGCCGGCGCCGATGATCGCTACGTTGATTGGTTCGCGGGTGGCACCGCGCTCGCTGGCCTGGGCCTTCATGTACTGGTTCAACAGCTGGCGGTGAAAGCGCTCGGCCTGGGCTCGGGTATCGAGGAACAGGCAGTGTTCCGCAGCGCCGGGCGTATTGAAGTCATTGGTGGTGCTGCCAACGGCGATCACCAGATAGTCGTAGTCCAGCTCGCGCGGGGCGATCAGTTCGACACCTTTTTCGTCAGCGATGGCGGCCAGTTGAATGGTGCGGCGCTCGCGGTCCAGGCCCGTCATGGCGCCCAGTTGAAAGGCGAAGTGATTCCACTTGCCTTGGGCCACGTAATTAAGCTCGTCTTCGGTGGAGTTCAGGGAGCCGGCAGCGACCTCATGCAGCAGGGGCTTCCAGATATGGGTCATGTTGGCGTCGACCAGGGTGATTCTGGCCTTGCCCTTGCGGCCTAGCTTGCGGCCCAGGCGGGTAGCCAATTCCAGGCCGCCGGCGCCACCGCCGACTACGACAATGCGCGGAGGTGCGCTGGGAGTTGCTGAGTCTGACATCTTGGTTTCTCACGGATAAGGGAAACGGGCGTCAGTCGGCGCTGTGCGGCGATTGGCCGCTTGGGCGGGTGCGGGCATGGTCGCTCAGACGGCGACGAGCTGGGCCAGCAGGCGCGACAGCAACCCCAAGCCAACCACCGAGGCGATCACGATCGCAACGAGTATCCAGACCCGAAACGGCCGGCGTTCAACCTGATGAACTGGCGAGGCGAGGTATTGGTCCACGCGCTTCTGATCTTCCGGGTACAGTCGACTTGGCATGGGGCGGCCTTCTTATAGGTGGTGCAGTACGTTGCTGCGAACAAGGCTTGACTGACTTTGCGGTCATTCTAGACCCTCGCAGGCCCGAATGCATTACTCCTTTTGACCCGCCACGCCTGCTATCATGCCTGCCACCGTTCGAGGAGACTGGCATGGTATCGGCAGCTCTGTTGACCCCACTGCAGGCCACCCTATGTCTGCTGTTGTACGCAGGGGCTACCCTGTGGGCGCTGGCCCGCGTCAGTTGGGTGGAGCTGGTCGCAGATAGCCGCCGTCAGCACCTGTTTTACGGGTGTGCCTTCGCTCTGTTTGCCTTGTGGTTGGTGCGTCGCGGCTTTGATAGTGGCTTGACGGTGCACTTTCTTGGCTTGACCGCCGTGACTCTGATTCTTGACTGGCCTCTGGCTCTGGCAGCTGCTGCCATCGCGCAGCTGGCATTGGTGCTGCTGGGGCTGGATGACGCCGCTGCCCTGGGCGCTAATGGGCTGCTCAGGGTGCTGGTGCCGGTGGCCATTACCGTCGCCCTGAGTCGGGCGCTGGAAGCGCGTGAGCCACGTAACCTGTTTCTCTATATCTTTATCAGCGCCTTCTTTGCTGCTGGCTTTAGTGCTGTGGGTACGGTGCTCACCGGGATGGGCCTGCTGCTCTGGTCTGGGCAGCTGGTCGCGCCAGATAGCCTGGTTGAGCTGCTGGGGTATCTGCTGTTGGTGATGTTCCCCGAAGGCTTCGTCAATGGTATGGCAATCGCGGCGCTGATTGTCTTCCATCCGGACTGGGTTGAGACGTTCAATACGGACAGATACCTGCAGGCGCCTTTGGATGATGACTAGGGTCAATGCCTGAGGCCTGGGTACATGCTTCAATGCGTCCACGAACAGGAGAATACTGATGTCTGCATACAAGATTGCACAACAGGCGATGGCTGAGGCCATCGAGAAGGCTGCCGCGGCGGGTCATGATGAACAGGCTTTGGCGCGCGCGCTGATGAGCGAAGTGATTGCGGTGTACAAGAAAGGGCGCACGCCGCAGGACATCGCCAGTGAGTTGGATTTTCTGGCCAACAATCTGGACGATGACGAAGAGTACGCCTTCATGCGCCCCTGAGGCGCGCGGCCGCAGGGGCAGGGTGGGTCGCTCAGTTGCCGCGAACTTCGATTACGCCGTTGGCACTGACACTGACGTCTGACTGACCGCCTTCGACCTGTGGCGCACCGCCGGAAGCGTCGGCAGCCATCATCAGCTTCTCGGCGCGATAGCGCACGGGCTGCATGTATTGAGTGTTGAGGTTCAGATTGACGATCTTGTAGTCGCTACCACCGAGGCTGCGGGTGGCGATGTCGGCCCTGGCTTTGAAGGCTTCGATGGCGCTGGCAATCAGTTGGTCTTCGGTCTCGCGGCGGCTGTCGGCCGACAGGCTGAACTGCATGCTGCCGAGACTCAGGTCGCCAAGTAGCTCACCGGTCAGCGCGGAGATAGCAGCAAAGTCGCTACCTTCGATGTTGATCTCGCCACGCTCGCGCCAGGCAATGATGTTCTCACCCTTCTCGTCATACACCGGGTGGCTGCTGCGGCTGCCGCTGCTGACGCGAATATTCTGGCTCCGACGGGCGGTTTCCAGGCCCGCATTGAGGCGGCGGGTAATGGTCTCGGCCAGCTTGGCCGGATCGCGATCCTGGGCCTCGGCATAGAAAGTCACTTGCATGGTGTCATGATTGACCGCTTGCTCGACCTGGGTTTGCAGGGAAATCTGGTTGTAGCGCGGCTCGTCGGCCTGCGCGGCGCCGGCCAGCAGGCTGCCGCTGAGCAGCAGACCGGTCAGTGGCAGAATCAGTGTACGCATGGTGTTCTCCTTGTGCAGTGTTGACTCAGACCCGACGCCGGCAGGGCAGTTCCCGGATTTCGCCACCTGACGCTTTATGCGACCCTGTGTCACATCGGCCCGCGCTGCGGGCTCTCTATACTGGAGTTTTTCCCGCGTGCCGCACCGAACCCTTATGAGTGTTAACACCCTGGCCCTCTCTCCCTCCAGCCAGAACCTTTGGCGCCTGGTGTTGATCCGCCTGCTGGTATTGCTGGCGCAAAGTGTTTCGGTACTGGCAGCGTACCTGAGCGGCTGGTTTCCGCTGCCCTGGACGCCGTTGCTCGCCGCCCTGAGTGTCTCGGCGCTGGTCAGTATCCTGACCCTGCTGCGCTTGCGTACCGGTTGGCCGGTGACCAGCCTGGAGTACGCCATTCAGCTGCTGTTCGACATGGTGATCCACAGCGTGCTGCTGTATTACTCGGGTGGGCCGACCAACCCCTTTGTTTCCTACTACCTGGTGCCGCTGACCATTGCCGCTGCTACCTTGCCGTGGTTTTTCACCGCCGTGCTGGCGGTGGTGGCAGTCACCTCCTACAGCGCGCTGTTGGTCTGGTATCAGCCGCTGACTGCCTTTGAAATCCCTATGGGTGGCGGGCTGATCAACCTGCACGTGATAGGCATGTGGCTTAACTTTGCCATGAGTGCCGGGCTGATCAGCCTGTTTGTCGTGCGCATGGCCGATGCCCTGCGTCAGCATGCCGAGCGTTTGGCGCAGCGCCGTGAGCAGAGCGCCCGTGATGCGCAGTTGCTGGGCATTGCCAGCGTGGCCGCCGGCGCGGCGCACGAGCTGTCTACGCCACTGTCGACCATGAGTGTGCTGCTCAAGGAAATCAGTAAGGATTATTCCGACCCCCAACTGCAAGAAGACATGGCGGTGCTGCAAGAGCAGGTCCGGCTCTGCAAGGAGAGCCTGCAGCATATGGTGCGCAGCGCTGAAAGCAGCCGCCTGCAGCCGGAGCAGAGCGAGTCCGCTGATGTGTGGCTGCGGGCCTTGTTGGAGCGTTGGCAACTGATGCGGCCAGAGGCCGCCTGGCAGTGGCTGCCGCTGCCAGAGGGCCCTGCGCCGGTGATGCGCGCAACGCCCGAGTTGGGGCAGGCAGTGCTTAACCTGCTGAACAACGCGGCCGACGCCTGCCCGGATAATATCCAGATCAGCCTGCAATGGGATGCCCAGCAGGTGATTTTGCGCATTCGTGATCATGGACCCGGTGTGCCCCTGCATATTGCAGAACAGCTGGGTACCGCCTTTGTGACGACCAAGGGCAAGAAGGGTTTCGGGCTGGGGCTGTTCCTCAGTCAGGCCGCAGTGGAGCGCCTGGGGGGCAGTGTGCGGCTGTTCAACCAGGACGGTGGTGGTACCCTGACCGAAGTACAGTTGCCGGTGGCGGCAGGAGAGAATTGATGACTGACGAACTGAACCAGGAAGAGCAGCCGCGCGTGCTGCTGGTGGACGACGATCCGACCTTTACCCGCGTGATGGCGCGCGCTCTGAGTCGGCGCGGCCTGCAGGTCGATACCGCAGGTGGTGCCGAGGAGGCTATGCAGGTGGCTCGCGCTCAGCGCCCTGATTACGCCGTGCTGGACCTGAAGATGGAAGGGGACTCGGGACTGGTCTTGATGCCGCGTTTGCTGGAGCTTTACCCCGACCTGCGCATCGTTATCTTGACCGGCTACTCCAGCATTGCCACAGCGGTGGAAGCCATCAAGCGTGGTGCCTGTAATTACCTGTGCAAACCGGCTGACGCTGATGACGTGCTGACAGCGCTGCTGTCGGAACAGGCAGACCCGGAATCATTGGTACCCGAACACCCAATGTCGGTTGACCGTCTGCAGTGGGAGCACATCCAGCGGGTGCTCGCCGAGCACGAAGGCAACATCTCCGCCACCGCCCGCGCCCTGGGCATGCACCGGCGGACATTGCAGCGGAAGTTGCAGAAGAGGCCAGTGCGCCGCTAGCGCGGGGCGCTAGCTGCAAGCAAAACCCGCGCGGTTGTGAATCGCGCGGGCTTCTTTGTAGCTACGCATGGCAGTAAGGCCGTAGAAATCATTTGTCGGCCTAGCTGCCCAACTCAGCCTAATTACGCTTGCAGCTTGCAGCTAAAGCGCGCCTGCGGCGCGCTCAGGCGTTCTGCCTAATCCCGCTAATGATCCAGGGCTGGTTGTCGCCGTCGGCGCGTTCCAGTGCCCAGCTTTCATCAAACCACTGACCGGCGTCTTCGGCGCTGTCGCGGTCCAGGCCGCTGAAGCTGACGGTGACCAGAGTTTGGCCATCGCGCTGGCTAATGCCGTCCAGGCGTGCTTCCAGATGATCGACAAACCCATTGGCGGTCGGTGGTTGGTGTGCGCGCTCCTGCTGCAGCTGACGTACCAGTTCGGGCGTCATGTATTCGCTCATGCCGGCGATATCGTTGTCGCGCCAGTGGCGTTGCAGGGTGTAGAAGTGCTCCTTGGCGCCACGCAGGAAGACCTCTGCGTCAAACCAGGCCGGTGCCTCGTATTGCGGTGCCGGCTGCGCGCGTGGTGCGGCGGACGCAGGCGTGAACATCCCTGATGCTTCTCGCTGCATGCCAGCTGGACCGCCGGCTGACTGCATTTGCGGCTGCGGGCGACGGGCGAACAGCTTGAACAGGACAAAGGCAATCAGACCCAGCAGCAGGATGTCGAACAGCTGAATACCCTCAAAGCCGTCACCAAACAGCATGGCGGCCAACAGGCCGCCCGCGGCGATACCTGCCAGCGGGCCAAGCCAGCGACGGGCGCCGGAGTTGGCGGCTGCGCCGGGTTGCTGCTGGCGAGGTGCTGCCTGCTGGTCACGCGGGGCTTGCTGGCGCTGCGCCGGCTGGCTCTGGTGGGTTGGCGAACTGCCAAAGCTTTTACCGCCGCCCATGCGACGAGCCTCGGCATCGGGTGTGCTGACCACAACCATCAGCATTACGGTGAAAAACGGCAGTAACCAACGCATGTTCAACTCTCCAATTCAGGCGGACGCCAAGTTTGCCAAAGCGGCACAGGCAGTGAGGGGGATAAGTGTGTATGGTTATTTCAGACACTCGAAAAAGTGGGAGAGCATACATGTTTGCAGCCATGCGGTCAGAGCGAATGGAAGCGCTGCATCTGTTCAGTGACCCGGCAACCGGACTGGAAGCGGTGGTCGCCATTCACAACACAAAGCTCGGCCCGGCGCTGGGCGGTTGCCGTTATCTCGCTTACAACACCCTGGATGACGCGCTGGCCGATGCCATGCGTCTGGCCCGGGGTATGAGCTACAAGGCGGCGCTGGCCGGGCTTGAGCAAGGTGGCGGCAAGGCGGTGATTTTGCGCCAGCCCCATGTGGCAGACCGGGCCGCGTTGTTTGAAGCCTTCGGACGGTGCATCGAGTCGTTGCGAGGCGGCTACATCACGGCGATGGACAGCGGCACCAGCAGTGCCGACATGGACTGTATTGCCCAGCAGACCGCGCACGTCACCAGCACCACCCAGGCCGGTGACCCGTCACCCCATACTGCTCTCGGCGTGTTGGCCGGCATACGCGCCGCCGCCCGTGCCCGATTGGCGACCGATTCGTTGTCCGGCGTGCGGGTCACCTTGCAGGGGCTGGGTAACGTGGGCTACGCGCTGGCCGAGCTGTTGCAGGCAGAGGGTGCCGAGCTACTGGTGGCGGATCTGGATCACGGCAAGGTGCGGCTGGCAGAGCAAGAGCTGGGTGCTCAGCCGCTGGCGCTGGAGGCAGTCTATGAAACCCCCTGCGACCTGTTCGCGCCGTGCGGGCTGGGCGGGGCTATTAATCAGCGCAGCATCGGGCAGCTGCGCTGCGCCGTGGTAGCCGGCGCCGCCAACAATCAGCTAGTGGAGGCGGAACTGGGCGAGCAACTGATGGCCCGCGATATCCTCTATGCCCCGGACTACGTGATCAACGCCGGCGGTTTGCTGCATGTGGCGCTAACCCATGGCGGCGTCAGCGCGGGTGACATCGCTGGGCGGGTGAAGGGGATTGGCGAGCGGCTCGATTCAATTTTCGCCCAGAGCCGCGCCGAAGGCCTGTCACCGGCCGAAGTCGCAGACCGTCAGGCCGAGCAGATTCTCTACGGTGAGAGCCGTTGAGTGCACTTACTCCAGCTTGAAGCGCTTGCGCAGGCGTTTTTCCAGAATAGAGGTGGGCAGCCAGCGCCTCAGGCGCACCATGTTGCGGGCGCCCGAGCCAATCAGCGCATTCTCCGGACGGACCGGGTTGCGGATATAGCCCAGCAGCTCGGCGGCAAAGTCTGTTGCGCTGGTTGAGCGGGCATTCTGTGAGGCCTTGGCGCGCGCCTGCACGGCCTTTTCCCAGGGCTTGAACCAGGACGTCTCTGCCATCGTAATGGCGGCAGTGGCGTTGTTGCCAAAATCGGAGGCAATGGCGCCCGGCAACACATTCAGTACCTGAATGCCGAACGGGTGCAGCTCCATGCGCAGGGCATCTGAGAGCGCGTGCAGCGCCGCCTTGGAGGCGCAATACACCCCCGAGAAGGGCGTCGTGGTAACGCCAGAGACGCTACCGATATTGACGATCAACCCCTTGCTGTCGCGCAGCAGCTCGGCGCAGGCGCGCACCAGTTGCAGCGGCGCGAAGACGTTGGTGTCAAACTGGCGCAGCAGCGTATCGCGGTCGGCATCCAGTACTGGCCCCATGGCGCCGTAGCCCGCGTTGTTGACCAGCAGGTCGAGACGGCCGGCCTGCTGACGAATCTGCTCGGCGCAGCGCAGGCGTTGCGCGTCGTCGTTGACATCTAGCTCGACTGCCAGCGCTCCCTTGGCGGTCAGCGGCGCCAGGCTTTCCAAACGGCGGGCGGCAGCGAACACCTGATAGCCGGCGTCCAGGCAGGCAAGCGCAAGGGCCTGGCCGATGCCGGACGAGCAGCCGGTAATCAGCGCGACGGGTTGAGTCATGGGGCGGGTTCCTTATTGTTATCGGAGAAAGTCGGCACGCAGGGTATCGGCGCGGTACAGCAGCTCGGCTTCCTGGTAGCCGCTACGCAGTCGCGGAATACTGTAGCAGGCGCGGGTCTGGGCGCCGGCGGCGAGCTCGCCGGGCAGGGTAAAGCGCTGGCCGCTGCTGCCGACATCGAGCAGATTCGAGTTGTAGCCTTGCTGATAGGCCCAGAGCTGCCAGGTAATGTTGCGCGCAGTTTGCTCGCCATGGTTGTGCACCACTGCCGCCAGCGGCTTGCCGAAGGGGCAGTCTGCCGGCTGGTACTGCAGATTGACGCTGAGTTGTTCAATACGCTGGCTCTGCTGCCACTGCAGCACACCCATGACCGCGCCCAGTAGCAGGCCGACCGCCGCCAGCACGCCGCTAACCGGCAGCATCACGCGTGGAAAGCGCAGCAGCAGGACCAGCCAGATCAGAAATAGAACGATGCCATAGGGCATGAACAACTCCTTGTTGCGACTCAGGGTTTCGACTTTAGCAAACCCACGGGCTCAGGGCATGGGTTCAACAGGCCACTGAAACAGCTCGCAACTGTTCTGCCAGCACCGGGCGCTGAACGTGTCCAGCGGCTCGCCGCGCAGGGCGGCCAGTTCGGCGGCAATCTGCGGCAGCAGGGAAGGGCTGTTGCGCTGCTGGGCGTGGAAGGCCGGCGCCATGTCAGGTGAATCGGTTTCAAGCACAATTTGCTCAGCCGGTAGCTGGGCGACGGTCTGGCGCAGCCGGGTTGCCTGCGGCCAGGTTGCCGCGCCACCCAGGCCGACCTTGAAGCCCAGCTTGTGGTACTCACGGGCCTCTTCCGGGCTGCCGCTAAAGGCATGGATGATGCCGCCACGCGCCGGACGATAGCGCTTGAGCGTGGCGACTACGTCAGCATGGGCCTTGCGCACATGCAGCAAACTGGGCAACTGATAGTCAGCCGCCAGCTGTAACTGGGCCTCAAATAGCTGCTGCTGCGCCGCCCGGTCTGCGCCTTTGTCCCAGTAATCCAGCCCGAATTCCCCCACCGCGCAGCAGCGCGCGTTCTCCAGTCGCTCGGCCAGCCACTGCTGTAACGTGGCCCCGTGTTCAGCGGCGTGCTCGGCCATGAACATGGGGTGCAGGCCAAAGGCGGCGTACAGACTGGCGTGCTGCTGGGACAGCTCCCAAACCGCCTGCCAGTTGCTGCGGGTGACACCCAGCACCACCAGCCGCTCGACACCCAGCCGCGCGCAATCGCTCAACACCTGATCGCGGTCAAGGTCAAAGGCGGCAAAGTCGAGGTGGGTGTGGGTGTCGATGTAGGGCATGGGGGGACGCTACGCTTACGCGTAGCGAGCTGCAAGCCTCAAGCCTCAAGCGAAAAGCGAAAAGCCACGTCAGGCTGTGCCATAAGTTACTCGCGCAGTTGGTGACCGCGCGGGTTTTACTTGCAGCTTGAGGCTTGTAGCTTGCAGCTGAGCCGCGTAGCGGCTCAGTGATGCTCCCGCGTAGCGCGGAAGTTGATCTCCGGCCAACGCTCTTCGGTCAGGCTCAGGTTGACGCGCGTTGGGGCCAGGTAGGTGAGGTGGCCGCCGCCGTCTACGGCCAGGTTGTCGGTCGCTTTGTTGCTGAACTCGTCCAGTTTCTTGCGATCACTGGATTCGACCCAGCGGGCGGACCAGACGTTGACCGGCTCGTAGATGCACTCGACCTTGTATTCCTGCTTCAGGCGCTCGGCCACCACGTCAAACTGCAGCACACCGACTGCACCCAGGATGATGTCGTTATTGCGCTCGGGGAAGAACACCTGGGTCGCGCCTTCTTCGGCCAGCTCCTGCAGACCCTGGCGCAGCTGCTTGGATTTCAGTGGGTCTTTCAGGCGTACGCGGCGGAACAGTTCCGGGGCAAAGTGCGGGATGCCGGTAAAGCCGATCTTCTCGCCTTCGGTAAAGGTGTCGCCGATCTGGATGGTGCCGTGGTTGTGCAGGCCGATGATGTCGCCGGCCCAGGCTTCTTCCAGGTGCTCACGCTCGGCGGCGAAGAAGGTCAGCGCGTCGGCGATGCGCACTTCCTTGCCGGTGCGCACGTGGTGCAGCTTCATGCCTTTCTCGTAGCGGCCGGAGCAGATACGCACGAACGCGATGCGGTCGCGGTGTTTCGGGTCCATGTTCGCCTGAATCTTGAACACAAAACCGGTGAAGGGCGCTTCGGTCGGCTGCACGTCACGCTCGTGGCTGGCGCGCGGCTGCGGGCGCGGTGCCCAGTCGACGATAGCGTCCAGCACCTGATCAACACCGAAGTTACCCAGTGCGGTACCAAAGAATACCGGTG
>CERX01141813.1_pt1 | contig 11014 bp, 7 predicted proteins | sample 350251 | NCBI WGS metagenome assembly CERX01 (sample SAMEA2621044, study PRJEB7988) | marine metagenome | biome: marine biome (ENVO:00000447); feature: deep chlorophyll maximum layer (ENVO:xxxxxxxx); material: "saline water (ENVO:00002010), including plankton (ENVO:xxxxxxxx)" | depth 50 m
TTATTTTATTTACCATTTTAAAACTCCCAACTAAAACCAATTGTAGGGATAATAGGAAACAGACTGATATCGTTAACCTGAATCCTTCCTTCGTCTTCTTCATCTACATTAACCTCACCAATATCTGGCTCTCCATTTCCATTAGTGTCATGTTTTTCCTCATCCCAATCTCTATCATCATCTATACCATTATTGATACTTCCAACTCTATATGATTTTCTGAATGTATTTTTTCTGTTAAAAACATTAATTATCTGAATATATATATCCATTTTCGAACCAAAAAATTTGGTATGGTAGACAAACCCAAGATCTAGTCTACTATATGGAGAATATCTTGCTGAATTTCTAGTACCAGGAATTGTTCTGTATACCTCGTCTGGACTTCCAGGCAGTATTTGATTATAGTACCCTATAATAGGAGTATATGCCTGTCCAGACTGTAAAGATAATTTCCAATTCATATCCCATTTTTGACTTATTTGATAATTCCCTAATGCACTAAAAGAATGGGTTCTATCCCAGCTATTATAATATTCTTCATTTTTATCATAAAAAATACTGTTCATTGATTTTCGTGAAACAGAGAAAGTGTATGCTAGCCATCCACTAAGCCTACCACTCATTTTCTGTGCAAATAACTCTAAACCATAAGCATAGCCATTAGATGGTGTTACAATATCAGATAGAGCTGAATCAGAAACAGCCTCATCAGTAGTTGCCCTAGTTTCTTCAAAGGTAAATAAATTTTTTATATCTTTATAATATCCCTCAACCTGGAGCTTATACAAATCCTTAATATATTCTTCATATCCCAGAACTATTTGAGATGACTTAGCTGGTGCAACTGTATTATCAACAGCTATCCATTGATCTAAGATTGTTGGATTATAATCATCCTGAAACGTGGCAATGAACTGATGGTAATTCCCTACAGAAAAATTTATATACCTATCATCTGTTAATAAATATTTCATGCCAAATCGTAGATCAGGAAATATTGAGTCACTATACACGTTATATAAGTTGACTCGCACACCAGGTTCAAGAATGAATTTCTCAGATGGGGAATACTTAAATTTTGCATAACTAGCAAATTCTTTTGGCTTAGTTTCAATTTTAAACTGTAAAGAATCTCCAAAAGTATTTGTGTAAAGAAATCCTAAATTTTTTAGTTGTGCTCCAAACTTGACTGTACTTCCAGATGACCTAAACCAAGAAAAATTCGCAGCTACTGTTGCATCATCTATCTGGTTATCACTATTTAACCCAGCAGATCCACCAAGCCCAAATTCCGTGAAAAACAGACTGTTGGCATATAAAAAATTTCCAATAAGCTTCTCAGAAAAAACTCGCCTGTATTGAGCACTCAATGTATTATTTCCCCAGCGTCCTGCTAAACCAAATGTTTCAAATAACAGATCATCAACACCATTGTAAAAACTTAAAGAAATTCTATCTTTTGGAGTTATATCCGAATAAACATGACTCTGAATATCATAAAAGTAATAGGGTGGAATACTTGGCACATTTTGAAAAATTTTATCAAAATATGTTCTCCTACCTGAAAAAACCCATGCTCCCTTATAGAATGGACCTTCTAATGTGGCTTGAGCTGAAAGTAGAGATAGGTTTGCTTTGCCTTCAATCTTTTTTTTGTTACCTTCACGACTAATTATATTGAGGACTGCTGAAAGCCTCCCACCATATTCCGCATTGTAGGCACCTTTTATTAGTTCAGCCTCTTTTACACCATCAACAATAAAGTTTGAAAATATACCTCCAAGGTGTGATGGGTTATACACAGTAACACCATCTAGAAGAATTAGGTTTTGATCTGTATTCCCACCTCTTATTACCAACCCAGTACTAAATTCTGAAGTCGTCAATACTCCGGGTAATGCTTGGATTGTGCGGAATAGATCAGGCTCAGCTAATGCCGGCGCAGACCTCAACATTCGAGGTGATAAATTAACAGTACTCGGTTGTATATTGTTTTTGCGTTTTATTTTTTCAGCTGTTACCTCTATCTCAGTTAGAGATACAACCTCTTCAAGCAATACTAAATCTAATTTTTTAGACTCATTTTCAATAATAACTATTTTCTTTTCTAGAAGTTCATAACCAACGTATGATACTATAATACTATAATAACCTGGTTCTATGTTCTGGAGAACATAATAACCATTAACATCAGTCGCCATCCCAGCACCAATATCATTTATAAATACATTCGCGCCAATAAGAGCCTCACCACTTGATGAATCTGTAACAAAACCGTAGATTGAACCGTTTTGTTGACCTTTGACCGTCGAAAATATTAAAAGTAATAAAATAGTTAATCTATTTAATAATGTCTTCAAGTATTGTTTCTGCATGAGTATTTATATTTACTTTCTTATATATTTTTTCAATTTTACCATCACCATCAATGACAAATGTCATTCTTTTTGGCACAACTAATCCATTAGCTCCAAATTTTTTTGCCACTTTTTTATTTCTATCCGATAGAAAATTAAATGGAAGATTATATTTATCTTTAAACTCTCTAAGGGATTCTGGTTTATCATAACTTATCCCAATTACCGTGATATTATTTTTTTCAAATTCTGCATATACATTGCGGAACCCGCAAGCCTCTTTTATTCATCCTGGTGTATCAGCCAATGGAAAAAAATAAACCACTAATTTTTTTTCTTTGTAATCAACAAGATTATGGGTGTCCCCATCCTGATCAGTTAATGAAAAAGAAGGTGCAAGACTACCAGCAAACAACACCTCACTATTACCTGAAAAAAAGTTTAGGCAAATTACAATGATGATAACAATAGGAATTACAAAAAGCAGTTTCAATATATGCACTTATTTTAAATATGATAGATTTTCAACACTGAACTTTATTGGTTCTATGTCATTTTCTTTAAAATAATTCGAAGAATCGCACGTATTACCCTCAACCAGCATTGTTAGTTGATCTGCAGTTACAGGGAACCAACTGAATCTGCCTAGAATCAAAGCTATTATTTTTACAGCAAATACTGGGGCTGGGATCATCAATTTATTTTTATCAATTGCAGCGCTAATCATTTTAATGATTTCTCGCCATGTAAAATCATCACCACCTAGCTCTATTATTTTATTGAAATAGCTCTTGTCATCAATGGATCTAACAAATGAATTTGCTACATCATCAATATGTACTGGAGACATAGAAAAATTCCCAGCACTAAAAGGGACCAAACCCTCATGAAATAATGGAGCTGGTAAAGGTAGGTTAATTAAGTCTTTCTTTAATTGAGAACAAAACTCAGGGCGGCCTTGGCCCCTAGGATCACCAAAAATAGTTGATGGTCTAAAAATAGTATAATCTAATTCAGTGTTTTTCAGATACTGTTCTGACATCCATTTAGTTTTTTGGTAACCAGTACCATCTGCAGACACGCCATTAGCGCTCATTAAAATAAACCTTTTAATTCCACAATCAATTGCAATATCAATACAATTTACTGCTCCTTGAAAATGCAAAATCTCGTACGTAATATTCTTTTTTGGAAACTCTCTGATTATACCTATAGTGTAGATAATGGCATCGGAACCATCTATTACCTCCTTGATTGCATTTTTGTCTGCAATATCACCTTCTACAAATTCACATTTCTCTGGGATATTCATTTTTTGGATTGAACCTTTACGTACAAGCATTCTCGGAATATGGCCATTCTCGATTATTTTATCTACTAGATATGAACCCACAAAACCTGTCCCACCAAATAAGGCTATTTTCATATTAATGTTCCATTGAAAAGAATAAAGATTTCAAAGTAAGTATTTTTATTTTTACACACGGTATTAATTTATAGGATTTAATAATATTATGCCAACATTAAATGAGCGTTTTAAGCGTTTTTATAAAATGTTTTATTAAATTTTTCTTTTATATCTTCAATAACCATATAACTTGTTGGGACTAAAATTAGTGTTATTAAAGTCGCAAATAAAACTCCAAAAGCTAAAGAAATAGCCATAGGGACTAGAAATTTAGCCTGAACACTCTTCTCGATAAGTAATGGGAATAGCCCAACAAATGTTGTGACAGATGTTAATAATATAGGTCTAAATCTCCTTGGACCAGCTGCTAATGCTGACTCTAGAGGACTCTTTTTATCTTCTCGTCGATATCGATTTATGAAATCAACCATAACTAAACTATCATTAACAACAACCCCTGAAAGTGCAACGATACCAATAATAGATAAAACAGCCATGTTCATACCCATTATTAAATGCCCAATGACAGCACCTGTAAAACCAAACGGGATCGCTGACATAATAATTAACGGTTGTGAGTATGATTTAAACGGGACAGCTAAAAGTATATAAACAACAAATAGAGCTAGTGCAAAATTTTTAAATAATGACCCAAGAGTATCACGCTGTTCTCTTTGCTCACCCTCAAAACTATAACTTACACTAGGATAATCCTCTAATAATGGCGATATATGTTCTTCTTCAAATTTCGATAATATTTCATTCGCATTAGCCTCAGTGAGGTCAACATCAGCAAAAATATTAATAGACCTTTTTCTATCTGTTCTTGTGATGGTAGAATAACCACTAGCAAGCTCACCCTCTGCGACTTGACCAAGTGGGACCTCTACATTATTACCTACTCTAACATTCATTTGTTCTAAGCTATTTAAGCTAGCTCTTTCACTTTTAGGATAACGTAAAAATACTTTTATTTCATCTCTCCCGCGTTGTATTCTTTGTACCTCATCACCATAAAACGCTTGTCTAACCTGACGAGCAAGGGAAGACATTGTTATACCATAATTCTGAGCCTCTGGCCTCAATGTTAATTTGATCTCGTCCTTACCAGCACTAAAAGAATCTTTTATATCAAAAACTCCGGCATAAGTCTGGAGCCTATCTTTAAGTATATCTGTTACTTTTTTCAAATCTTGTCTACTTGTGCTGGAAAGTTTTATTTCAATAGGAGCGCCAGAGCTAAATAGATCAGATTCAAATGTGACCTGCTTGACACCAGGAATTGGACCAGTTAATTCACGCCAAATTTTTGATATTTCTACAGTTGATATTGGCCTTTCTTCCCCAGGAGCTAATTCTATAACACACTCTGCTAAATGAGATCCAAAAAAATTAGCATCAAGGTTACCCGGGCCTCTAGCCGATTGTGTCTTTATTGGTTGATCGCCAGCAGTAGATACCATATTAATAAATATCATTTGTTCAGGGTACAATGTCTCAAGCGTATCTTTTAGTCTAAAAGCTGATTGTTCAATTTGGCCTAAGCCATTCTTGGTTATAGATACTGGTGTCCCCTCAGGATATTCGACTCCGGCAATTACAATATCTGCCTCAAGTGGAGGGAAAAAACTAAATCTTAAAAACCCGCTAGCAACTAAACCAATAGATAAAATAAAAATACTTACCGCTATTGAAATTGTATTTGCTCTATTTGTAAGTGCTTTTTTTAATAGAGGAGTATATATCTCATTAATAAAATTCTGAAGGCGGTTATGAATACCTTGCTGAATTTTAAACCACCACGCTGAAACAAAGTTACGTTTCTTCTTTTTTGTGCCCTCTTTCATATGAGCTAGATGTGCTGGCAGAATTGTCAATGATTCTATTAAAGAAAAAATAAGAACAACGATTGTTACAACTGGTATAATTCTCCATATTTTCCCCATTGCACCCTCGACTAATATCATAGGAGAAAAAGTAACCATTGTAGTTAAAACTGCAAAAATTACTGGTTTAGCAACCTGATAAGCGCCTTCTAATGCTGCTTCTTCAGGCTTTAAACCTCTTTTGATGTAAATATGAATATTTTCGCCTACAACAATGGCATCATCAACCACAATCCCCAAAACGAGAATAAAAGTAAATAATGAAATCATATTTATAGATACATCAAACAGAGGAAGTAGCCAAAACCCACCCATAAAAGAAATTGGAATCCCAAGTGATACCCAACCTGCTAGTTTAGGCTTAAGAAAAAGCGCAAGAACTATTAATACCAGAGCTAAACCTAGAGCAGCATTCTCAACTAATAAATCTATTCTACCTCTAAGAATAACAGACTCATCTTTCATAGAACTGAGTGAAATACCTGGCGGCATTATAGGGCGCTTCTTTTTCAAATATTTATGGACTTCCTCCGCTATATCCAATGCATTTTGGTCACCAGTTCTATACACTCTGATTAGCTTAGCAGGCTCGCTGTTAAACTTTATATCATACTCAACATCTTGGAAGCCATCATTAATATCTGCGATATCCCTTAAAAATAAATTAGACCCATCTGCCAATGATAGTACAGGAATCAGTCCAAAATCATTACCTGTATAAGCCTGTCCCTTCGAACGAATTAGAATCTCACCATCATAAGTCTCGATAGCTCCCCCAGGGACATCCATTGATGATGCCCTTATTCTACTTGCAATATAATCAAATGTAAGTCCATATTTTTGTAAGGTCTGTTCAGAAACCTCAATAGAAATCTCTCGAGGCTTTTTACCTAAGCGTGTTTGAGTTATGCTTGGTAAGTCACTAACCTCATCACGTATTTTTTCAGCTATATTAAGAAGACTTACTTCATCAATATTACCATGTACAGCGATGGTTATTACCTCAGGCTGTCCATCAAAACTCCTTATACTTGGCTTCTCAGCACCATCTGGAAAAGATGTTATACCATCTACCTGCGACTTTACCTCATCCTTAACCTCATCAAGATCATAACCATTCTCCACTTCAATATTTATTGAGCCATAGCCCTCATTTGATGTGCTAGTTATTTTTTTTATACCATTAACACCTTGCACCTGCTCTTCTACTTTTACACAAATAGACTCTTCAATATCTTCAGGAGAAGCACCTGGATATAACACTGAAACATTTATTATTGGTATTGCTATATCTGGAAAAACCTCCATCCTTAGTCTAGAAAGAGTGAAAAAACCAGCGATAATTATAAAAATCATCAACAGGTTAGCAGCAACCGTATTTTTGATAAACCAGTGTATAATATTTTTCATATAACTAATTGAGTCTTACTGGCATTCCATCAACATATGAGGACAGTCTAGTAATTAAAACTTTGTCATTTTTATTTAAACCATCAGCAATAAATGCAAAATCTTTCTCATACCTAATTACCTCAACAGATTTTTTCCTTAGCTTTAATTCTTGCACTACCCAAATCATATCATTTTTTACTGCATTTCTAGGAACAATGGTTATCCCAGAATATGATAGTCCTTCTATTTCTGCATTAACAAACATCCCTACTTTCAGTCCTCCTTGAGAATTTGTAACCGGGATAGTTGCTATTACTGATATCATTCTAGTTTTAGGGTCTATCTCGGACTCCGAGCGAACAATATAACCCTCTACATTAATAGTTTCACCACCATAACTAGAAAAAAGTTTCACTTTTGGACGTTTTTTATTATCGATAGACGTACCATCTAGAGGTATACCTAGAAAAGGAATATCTTTATCAGCAATTGCTAGCCTAACCTCAAGAGAGGAAGTTGCATAAATATCTGCTATTCTAGCACCTGGAATTAAATTCGTGCCAAGGTCAACCAACTTTCTCCTAACTCGACCATTAAAAGGCGCAATAATCGAAGTCCTTTCAAGGTTGCGCTTAGACTGCTCATAGGCTGCTTCGGCCGCTGCAAGGACTGCTCTTGCTTGAGCTAATTGAGGTTCTCGAAGTGTTAAACTTGAGGCATCACCTTTACCTACTCGCTTCCACTCGATACTAGCTAGATTTGCTTCGGCTTCTTCTCTTTCTAATGCTAGCCGAGCTTGGAAGAGACTAGACTCTGTTGATATTAAAATAAGTTCATAATCTCTTTTCTCAACTTTCATAAGAGTATCACCAGCATAAAACCCTGCACCATCCAAGAATTTTTTAGAAACCCATGTCACTTTACCACTTACTTCTGATGTAACATAAATTTCGTGTTCGGGTCTGATAGTACCTTGCGAACTGATTTTTGCACGTACTTCGGATGGGAAAGCAACCATTGTTTCAACTAATTGAGGTATGATCTTCGGTTTTTGAAACTTAGCCTCAGGTTTAAGTTTAATCATGAGTACGAAAATAATAATACTCCCAGATAAAATTATTATTGGGCTGAATTTTTTTATATGTTTGTTCATTTTTTTACTCTATTTATGTTTTAAATCTCCACCTAGAGCTAAAATAAGATTAAGCCTAGTATCAATTTTTGTTTTTTTTGCAAGAAGGACCTGTGACTTTGCCTGAAACCAACGCTGTTGACTATCTAAAACAGCAATCAAGTTGGCTAGGCCTGAATCATATCTCTCCCTAGATAATTTATATGCCGCCTCTGCTTGTTCAGCTGCGTCAGCATATGATTCTAATAATATTTTGTTTGACTCTTCAGCGAATAAAGTTTGTTCTACCTCAGAAAATGCATTTATTATGGTTTTTATTAGATCCTGTTCAACAATTTTTTGCATCTCTTGATTCATTTTTTTATTTGCCTTAATTCTACCACCTTGAAATACGGGGAGTCCAATACTGATTCCGTTTGACCAAACCTGATAATCATCATTCAAGATATCCTTAAGATCACTAGATGAAGTGCCTGCAGTACTTGTTAATGTGATTCCTGGGAAATATGAGCTAATAGATTCAGCGGTGCGATATGATGCTGCCTGAGACTTTGCAATCACTGACTTAATATCTGGCCTTCTATCTAATATTTCCGCCGGAATATTTGACTGAACCATTGGAATCGATTTTGGTAAACTGCTACTTACTAAATAATTACCATCAGGGTATTCACCCAGCATAGACTCTAGCCTTCTTATTAAAGCAATGTAGGTCAGTCGTCTATTTTCTAAAAAAGCCCTGGATGAAGAAACTGATGACTGGGTAAGCCTTACATCCAAAGAAGACCTTAAACCTTTTTCATATCTCGCTGATACCATTTCTGCTAGTTCAGAAACACTCTCTAACGTTTCCTCGGCTAACTTATATTGCTCAAAAGCTTCAATGATTGAAAAATATAACTTAGCTAACTGCACCTGTAATGAGAAACTGAGGTAAAATAAATCATATTTTACTGATTCATAATCTTTTTCAGAGGCTTTTGTCTGATTAAATATTCTTCTCCATAAATCTAACTCCCATTGCATTGATAAGTTCAAACCATAATTGCTTGAGCTAAAACTTGTAACACTACTACCACCTGTGTTTTGACCTCCGTTTTGATCACCACCAAAAAAATCCTCAGATAATCCAAAAGCAGTCAGGTTTTGCTTCCTGCTTGAGCCAGTTAAGCCCATATTTAAGGATGGTAGCTTTAATGAGGAGTTGATATTATGAACTTGCTTTGCAACTTCAAGCCTAGATGTAATGCTCTTTAAATCTGGGCCATTAGAGTAAAACTCAATAAATACTTTGTCGAGAATGGAGTCTTGGAATGCTTCCCACCATTTACCAGTAATCTGGGTTGAACTTGGAATGGCATACTCCCATTCTTCAGGAATAGAGCTGGTTACAGCTAGATTCTTTATGGCGATATTTTCTGCACAAGAAATGAGCAGAGCGGATATCAATACACAGATTTTTTTCATGAAATTTAGTTGATGGTTCAACTATAATATTTGATTAATTTGAATTAAGATTTTTATATATTTTATTAAGCACAATTTTTAGTGATTCAATTTCCTTATCACTAATTCCATTCCGAAGCTCATCTCTAGTTTGAGACATAACCGGCATTACGTTAAGAAATAGTTCTCTACCTTTATTGCTTAGAACAACCCTTTTCACCCTATGGTCTAGTTGGTCTGCTACTCTAACGACAAGGTTTTTCTTTTCCAGTGTATCAATTATCTTCGTTACACTAGTCTTATCTTTACCAGAATATTCTGAAATATTTTTTTGGGATATTCCTTCATTTTTCCAGACTGGGCCAAGCACAAGCCACTGATCTAATGATATATCTAAGCCATACTTATGTGAGTTTTGCACAAATCTTTTTGTTGATAGTCTGTGAACCTGACCAATTAACATGCCTAGACTAATCTCACTTTGTAATTTTTTTTTTTTGTCACAATATAAAGTTAAAATAGTTTGGTTGAACCTTCAACTATTTTAAATATTTTGTTCTATATACATTTTCACGTCGAACTTTCTTTTACACCCATTGTAGTTCATGTACCGCACCTTTCCATAGACTGGTCTTTCAAACCATGCCCTATCATGAATCCCACCTATGCTCCAGGCGATCCCAGTATATCCGTTTGGGTCTCTTCCATCAATCTGATACTTATCGTTTAGATCTATTGCTGTTTGTTGCGCTATTTCTGGGCTTGGGCTCCATTCAAGAATTTTTTTTGCCCAATACATTCTCATAAATCCATGCATTTTACCTTTTTTCTTCATCTCATTTTGAGCTGCATTCCATAACGGATCATGTGTCTTGCACTGCTCAAACTGTTCGAATGGATATAAATATTCACGCTCATCATTCCTATGGTCATTTAATGTACTTTTCGCCCATGCGTGAAATCCATCAAAAAAGTCATAATTACTTTCATAGTAACAAAAATTATCCGCTAATTCTCTTCGAACTATCATTTCCTCTAAAAATGCATCCTTATCTTCTTTTGGTAGATTCGAGGAATTTATTTCTAGCGCAACTCTTTGAGGCGAAATATGTCCATAATGAAAATAAGGACTTATATTGGATAATTTATTTAAAGTAGGGTCATTCCTTTTATTATTATATCCAATTAGATTGGTTTTCAGCCTATTCAATAATTTGCGGGCCTCTTTCTCTCCTGGCTTTACCCAGCCTACTGTTTTTATATCAGATTTTATATTTAAAGTACTGATAACATTCTCCCAGTTTATAGTCCTAACAACATCATCCATGGAAACCGGGTGCCGTTTTATTTCTGGTATTTCAGTTAAATAATCTGGTAATAGCTTTTTGAT
>CERX01057832.1_pt1 | contig 11005 bp, 10 predicted proteins | sample 350251 | NCBI WGS metagenome assembly CERX01 (sample SAMEA2621044, study PRJEB7988) | marine metagenome | biome: marine biome (ENVO:00000447); feature: deep chlorophyll maximum layer (ENVO:xxxxxxxx); material: "saline water (ENVO:00002010), including plankton (ENVO:xxxxxxxx)" | depth 50 m
CTAATATCACTATTTAATGTCCAAGAACAGATTGAAAACCCTTTTGATGGGGATGGAATGGATGATATCCAACTACAGAATTACGAATTAGATTACTAGCTTTTAATATTTTTTAATAATTCTTTTGACACAACATTTCCTGAGATAAGAGAAGGTGGAACTCCTGGGCCAGGAACCGTCAGCTGTCCACAGAAATATAAATTATTTAATTTTTTATTTTTTAGAGATGGTTTCAGGATAGCAGTCTGAAATAATGTATTGGCTAGTCCGTAAGCGTTTCCTTTAAATGAGTTATAGTCTTTTTTAAAATCTCTAATTGCATAACTTTTTTTGTAAATAATATGATCTTTTATATTTTGTTTAGTGAGTTTCTCAAGTCTTGAGATTATCAGATCAAAATACCTTTCTCTAATTATTTTATTATCTTCTAAATCTGGAGCTACTGGCATTAGAAGGAACATATTTTCCTGCCCTTTAGGTGCTACAGAGTCATCAGATTTTGATGTAAAAGAAGCATAAAATAAAGGCTCAGATGGCCACCTTGGAGTAGAATAAATTTCTTCTGCGTGTCTCTCAAAATCTTTATCAAAAAACAGGCAGTGGTGTGAAATGTTTTTTAATTTTTTGTCTAGGCCAATATAAAAAAGAAGTGATGATGGGGCTAGAACTCTTTTATCCCAGTAGCTTTTACTATAATTTCTAAATTTTTCTTCAATAATATTTTGATCAAAATGATGATAATCACCTGAGCACACAACATAGTCAACATCAAATGTTTTTTTTGAAGTTATAACATGAGAAATACTTTTATTAACATAAGAAAATTTTCTTACGTCTTCACCACTATAGAACTTAACACCCTCTTCTTTAGCAAGGTTTATCATCGCTTCTACTACTTTATACATCCCACCTTCAGGGTACCATGTCCCTAATTTAATATCTGCATAATTCATTAAGCTATATAATGCCGGTGTATTTTTTGGTGTAGCCCCAAGAAATAAAACAGGAAACTCTAGCAGCTTTATAATTTTTTCGTTCTTAAAATACTTTCTTATATGATTATACATGGACTTAAACACATCAAGTTTAAATATTCCACTAATTGTGTCTTTGTCTATGAACTCAGATAAAGAGAGACCTGGTTTATAGACTAAGTTTTCTATTCCTACTTTATATTTTTTCTCTGCTTGTGCTAGAAATTCATCTAGTTTATCTCCACTGCCTTCTTCCATAGAATCTAATAAATCTTTTAAAGAATTATAATCTGCAGGGATATCTATAACCTCATCGTCAAAAAAAACTTTATATGATGGGTCTAATCTTTTTAATTTTATGTAGTCGTTTATGTCTTTCCCAAAGTCCTTAAAATATTTTTCAAATACATCAGGCATCCAGTACCATGAGGGACCCATGTCAAATGTGAAACCTTTTGCCGAGAACTGTCTGGCTCTCCCTCCCAGCTTTGAATTTTTTTCAAGTATGTAAACATTATGTCCTTGAGAGGCTAGGTATGTAGCGGATGATATTCCAGAAAACCCACTTCCTATTACACAAATATTTTTTTTATTTTTCATCGAATTCCAAGTAACAATTTATCCATTCATCGTCGAATTTCATGTTGTATTTTTTATAGAAGTCTATACCAATTTCATTCCAGTCTAAAACTTGTAAAGATAAGCCAACACAAGACTTAGCTTTTGCGAATTTTGTCACTTCATCAAATAGTTTTTTTCCTGCACCTTGTCTTCTATATAAGTTGTTAACTATAAGATCTTCTAGGTATAAGACCTTTCCTTTCCACGTAGAATACCTAAAAAATGTTAGGGCAATGCCAATTATTTTTTTATTTTTTTCTGCTACAAATAAATCAAATACAGGATCTTCTCCAAAACCATCTTTTTCCAGAACTTCTGTTGTATTAGATACTTTATCTAGAGCGTTTTCGTATTCGGCAAGTTCCTTTATTAATTGTAATGTCTGAGGTATGTCTTCTTTTACTCCCCTTCGAATAATCATAAATTTATTTTTTTGAATCCGGTATACTTATGGAGTGCTTTAGGGATATTAATTTCATTTCCATTTTGATGTGTCTCAAGTATTGCTGCTACGATTCTAGGAAGCGCTAGAGCTGATCCATTTAAAGTATTTGCTAAAACCTTACTTTTTCCATCTCGTATTTTCAAATTCATCCTATTTGCTTGATATGTTTTGAAGTTACTCACTGAACTGCATTCTAGCCATCTCTTCTGACCAGGTGCATACACCTCAAAGTCATAAGTTATACTTGAGGCAAATCCTAGATCTCCGGCGCAGAGTAATAGCTTTCTGTGTGATATATCTAAAGATTTTATGAGACTTTCTACATAATTGCACATTTCTTGAAGAGCTTTCTCTGAATTATCTTCGTTTTCTATCTGAACTATTTCAACTTTATCAAACTGATGTAGTCTGTTTAGACCTCTCACATGTGATCCCCATGAACCTGCCTCTTTTCTAAAACAAGGTGTGTATGCTACATTTTTTATAGGCAGTGAATCTTTATCTAATATCTTTTTCCTATAAATATTTGTAATTGGGACTTCTGCAGTAGGAATCAGGTAGAGATTTTCTTCCTCTATCTTATACATTTGACCTTCTTTATCAGGTAATTGTCCAGTTCCAAAACCAGACTCGTCATTAATTAAAATAGGTGGTTGTATCTCTGAGTAACCATTTGCGTTTGCCTCGTCTAAAAAATAGTTTATTAATGCCCTTTGAAGTTTAGCTCCTTCATTAATATAAACTGGAAATCCTGCACCAGTAATTTTATTTCCAGTATCAAAATCTATTAGGTTAAAATCTTTTATTAACTCCCAGTGAGGTTTGTGTTTAATATCATTTGAAATATTAATTTCATCGCTTGAAATCAACAAGTTATCTTCATCTGTATTCCCTTTTGGAACAATGTTATCAGGAACATTAGGAATACTACATAACATATCCCTTATAATTAATTCTGTCTTTTTAAGTTCCTCTGAAATTGACTTACTTTTTTCTTTAAGTTCTCCTGACCTCTTTTTTAGGCTCTCAACAGAATCTTTTTCCCCACTCTTAATTTTGACTCCAATTTCTTTAGCGATAAGATTTGATTCCCCTAAAATTTTATCTAGTTCAGACTTTAAATTTTTCCTTTCGTCATCTAAAGTTATAATTTGAGATAATTCATTATCAATTTTTTTGAGGCCTCTCTTCTTAAGCGCAGACGCAATGTTACCTTTATCTGATCTTAACCAATTAAGTTCAATCATACTATGAATTTTTATATGAAGTTAACACGATTGACAATAATAATTCAATCTAATAAAAATTAATATTTTTTTTGACAATATGTATAATAATGGTATCATTGCGGAGTCAATTGTTATTAGGCCAACCTAAAAACAGAATCTTACACACAATAATTCAACTAAATTTTTTTCGATATGTACACAATGGACGACTTAAATGATAAGCTTTTATCAGAGCTTAAAAAAATTACAGAAGAACTTGATATAAAAGGTGCTTCTAAATTGTCAAAGCAAGATCTTATATATAAAATATTAGATGAGCAAGCTATCTCAAAACCAAAAAAATCGGCTAAGGAATCTAAGACTTCTTCAAAAGAATCTAAGGCTCCATCAAAAGATAATAAGTCCTCTTCTTCAAGACCTACAAAGAGTAGACCTCAAAAGGGATATTCAGATAGATCTAATGATAGGGGAAGACCTCAAAGGAAACCTTCAGAATATGAAAAACAAGTCAAAGAGTTTGAGGGAGTGATTGAAAGTGAAGGTGTTCTTGAGATGATGCAAGACGGATATGGATTCTTGAGAAGTAGTGATTATAATTACTTAGCTAGTCCTGATGATATATATGTTTCACCATCTCAAATAAAACTATTTGGATTAAAAACTGGAGATACAGTCTTTGGTAAAATTAGACCTCCAAAAGAAAACGAAAAATATTTTGCGCTTATTGAAGTTTCAAAAATTAATGGTAAAACTCCTGATGAGGTAAGAGACAGAATTCCTTTTAAATATTTAACCCCTCTTTTCCCAGAGGAGAAGTTAAACTTGAGTTCTAATCAAGATAATTATTCTACAAGAATATTAGATCTGTTCTCACCTATAGGTAAAGGACAAAGAGGTATGATTGTTTCTCAGCCTAAAACTGGTAAAACTGTTCTTCTTAAGCAAGTAGCTAATGCAATTGCTGAAAATCACCCAGAAGTATATCTCATGATTCTTCTAATTGATGAAAGGCCTGAAGAAGTAACGGATATGGCAAGAAGTGTTAAGGCAGAAGTTGTGTCTTCAACCTTTGATGAGCAAGCAGAGAGACACGTTAAAGTTGCTAACATAATTTTAGAAAAAGCTAAAAGAATGGTTGAGTGTGGTCATGATGTTGTGATCTTATTAGATTCTATTACTAGACTCGCTAGAGCTCATAATACTGTAATCCCATCCTCAGGAAAAATTTTATCTGGTGGTGTTGACGCAAATGCATTACATAAGCCAAAAAGATTTTTTGGTGCTGCTAGAAATGTTGAAAAGGGAGGTTCTTTAACTATTATTGCAACTGCATTAATAGAAACTGGTTCCAAAATGGATGAGGTGATTTTTGAAGAATTTAAAGGTACTGGTAATATGGAGCTTCAATTAGATAGGAAGTTGTCTAATAGAAGAATTTATCCTGCGATAGATGTTACAGCTTCTGGAACTAGAAGAGAGGATTTATTAATGGATAAAGATGAATTGTCAAGGTTATGGATATTAAGAAAGTATCTGGCAGACATGAACTCTGTAGAGGCAATGGAATTCCTTCTTTCTAAAATCAAAGGAACTAGAAATAATGAAGAGTTTCTTGTTTCGATGAATGGATAAAAACCAGTTTTTTCTATTAAATAATAAATTTAATTTCTACATTTATTTCCATGTTTTTAGAAACTAAAAATTTGGGAGAGAAGAAAGTTTTTGATCTTGTATCTGATGATTTCAGATATGCCAAGGCTCTGGATTCATTCGGTATAGATTTTTTCCATCACTATAATTCTACGATAAAAGATATTTGTTTAGAAAATGACTTAGATAAAAACTCATTGGTTGGGTATAGACTTTCTATGGATGAGTCTTTTGACCTAGATTTAGAAACTTTAAAATCTTCGCCAATTAATTTAGTTATAGAATACTTAAAGCATAACCACAGTTATTTCATAAAGAATAAACTTCCATATATTAAAAATTTAATTTCATCTCTAAGTATAGAAGATAAAAAATATGAATTTTTTAATGATCTTAAATTTATTTTCCCACTCTTTTATGAAGATTTTGTTGACCACATCTTAGAAGAGGAAAAGTACATCTTTACATATATTCAAAACTTATATCATCTTGATGACAATGTAAAAAACCATGCAAAAATATTCTTTGAAATGAAAAATATTTCCTTAAAAGATATTGCAGAAGAACATCTTAATGAGGATTCAGAGATGTCTGGCATAAGAGGTTTGACAAAAAATTATTCACTTAAAAATATAAAAAATCTTCATCTTAAAGTTATTTTCCAAGAGCTTAAAGAATTTGATGATGAATTAGAAGTCCACTCAAATATTGAAAATCATATTTTATTTCCTAGGGCTTTAGAGCTTCAAGAAAAGGTCTCTGACGATATTAGAAACCTCTCTTTTCTAAATTAATGGCGAGAATACTCTGCTTAGATTATGGGTTAAAAAGAGTTGGTGTAGCTGTAACAGATGAACTTAAAATAATTGCTTCTCCACTCGAGACAATACGTACCTCTGAAGTTATATCATTTATTAATAGTTATACTAAAGAGAATAAAGTTGAATTATTTGTAGTAGGTCTCCCTTTTAATTTAAAAGGTGAAGAAACAGATGCAACAAAAAAAACACTTAGTTTTATAAGTCTATTAAAGAGGAAATACCCTCTTATTAACGTAGATACTTATGACGAAAGGTTTACTTCAAAGATTGCTAAAGATACAATTCTAATGTTAGGTAAAAATAAAAAGTTTAGACAAGATAAATCTAATATTGACAAGTTAAGTGCATCAATTATATTACAATCATATTTAAAAAGAAAAGATATATGATATATCCAATAGTTCTATATGGAGATGCTGTGCTTAGAGAGAAATGTGTTGAAATTAAGAGGGGGGATCTAGATATTAAATCTTTAGTTAATGATATGTTTGATACTATGGCTGATGCTGATGGGATTGGTTTAGCTGCTCCTCAGATTGGGATATCAAAAAAAATATTTGTAGTTGACGGATCTAGTTTAGAAGATGAAGAGATGTCCTCCTTTAAAAAAGTTTTTATTAACCCCGTATTGAATAATGAAGAAGGTGACATATGGGAATTTGAGGAAGGATGCTTAAGTATTCCAAATATAAGAGGAGGTGTTAGCAGGAAGTCTAGTATCGAAATAACTTCTTTTGATGAGAATTGGAATAAGAGAACAGAAGTTTTTAAAGGTATGCAGGCAAGAGTAATACAACATGAATATGATCACATCCAAGGTAAACTTTTTATTGATTATTTATCCCCACTTAAGAAAAAACTAATTAAAAATAAGCTCTCAGAAATTTCAAAAGGAAATTGTGAAGTTAGATATAAAGTTAAGAGGTCATGATTGAAAATCTTTATAGTCTTTTTCTAGATTCTAGTGGGATTAGTACTGATACTAGAAGATTAAATAAAGATTCTATTTACTTCGCTTTAAAAGGTGAAAATTTTGATGGAAATAATTATGCTTTGGATGCTATTAAAAACGGAGCGAAATTATCAGTCGTAGATGATATATCGTTAGAAGGTAAACATAAGAGTCTAATTTATGTTGAAGATGTTCTTGATACATTACAAAAGTTAGCAATTTTTCATAGAGATAAGCAAGATATACCCGTAATAGGATTAACTGGGTCTAACGGAAAAACCACAACAAAAAATTTAATTGAAAAGGTCTTAACTCTGAGTTATAAAGTCTTAGCCACTGAAGGAAACCTTAATAATCATATTGGTGTCCCGTTAACCATTCTAAAAATAAAAGATCATCATCAAATTGCAATTATAGAGATGGGAGCAAGTGCTGTAGGTGAAATTGAATTATTATCAAATATATCTAAGCCAACTATTGGAATAATAACAAACATATCAAATGCTCATGTAGAAGGTTTTCAAAATTTAGATGGAGTGATAAGAGGCAAGTCAGAATTATTTAATTTTTTACTAAAAAATAATGGTCAGGTAATAATTAATAATAAAGATGAGATTATAAAAAATTTTTCTAAAAGGTTTGCGGGTGCTATCCAATTATTGGGAGAGGGATCTGTAGTTCAGGCTCAGTTAATAGAATCTGTACCTAATTTGAAATTTATAATTCAAGAAGAAATTTTTGAGTCATCATTATTTGGAGATTATAATTTTCAAAATATTCTTTTTGCTCTTACGGTAGGTAAAATTTTTGATATAGATGAAAAGGATGCTGCTAGAGAAATTTCAAAGTATAAACCAGAAGATAACAGATCTGAAAAAATTTATGAAAAATCTAATTGCATTGTTCTTGATGCTTATAATGCAAATCCTAAATCAATGACTAACGCAATAAAATCTGTAGATAAATTTCCCAATAAAAATAAAGTTATGATCTTAGGTGATATGAATGAGTTAGGTTCTGACTCAAAAATAGAGCATGAGAATATTGGGGTTTTAACAAAGAAGTTAAAAGTTGGAAGGTGTTTTTTTATCGGAAAAAATATGAGATATGCTCATAAAAAAAATACTTCTTCATTATGGTTTGAGGATAGAGACAGTCTTGAAAAGGAGATAGTAAAGTATAACATTAGTAATGCAGATATTTTAATAAAGGGATCTAGAACTTTTCAGCTGGAAATGATAATGCCTGTAATTATGAAAATATCAGCTTGATATTAGTTGTAAATAATTTTATTCCAATAGCAAGAAGGATAATGCCAAAAACTTTTCTGAGGATATTTATCCCTTGAGAGCCCAACACCTTTTGTATTTTTTCTGATGACTTTAATACAAAATAGACAAGAATCACATTAATTATAATTGCCATAATTATATTGATGTCATTATATTCTGACTTAATAGAAATTAATGTTGTTAATGTCCCGGGTCCGGCTATTAATGGGAATGCTATTGGTACTATAGAAGCAGTTTTTGGGTTGCTATCTTTATAAAGTTTGACTCCTAATATCATTTCAGCTGCTAAGAATAGGATAATAATAGATCCTGCTACTGCAAAAGAATTTATATCAACGCCTAATAAATTTAGAATTATCTCACCTAAAAACAAGAAAACAATCATAATAATAAGAGACACTAATGAAGCCTTTTCGGATTCAATTACCTTATACTTTTCTCTTAGTAAGACAATTAGGGGGATGTTTCCAACAACATCAATAATTGCAAAAAGTATCATTGATGATGAAATAAATTCTTTTAAATCAAAGTTCATAATTCAAATTTAGCGCGCAAATATATGATTTTATCTTTAAAAGAAAAATGCCCCAATAAATTGGGGCACTGACTAACTAACCAAAGTTTGTTTTAAACCAAACTATAAAATGAAGTAACTAAATTATAAATTATTTAATTTAATAACTATAAAAATGTAGATATTGTTAATTTATTAATTAAAATTTATAAATTTTATAATAAAAATATAAATTATTATAAAAAACACAATTTCTTATTAAAAAAAACGCCTCTTTTTATAAAAATTTGAATGGTTTTTACTTTACTACTGATGTTGACACTGCTCTGCGGAATAAATCGGAAGAATCATCTTGAATATTTTGAGTTTGCTTATAAATCAAACCTATATATTTATCTTCAGGATCAGCAAAAAAACTTGTATTCCAGTATCCACCCCATGATATAGTTCCCTTACTTCCGGTTCCTCCATTTTTCAAATCTTTTTCAAGTACTATGCCAAAAGCTAAACCAACTCCAAAACCAAAAGATTCAGGTAACTGATTTTGAAAAATTAAATCATTAGTTTGTTTACTTATGAAACTTTTCCCTTTGAATTTTCCGTCATTTAAAAAAACTGTTAAAAACTTATAGTAATCTTGAACTGTACTTGAGAGACCACACCCACCTGCAAAAAACTTTCTCTTCCCTTCTATCGGATAGTTTACATTGAATCTGTCTTCTTCAAAAATTACCCATTCTTCATCTTTTTTAGTTAAAACTGGAACCAATCTATTTTCTTTCTCTTTGGGCAAATAGAAATAAGTATCATTCATCTCAAGTGGAGTAAATATCTCATCTCTAAAGAATTTATCTAGTTTTTTTCCTGATACAATCTCAATCATATACCCAAGAACATCTAAACCAATACCGTAAGTAAACCTTTCTCCGGGCTCATGATGCAGGGGAACATCTGCTAAGTTTTCTATTGTTTCTCCAATTGTTATATCCTCATCACAAAAACATAGGACTCCATATTTCATAAAACTTTGTTTTCTCTTGTGATATATTGCCTTAATAGATTTATTTCCGTCAATAAAACCATATCCAATTCCTGAAGTATGAGTTAACAACTGTCTAATAGTAATTTTTTTTGTTGAAATTTTTGATGTGTAAGATGTGTCTTCGCTATTAAAATTTTCAAGAATTTCAATATTTTCAAATTCTGGTATGTACTTATCGATAGGATCATCTAATCCAATTTTACCTTCCTCCCATAGCTTCAAAACACCAATAGATGTGATAGCTTTTGTCATTGAAGCAATTCTGAAAATATCATCAACATTGTAGTTTTCATTTGTTTCGGGATTTTTTATTCCGTAAGCTTTCTCAAAGATTATTTCATCCTCATTACCTACTAGCACTACCGCTCCAGGAATTTTGTTTTCTTTTATATCTTCTGATATTAGATCATCAATTTTTTTTAGCCTATCCAAGTTGAGATATGAGCTTTTTGGATTGGCACACCCAATAGCAATTAAAAATAAAAAAATATATAAATTACTTTTCATACTACCTTTTTTTAAGAAGTTAATTATTTTAATTTAAAAAGAATATGACTTATTATACTAATTGTTTTAGACAGACACTGATATATATTTTTGCATTTTTCAACTTGTCTTGTAATGATCAGAAATCACATATGTTAAATATATTTGTTATACCTGAAAATGCAGGATCAGTAACTCCTTTGACTGGTGTTTATAAGCATGGATCAAATGTAGTTCTTGAGGCAATTAATAATAGTAATTACAAGTTTACTAGGTGGTCTGGAGATGTCTCCGAGACGACCAATCCTTTTTCATTAACTGTAGAATCTGAAATTAATATTGTAGCTGAATTTTCAGAGCTTACCCTTCCATCAAAAGATTCAGATGGAGACGGGATAGTTGATTCAAATGATTTATGTCCTAACACTAATTTAGGTTTTCTTGTAGATGAAAATGGATGTAAGATTAAGAGTGAGTTTGATGAAAATTATTTTTTAGTCTGGGGAGATGAGTTTGCCTACGATGGAAATTTAGATAATTCAAAATGGCATCATCAGATAATTCCCCCTAATAATGGAAGTTGGTGGAATGGCGAGGTACAACATTATACTAATAACTCAAAAAATTCATTTGTTAGTGAAGGAACTATGAAGATAGTTGCTATAAAAGAAAATTATACATTAGATAATTCTACCAAAAATTATACTTCAGCTAGACTAAATTCAAAATTTGGTTTTAAGTATGGGAGGGTAGATGTTAGAGCAAAGTTGCCTTCAACTGGAGGAACATGGCCAGCAATATGGACACTGGGAACAAATATTAATGAGGTAGGTAATTACTTTGGAGATTCTGAAGGAAGTGTGGGGTGGCCTAAGTGTGGTGAGATTGACATAATGGAACAGAATGGATGGAATAAAAATGAGTTATATGGTTACTTTCATTATGCTAATTCTCAAGGAGTTTATAATTCTCATGGTGA
>CERX01137880.1_pt1 | contig 10962 bp, 16 predicted proteins | sample 350251 | NCBI WGS metagenome assembly CERX01 (sample SAMEA2621044, study PRJEB7988) | marine metagenome | biome: marine biome (ENVO:00000447); feature: deep chlorophyll maximum layer (ENVO:xxxxxxxx); material: "saline water (ENVO:00002010), including plankton (ENVO:xxxxxxxx)" | depth 50 m
TATACTCTATCCTCAGATGCGTGTAGATGCACCGCAAGACTTGTCTGCAATCCCTGTTCAGATAACGTATGTGATGCTTGATGCCATGGTACTCGTCTTGATTGAAAGAATGAGTTCTTTGGCTCTGGCAGTTCCTTACCCCATTTCGCACGATGTTTGATTACCTTATCGTACCAAGGTCTTACTACATCATCTCCTACTGATACCACTTTATCAGGGTTCTTGGGTAATCTCTTTAACCACTTGTATTTCGCACCCTTCTTCATAATCTCACACAAGTCATGCGCTTCTACCATGTTTTCATTGTCTAGACGCAAATCCCCTATTGCATTTTCTATGGTAGGTTCTTCTTCAACCATAGGCTGCGGAAACACTGAACTCGCCAACATCCACGGCATACCAATCTTATCCATCACATCGTTTCGTATGGATATGATGAACACTCTCTGTCGTTTCTGTGGTACACCATAATGAATACCATTCAATACTTTGTATACTGTGGTGTATCCATGACTCTCAAAGTCTCGCACCATCTTGGATAGATGCTCTCTTGCATAGTCCATTGTCAGACCTTTCACGTTCTCACACACGATAACTTTGGGTTGCATTTCGCCCGCAATTCGTATCTGTTCCCAAGTCAAGTCTTCAATGTTCTTTTGTTTCATACCATATGCGGTCTTTTCCTTGTTCCAGCCTTTCTGCTTTGTACCACTCATAGAAAACGGCGGACATGGTGGTGAGCCGTCTAGTATATCCAGCTCTCCTACCTTCAGTCCTGTCATCTCCATGATTTGAGCACCTGTCACGTTCTTGATATCACCACAAATATGTGGTGTATTGGGCCAGTTCTCTAGGTAGGTATCCACCGCGACCTGTTGAAACTCGTTGACAAACTTACAATCACCGCCCGCAAGTTTGTATCCAGCGGAAGAACCACCACCGCCTGCGAAAAATGATATATAACTGAATAATTTTCTGTCTGATGATTGTTTTAAGTCATCAAGCGTGTATCTATAGTATCTCATAATTAAAAAAATCCATCCAAAGTTCCTTGTGTTCCATAACTATCGTCTATCCACCAACCAATCTTTTCTGATATGAACTTTAGAGGTTCAACAAATGATTTAGTAAACTGTGTATCATAATCTATTCTGTCCTTCAAGTCAAGTTCCTTTGGAAAGAAAGTGATGAAAGAAAATGCACTTGCGGTATACACGTTAGGCTGACGCAAATGCACAAACTTAATCTTATCCCCCTCTTGTATTAGAGGGTATTTCTTGGTTAGTTTCTTGGTCTTGAGTAGGTGATTGTATAGTATTGCACCCTTGCAATGTATAGGCGCACCCTTAGCAAACATACCGTTAGATGATGAGAACTTCTCAAGTCCGTTCACACTTCTTGGATACGCGATATTCTCTGGTTCTAGTTTCATAAAGTCACTCCGAAAGTCTTGTATGAATGTATTTAGCACTTTGCTATCCTCGTTCATTATGATCTTCAGAGCCTCTTTAATCTTATCCCGACATACTTGTGGGGTAGATGATTTAACCGCTTCAATGCCCATGATCTTGAGTTTAGGTTCTTTGTATCGCACCCCCTCACTATCGTGAACATTCAGAATGTATCGTTTCTTTGCAGTCCAGATACCCTTGTCTGCGATAATCTCTCGCGCCATCTGCATCTTTTGTTCGTATGCGTTTGTTACCTGTGAAAGAGCTGTATAACTCTTTTCAATAAATGATTCCAGCTTCTCTTTTGCAATCTTATCCAAGAAATTGACAATAGTTCCAGTTTCCGTTCCCTCTCCAAACAACTTAGCAACCAGCTTGTCAAAAGTAATGTATACCGAATCTGTATCCGAAGCAATAACGTAGTCCACATGGTCTGTCTCCAATAATTTGTTTAGGTAGATGTTGAGAGATTTCTCAATCCACCGAATAGATAACTGACCCGATGTAGTGATTGCAGCTGCAATCATCAAGTCATAGTATCGGAAATAATTGTTCCCGATTGCACCATAAGCTGAGTTGAGAGATATCTTTTTAGCCATCTGAATGTTGTTATACTTGGATATGTCCTTTAACAACTTAGGGTCTTTGGTATTCTCATACTCTTGTGATGCTTGCAACATGAGTCGTTTGAATTTGGTGCGGTCATTGTACATGGTTTCCATAATCTCTGGAAGAAACCCACGTTTGTCTTTACGAAAGAACGCACCATTTGGTGTCATACAGTGTTCAGTTTCGTTTCGTGCTTTACCTTCTAACAGCTTATCCACCAGTTTTACAGGTTTACTAGGAACAAGTGTTTCTGGCGATATGTTGTACTGCATGATTAGATGTGGATACAGTGAGTTAAGGTCAAAACTCATGACCCATTTGTGCATACCTACCAATGGTTCTTTGACATACGCACCTTCAAACTTTTCTGCTTTCTCATGTGCTACCTTTTGCGGTATCACTATGTTCTTTTCACGCAGATAGTTATAGATAAGAATATCCCAATACTTCACCGAACCAAGTACGTCAGTGTAGTTGACTTTTGCATCGTATGCCATAGTAAGACAGAGCTCAATCAGCTTCATCTTGTCTTCTAGACGGTCAACAATCTCAACGTCCTGTATATTGTATTCGATGAACGATTGATAATCTTTTTGATACCATTCACTAAAGGTTTCAAACGGATTGCCTGTCTTGTTCTCACCTAGTTCCACATACGCAATATGGTCTAGTCGATAGGACTCTTGTGCAGTATAGGTAAACTTACGATACAGATCAAAATAATCCAGTGCAGAAACACCAGCAATGTCATATGCTTGATGCCTTCTACCCATCTGGTAGACCTCACGTTCTCTTACCGCACCCCAAGGCGACAATCGTTTTAGTTCGTCTTCACCAAACAGTTTGACGATACGATTGCAGATGTAAGGAATGTCAAAAAACTCTGTGTTCCAGCCTGTGATAATGTCTGGATAGTGTCGTTCCCAAAATACAAGAAACTCTTTGAGTAGGTGTACTTCACTCTCACATTTGACATAGGTAACATCATTACGTTCTGTTGTGAAGTCACCGATACCCCACACTACAATCTTTTTGGATTGATGATTCTTGATGGTGATGGATAGTAATTCTTCACTTGCTTCAGTAGGTGAAGGAAAACCATTTTCTGACTTGACCTCAATATCAATTGTCACCATCATCAGTTGGTCAATATCCCAATCAACCCGACCAGTATATTCATCTGCAATATAACTGTACGGATGTTGAGTATTGCCGTAGACTAGTTCGGGCTGTGATTTGTAAGCTTCAATGTGTTCTTTTGCATCACGAATAGTATCAAATGGAATATCTGTGACATATTTACCATCTAGAGTTTTATATGGTGTTTGTTTCGCTACAGGAGCATACAGTGTTGGTGAATATTTTACACGTTTGTTTATATTACGTTGCCCATCTTTGACCTCACGCACCAAAAGAAAGTTGCCGTACTGAATGACATTCGTGTAAAAATTCATAGTGTTATAATACCACTTGGTAGGGGAAAAGTCAAGGTGTTTTTATATAAAATCTTCTAAACTTCCCACTTCATTTTTTGCAAATCTACCGATAAGTCGTTCAGATTTTCCCATGTTACCTTGTGTTGCACAAGACCTGTCTGTATAGCACACTGTCGTAAATCTTTGACCAGGCCCATGAATAGGTGTGACACAATGCAGAGATTTAGAATCAGCAATACATACCGAATTATCAGGCAAATCTATACCTACGCCCCAACGTGGAAATGACAGATAAGCACCTGTGTAAGACCCCTGACGATGGCAACTCATCGTTGTATACTCAACGTCCTTGCCGTCAGAGTGTACGGCCATAGCAGTGCTCTGTATCGCGCTGTACCTGTTTGCTGATAGAGTTGTTACCATTCCATGTCTATGTTCTGGTGCAATTGCTTCTTCTGCAAACCTACGTTGTCTTTGATATATCTCAGGTGCAGCTCTGTTAAATGCTTTTTCCACATCAGTACAAAGTTCTTCTAATATTACCCATTTATCGGGATTTGATATGTTGATTTTTCCTGTGAACCGTCCACGTTTTGCACCAATCATTACTGAATTAATCTCATTCGCATATGCAATCATACCCCACTTGCCACCTTTTGTTTTGACATAGTAAGAGTTAGGTGTTCGTAGTTTGTAGTGTTCGCCTTCAATAAGACCTTTCTTTTTCATTTCCTCAGCATCAATAGGCCCAGCACAGTTCGCTCTCATGACTGAGCTTTCTTGAATTCCATACAGGATATCTCTCATATGGTCATTTGAAAATGCATCTGTCACCACATATGCGATGGGAACTCCTTCACCATCTAGTGTAGAATCTGGACGATATACAACTGTATCAGACTCTATATTAATAATTTGATCCAAATCATTTTCATCATAGAATTTTCCATTCCATTTTTCAAAGGTTTCTTTTTCGCCGTAATCATTTCTTGCTGTTATTTTTATCATGATGTTGTTTCCCTTCTATTGATCATAATATGGTCTTTTCCCTCTATTATCTATCCATGGCTGAGGTATGTCTGGATACAATTCTTTTGTCCAATAGTCCTCTCTTATTTTTGTATTATACCAAGCACAATAGAGGGATGTGCCAATGCCATATCCCTTACTTCTTAAATATATGTACCACTTGTATATCAACCGATAGTAAATCCAATTATTTTTAAATACACTAACAAACCAGCCATGCCGAAAACACCAGCACAGATGACCCAAACCCACCAAGGATTATTCATCATTGTCATATTCCTCAATCCAAATCATAGCATCAGTCAACTTTTTACAGTATTTGTTATCAGTGTGTACTTGGTCATCGAAAACTTTTCTCGTTGCACAGTATTTCATACCCTCACCTTCATTAGACACATTTAAAGCTTCAGATGGAATAATTGACCCAATTTTAATTTCTGAGCATAATCCATATTCACTGTCCACATCTAAAATTTGAGTAGCAACAAATGCTGACCTTTCGACATTTTTCATGTCAGTAAAAGATTTCTGTTTCCATTCAATTTTCATTTCGTCTTGCTTTTCTGAGCAATGCTTGTAATACATTGTTCCAGTAGTTCCTACTCCATTCATTAGTACATTGTTTATGTGCGTAGTATGCAGCTGCAATTCTATCTTGCAACAAATTAACTTTATTTTCGTTCATTGCGTCCTCTTAAAACTCTTTACCAAATCACCTTGCATACGATATGCTTGACGTTCCCATGGCTGTTTAGAATATGAGGTATTTGTGTGATTAACATAAACACCATCTTTGTTTTTCCACATTTTACGGTATCCTAATTTTACAGGATATAACCTATCAACCATACGACCTGTAGCACTTTGCCATACATGTACCATTTCGTGGCAAATGGTTTCAATGAATCGTTCTAGTCCTTTTTTGTTTGGTTTTCCGTTTTTGAATTTAGGTATGCGTTTATCAACCTCAATCATGAATGATCGTGATGGCCAGTCATCTTCTGCATGACAATATCCATATGCACCTTCATCAAGACATTTAGTCAAATTTATGCTGATATCCAAAGTACTGTATCTGGGCATTAGTTCAGAAATACAATGCCATACGACCTTTTCTGTCAGTTCGCGTTGTTTTTTAGTTCCACCAATTGCGGTCACTTGATTCAAGGATTTCTCCGTTGTTTTTTGACTATATGTATATGTTACTACATTAGACAGGATTTGTCAAGGCCCCTCATTAATTTTAAGTTATTGATTTTGCGAAGGTTTTTAAAAAAATATCAGGGAGCCTAAATGACCCCCTGATATATGGTCATATTAGAATGAAGCGGATATAGAAAATACCACTGCTTCGCAATTTGCAGAAGAAGAACAATAGTTCTCAGTTCCTACATCATGCCATGCTAAAGTTGCAGTAAGCCCACCAATATCTTTAGATGCACCTACACTATAGTGCCAGTAATCATAACCAGCTGGAGTTGTTTTGTCTCCTTCAACGTCTTGATATCCAGAGGTTACATTTCCTGTAATACCAAAAGGAAGTCCTGCTGATACGCTCTTATAAACGTATACACCAAGTCCATCTTCACCATAGAAATCTGGGCTGACGTTAACGCCAACTTGTACTACGGGCGATAATGGAAAACCATCAAGTGCCTTTGAAAATGATCCGTAGATTTCTCCAAAACCAAAGTCAGCAGAGCTGTCTTCATTAGTCTCTGGATAGATGTAGTGTAAATAACCTACATCATAGCTCATGCTTCCAACTTGTCCTCTATAACCAGCATATACATCAATCTCTGTGCTGGCTGCATCTGTTTTGCCTGAATTAGTTTCCAGACTTGATGCCCAAGTTCCTACATAAAATCCTGTAGAATGTGAAATATCAAATCCACCCTGTAAAGCAGGGTCTTCATTGCTTTGTGTTACTCCTCTCCAAACATACTCTGATGCAATACCAACATTTGCTGATACTACGAAAGCAGGCTCTGTTTTTGCAACTTCTTCTGATTTAAGTTTTGCTTCAAGCCTATCAAGCTCATCAGCACTTACAGAAAAGATGCTTACGAGAGTGAGTGCAAATGCAATTACTCCTGTTTTTAAATAATGGTTCATTAATTTCTCCCTTATAGTTTTTAAGTTATCATCACGAAATCATGATGTTTTGCAAAATATGCTATTGACTGAGCATGTTGCATTTCTTCCAAAGAAGTCACAATATAGTTGATCGACTTTCAAAGATTTTGGTATCACCATTGCTTCACCCTTTTTAGAACGAGTATCTTCAACGATAATATAGTCTCCTTGCACCATTGATTTCTCAAAGTGCGAGACAATACCGTTAATATTAACATGGGAATCTTCGATTATCAGCCAAGGGTGTGGTAGTATTTCTAACTCATCCCACAGCGTTTCTACATTGTTTGAATCTCCTCTAAAGAATTTGACTCTATCTGTATTGCGAAGTATTACTTTATTTATATCAACTGAATATACCATTGTGTCTTTTAAACCAAAAGTGTCGCATAAATCTGACATCCAGAACGCAGAACCACCTTCAGCTGTTCCGAACTCGACAATAGTTTTGGGTTTTAACTCTTGAATAATCATTGGATAGAGTGCAAAGTCATAGGTGGTCTTGTACATAGGATATCCCTTCCACCGCATAGTGCCAGTTGCACCTTCACTCAATAGATATGTTTTGACATCAAGCTGACTATTAATACCAAATTTTTCGACACGTTCTTCATACGATACAAAACGTGTTTGGTTTCGTATGTCCATGACTGTTTGTTTGTCATCACCAGACAACACATTCATATTATCATCAAGTATAGTTCCTGTACCGTAAGGTACTCTTCTCGCTCTTGCCATGTTATGATTTTCCTAATAAAGTTTTCTCAGTAAGCTCTTTTGTACCAGCTTTGTTTGATTTGACTTCCCAAGGTCTATCATAACTTGCGTTAATCATGGGGTCTGTCTTGCCATAGTTAGCAGGCAGCTCATTCCAAAAGATAGCACCAATGGATACACGATTTCCTTCATACTCTTGTACCGCATGAGTTACGTTAAAAGGAAATGATATAAGTCTGTTGTTAATAGGTGCAATAGAATCTGTTTGATGATCTGCCCATGAAAAGAATTGTTCCTCACCAATTTTAACATTTGTAATTGGTGGTTGTGTATAGATATTTAATCGACCACCTTTGTCGGGAGCTCGTAAATAATATATGAATGTGTTGGTAGGAACAGCAGCTGGTGTGTAGTCTACGCCATCTACTGTACAATAGGACACTCTGTCGTTATGTGGTTTGGGATTAGATGGTCTAATATTCCACCACGCAGTTGCGCCCATGATTTCATCACCATCAAGTATTTTTGGGTACGCATGAAAGTATAGTTCTTTTATAAACTCATGAAATGCATTTTCTGGTTTAGCATATTTGCCAACCCACTGTACTTGCGAAAATGTCATTGAGGTTTTTCCTAGCCGATAATATAAATCGTCATCTAGGAAGTCATCATATATTTTTATCACTCTCCACTAAGCTCCTATTCACAATATGTTCATCTTCTATTTCTTTTTTACTTTGTCCAAAGTAAGCAACCGCATAATGTTCTCGTATCATAAAATCATTAAGCGTTATCTGAGCATCTGTCTTTACATCATGTATAAGAAATTCACCCAAAATTCTTCCGTATTTTCCTTTGCCGTCTTTTTTGGTGCGTAGTGTTTGTATCGAACCAACTGGCAAATAACTTAGTACGACTTCTTTTGCCATTAAACCATAAATTTTTTCTACTTTATCCGAAGTGCGACTTTCTGGTGTATCAATACCATAGAAGCGTATTCTCTGTTTTTTTAACCAAACACCAAAGCCCAAGTCAATGTCAACATCAGTAGTGTCTCCATCTATAACCTTTACAATTTTACATTTATATTCATACACTGAAACTTTCTCCACAACCACAAGATGATCTTGCAGATGGATTAGAAACCTTGAGAAATGAACCAGCAAGGTCAGTGATATAATCTATTTGACTTCCGAATAGATACACCTCTGCCATTGGGTCAACTAATAAAAATCCCTCAATTGGTTCTACGCATGGTTGCTCGCGAGTGTCCTCTGCTTCAAGCGCCCAAATGTATTCAAATCCATTACAACCACCTGACTTTACGCCAAGTGAAACGAAGCCGCCATTGGCAACGCTCTGTAGGTATTCTTTTGCTAATGGTGTTAATGTTACCATGCACTATTTATAAGTCTTTTCTTATACACCCATCTTCCTTGTCTTCAATTTTTTCTACTCTTTCTATCAGGTCAAAGAATAAATCAAAAACTCCTCTTATTTCTTTCTCTGGTGTAACTTTATGGTAAGGAACACACAATGTCTTTACCTCAGAGTTTTGTTTTTCAACCACCGTTCTAGCTTTCATGCACGATTCCATAGTCGGCATTTCACTTTTGTAATCAAACCCACCAGAAGACATTGCAGTTACAATTAGTAATGCTTTAATCATTGTTTACTCCAAATCAATATAGTTTTTAAAATGTCAGGTAAATCAATGCCAGACTTTTTCAATACATCTTTTGCAATTCTTGAATTAGAAACTGATCTTATATCACCTCTAGCAATTGCAAAATCAGTAGGCGTCCAGTTGCCTGGGCCAATTAATGAGCTGTATACTTGAGGCCCAACCCAAGGCAAGGGGTCTTTGATAGGGTCTGCACGAACATAAGAAGTAAACACAACTATAGATAAGGCAAGACTGCCGACCAATATATTCCATTTTTTCATTGTACAACCTCTTCTGGAAGCATATACCCACAATATTTTACTGCGTCCTCAGGCGTAGCATAGTAATCGGTGTACCTATCAAAAGGCACAATCATACCATTACAATCGGGGTCTTTACAGACTGAACCGATATACCATCCAGCGGCAGATGACATTACGATTTCCTCAGAGACAAACATCTCTTTACCAAATACATCACAGCTGTTGAATTTGATATCTTCAATTTTCTTTTGTAGTTTCATTCTTTATCTCCCTGAGCAATTAATTTAGGCATTGACCAAATCATCAGTGCCATTCCGATACTGGCGAATAAAAAGAATTGAGCAAATCCCATAGTATCTTGTTCTAATCCACCAACACAACCAATGAGTAAACACATACCCACAATAAAACGTATCATTATATTTCCTTCCAGCCCGCATTTTCACAACGGTACTTTTTTTCATCAATCATAACCACATCACCAACACTAGTACTTCGACAAGCATTGCCCGCAAACATAGTTGTGACTTCTTCATTTTTCCACCAAGCATTGTTAACAGTGTTAGTTTTAATAAATGCTTCTTCTAACTTTTTGGTGGTAGATAAATTTTTGTTGACTGAAACATACGCAACGATATCGCTTCTTCCGTCTTCATTATTATGAATAACCGCAACATCTTGGTTCATATAATGTTTCAACAATTTATCCATTATTTCACTCATGATGCGTAATATGCCTCCTCTGTCATATAACCGATACCTTTACCATCGGGAATTAGGTCACTCCTCATCATCTTAGAGATAGAACCATTATCCCACTTAACGTCAACAGCGTAGTCTCCACGCAATTTGGTCTTATAGTCAACCTTGACAATCTCACCTTCCCACAGGGGAATCATTGCACCGAAATTACCGATAATCTTTGTACCTAATTTCATAAGCTTTCCTTTTCCATCAATATATACATGCTACCACATAAAACAGGGTTTGTCAAGGCAAAACTAACCATTTTAGAGATAAAGGGGGCCAGTCCAATCAATACCATAGTTGCCTTCAAGGACATTTCCTCTGGCTCTATTTCTAGCAGGAGCAGCCCACCCAGCACACTTCAAAAGGTCGCCCTTCTTAAACAACTTGTCATCATCAGTATTGACAACAAACCCCCAAGCAGAACCACCATTATTGGTCAAAATTTTGATGTATTTTTTACCTTTTTTAACAACAAAACCCTCTGCAAATTCTTTCTTCATTTCTTCAGAAGCTCCACTCCTCGACCAATTATTGTAGTCAAAGATTGCAGCCGCAATCATATTTGCAATACCATCATCAATATTGTCGAACTTTTTTTTAACAGAAACAGTCATTATCCAGCAACTCCATTTACTTCCAAATTATAAATTCCAATGGCTTCATCCCACAACTTCATAGCATCACCATCATTTTCAAAACCTTCTTCAGAGGCAAAGTGCATCGAAGAAGAACAACAACACCGATCGGCAAGACCAACAGTGGCCAAAACATAAGCAATGCCACTTGCAGTCTTCATCCAACCTTTAACATTATCGACACCAGCGTACATCTTGATTCCACCATTTTCAGCAGAAATATAATCAATCTTCTTAGTCATGAAACTCTCTTTCTCTTCATTTCTCATC
>CERX01279850.1_pt1 | contig 10960 bp, 6 predicted proteins | sample 350251 | NCBI WGS metagenome assembly CERX01 (sample SAMEA2621044, study PRJEB7988) | marine metagenome | biome: marine biome (ENVO:00000447); feature: deep chlorophyll maximum layer (ENVO:xxxxxxxx); material: "saline water (ENVO:00002010), including plankton (ENVO:xxxxxxxx)" | depth 50 m
ACCGTTCAAAGCCCAAGTCGTGCAGGAGTGCCTGCAACCTGGAGCCATCGTTTCCAGTGTCGCCATCCGGCACGGCATCAACGCCAACGTCATTCGCAAGTGGCTGCCGGTCTATCGCGATCAAGCCGCCACAACCCTGCCTGAATCGCCACCAGTTCGCCAGACACCTTTCAGCATACAAAATGGCAAGCAGTGAGGTGTTTATGAATAAGACGCGCTACCCTGAAGGGTTCAAGATTGAAGCAGTCCGTTAGGTCGCTGATCAAGGTCCTAGCGTCGCTCAGGTGTCCAGTCGGTTGGGGCGGCTACCCACTATGCCTAGGTGGGAAAGTATGCTCCTGATTCAGTTGACCACTACAAAGCCAGCAACGTGCATGGTGGGATGAGTTGCTGTGGTAACTGCTATGACAACACTGTAGCGGAAAGCTGCTCTCAATTACTGAAATGGGAGCGGATCAATAGCCAGTTACAGCGTCCGGATCTACCTTTACTCTTTTAGGCTACACCGCTAGTCGTTTGTTGCGATTGCTGGGGTCAATCGGCAATATGTCTCCAGCGGAGTGTAAGGCACTATACGAGCAGGGTTAGACAGGGCTCTCCGTGCAGCTTGGCTCAAATAAAACAGCCTCAGCAATACTCGGGGCGGTTCAATGTGCCGCCCTTGTTCGGCTTGAGTCCGACTACTCGGTAGGCTGAGCTCGACTTTTAATTTGGTTTTGGGCAGGATCATGGACAAGGAGTCACTTCTGGAAATAGTCGTACGCAGCCAATCCGCATATTTGGCTCTTTTTCTGGTCGCGCCCATATGAAGATGGCTCTCGCGTGACTTTGAATCCGCTGCTTCGCATGGCGTCGATTGCCGGCGTTGAGGTCGCCGTCAAGCTTCATATAGCAAGAGGCGATGACCTAAATGCCCGGGACAACGCTGGCGCCACCCCTTTGATGCTTGCTGCTGTAAGAAGAAAGAAAGGTGTTGTGCTTCTTCTTCTGGCTGCGGGAGCAAAACCAGAGCTTCTCGATGCGAAAGGAGTTAGCACGCTGACCTACGCGGAGAAGGGGGGATGCTCTGAATGTATCACGCTGCTGCGAAACGCTCTGGATGTTTTGGGTCCGCTAAACGAGAGCGAGGTGCCGGGAGAGGCTGCGTCTCCGCGGAGTGAGTCAGTCCAGGCCAGTGCTGCAAAGGCTGATGCCACTCAGGCCTCCCCCGCCAGAGAGCTTGATTCCTGCAAAGCAGAGAATGAACCAGTCTGTATGGATACTCAGCTCAGAAAAGTAGCTGAGGCTGATGGCCGTTTTACTCCTAGATCCTTCACCTTTGGTGAGGGGCCTTCTGCGTCGTTCACCGTTAATCAAGCTTTGCCCGTCGTTAAGGGAAGGCTGTCAAACCTCATCGATATTGACGACGAACCTCTTGAATCTGGATTTGAAAGCGACTGGCTAGCGGAGCCGGAGACGATTGCCCCGAAGGGTGACGATACCGTTGTCAAGGGAACCAGTGCACTTCAGGCGGCGATCGGTCGGCACAAAGCTATCGATACTGATGTGGAGTGGGACGACATTGACCTGTTCCTCCCTGTCAGGGCGCTTCCGTTGGTGCATGACGAGGGCGAAGGCGTCCGTGGTTTGCTACTTCGCGCGCTGCGCGGGGGGGTTGTATCCGAAGCCGATCTTATCGAGGTCTGTCGAGGGGTTGACGAATGTCGCAACGAAGAGTCTGAGCGACTGCTGGCCTTAGTTTTGGGCGATCTGGGTGCAGGGATCGCAGAGTCGGCGGATTGGGCTTGTCAGTTGGATCTGACTGAGCCAACGACCGAAGAGGAGCTGTCATTAGTTGAGGCCCTAGAGTTTGCGGAGGACCTAGCGTCAGGTCGCAACGACCCTTTGCGATACTACGTTAAAGGGATCAAAACTGAACTACTTCGAGCCGAAGAAGAAATTTATTTGGGACGTGAGATGGAGGAGGCCGGCTCTCAAGCCCTAGACGCTCTTTCTCGCTGGCCCGTGGGCCTGTCAATCGTTTTCGAGGCTGCTGATAGCGTTGCTCGCGGAGAAGCTGCTTATGGAATTAGTGCTGAGATTACGCACAGCGAGGGAGATGCGGAGAGCATTGAGGTCGCGGCAATTGAGGATGATGCCGAAAAAGATGAAGAAGTAGTCTCTGGTCCAAAGGAGGCCGCTTTCCTCTCTGCCATCTCAGAGGCGAGATCAGCAGGCGGCGATCAAGTTCGAGTGCGTTCAGCACTCGCAGGTGCGGGCCTTTCAATAGGCTTCCTGTCAGAGCTTGCAAGTAAAGCAGACGATCCGACGGGCGAGACTTTCGTATCTGCCGTTCGGCGCCAAACCATTGCAAGGGAGCGAATGATCCTCGCCAACCTGCGCTTGGTGTACTCCACTGCCAAGAAATATATGTGGTCTGACCTTCCCCTCGATGATCTGGTGCAGGAGGGGAATATCGGTCTGATAAAGGCAGTTGAGCGCTATGACTGGCGAAAAGGATTTAGATTTTCCACTTATGCGATGTGGTGGATCCGCCAGCAGATATCCCGCGCAATAGACAACCAGGCTAGGAGCGTTCGTGTTCCGGTGCACGTCCGCAAAGACGCTTGGCCTATCATCCGCCATAGGGCACTGCATGAGAACAAGACAGGGCGCCCTGAAACCGAAATCGAGACGTCACGTCGGATGGGGATTCCCATCGATAAAGTCAGATTTTTCTTAGCCGCTTTTGATGATGTCGCCTCTTTGGACGAGATCAGCAGAGATACTGGACTTCCTCGCATTAACACCTTAGTAGAGTTTGAGCCTTCGGATCCCATCGCTGAGGTTGAGAATAGCTCTCTTCAGGGACTCGTTCTCAAAGTTATTGATAGCCTCGATGAGCGCGAAGCTGAAGTAATAAAACTTCGCTTTGGTCTTGGGGGCGAGGATCCCATGACTTTGGAGGAGGTAGGAGGCCGATTCAATGTTACTCGCGAACGAATTCGACAAATAGAATCAAAAGCCTTAGAAAAATTATCCACCCCGGCAAGGAAAGAAAAGCTGGCCCTGTACATAGGCGATCAATTTGAGTGGGAGCGCCCCCTCTCCCCCCACCCTCCTCAGCGAAAACGTGACAATCGACAGAAAGTAAGCAAGCTCGAGAGGTACGTGTGATCAACCTCGCTGATCCATTGAAGGATGCATTCCAATCGAGCACGCAGCACGTGTCCACGAGAAGCTCTGAGACCCTATCCGCGCGTCAATATGCGTGGGCTTTCGATCTTCTCGAAGAGGCCCGTCTGCTAGACCTTACGGTAAAGGACGCTCGCCACCTTGGCGGGCAGATCCGCGTGTTGTTTTCGGGACGGTCAGGAGCCTCTGTTCTCAGTATCGCCCGGAAACTCAAAACAGCCCGACTTGCCCTTCACTTAGGAAATACCAACGTCAAATGAGCGTGAGAACCCGACTTGCTCCGCCACGAGCCGGAGCGATGCTGGAAGCCCTGCGCGGCCTCGGCTACTCGACAGCAGCCGCGTTGGCGGATGTCATTGATAACAGTGTGTCAGCCGGGGCAAAAGAGGTTCGTGTGCGATTTGAATGGGATGGGCAGGAAAGCCGGATATCCATCCTAGACAACGGCGGAGGAATGGACGACGCCGAATTGGAGACCGCCATGACTCTTGGTGCCAAGAGTCCTCTTGATGAGCGGGCACCCAACGATCTCGGTCGTTTCGGGATGGGGTTGAAAACTGCATCCTTCTCTCAGTGTCGCTGCCTTACTGTCGCATCCAGAAGGATGGATGGCCCCGTTTCCTGTTTGCGTTGGGATCTAGACGCCATTGCGGCATCTCAGGACGGTGGTTGGAAGATGTTTGAGGGGCCGGCCTTTGGTTCCGATGCGTTCGTTGAGCCAATCGAGACTCTCTGTCATGGAACGATCGTCCTCTGGGAGCGATTGGATCGCATTGTGACACCCGGTTATGACCTCGATCACTTTGCGGGCTTGGTCGACGACGTAGAGCAACGTTTGGCAATGGTCTTCCATCGTTTGCTGGAAGGGCCAAGTCCGATTCTTCGGCTATTCATTAACGACAGATTGGTGAGCCCTTGGGATCCCTTCATGACAGGCCACCCTGCGAAACCGTGGCAATCACCTGTCGCTCAGATTATCACTCCGTCCGGTCTCATTGAGGCTCAATGCCATGTTCTGCCACACAAAGATCGGATCTCCGAGGACGAATACCGTAAAGCAGGCGGGCCAGAAGGGTGGACATCCCAGCAGGGCTTTTACGTGTACCGGAACCTCCGTTTGCTTCTGGCTGGAGGGTGGCTTGGGCTAGGGCAGGGACGCTCGTGGAATCGGGAGGAGCCTCAGCGGCTCGCCAGAATCAGGTTGGATATCCCCAACACTGCTGATTCCACTTGGAAGATTGATGTCAAGAAGTCAACCGCACGGCCACCTGTAACAGTGCGCCCATGGCTTACCAAGTTGGCTGAGGATACTCGAGAAAGAGCTAGAAGGGTTTTTGCCTTTCGTGGCGCGCCAATGCCCGGACCGGGTGGCCTCAAGGTCGAACAACAAGCATGGCGTGTCGACAGGCTCAAATGCGGTGTGCGTTACCGCATTGATGAGGGGCATCCGGCGGTAGCTGCAGTTATAGAGGCGGTTGGTGACAAAGCTGACCTTGTCCGGGCGATGCTCCGGGTTGTAGAAGAGACCGTCCCTGTTCAGCGGATATGGCTCGACACTGCCGAGAACAAGGACACACCGAGAACCGGCTTCTCGGGAGAGGCCGAGACGGCCCCTGATGGCGTCAAGGCCGTGCTTCTGACCCTGTTCAGGGACATGATCGGGCGACGCGGCATGAGTCCGGCGGCGGCCGTCAGAGCCCTGTCCTCTACGGAGCCTTTCCAAATCTATCCAAATCTCGTCGCGAGCCTCCCGGATATCGCGGCAACGCCTGACGAAGGGAACGCAGGATGACTGAAGAGCAGAGTAAGGTATTTCAGCGGGTCGTAAGCGTCGCCCAGACGTTCTTGGTCGAGGCCATGGAGAAGGGCGCGGTCACGACGACCCTGATTGCCGAGAAGGTTGACTTCGTGGCGACTCACATGGCCCCGGGCGAGAACGTCGACAGGAAGGAGGTGGTCGCGGAGCTCATTCGTCGATTCAGCCTGTGGATCGGCGGGGCCTCCACTCTCTCCGACAAGACAGGCCACAAGGACTGGCTCACTGCAGCCCGCAGGAAGGATTGGCGCTACTGGCAGCGCTATCGCGACTTTCTAGAAGGCAAGATGTCCGTCAAGGCCGTGGACGCCTTGGATGACGCGACCAACAAAATATTGGAGCTGCTCGAAGATCCTCTGCGTGAGGGATGCTGGGATCGGCGCGGGCTCGTCGTCGGGCACGTCCAGTCAGGAAAGACAGGGAACTACACTGGGCTGATATGTAAGGCAGCCGACGCAGGCTATAAGATCGTCATCGTCCTAGCCGGTCTGCACAACAACCTGCGCTCGCAGACACAGATTCGTTTGGAGGAAGGCTTCCTCGGCTACGAGACTTCGGCGAAGAATGACGTAGTCCGCTACATCGGCGTCGGCGAGAACGGTCGCGACGCTGAGATTCGCCCCAACTGCGCGACGAATCGCTCCGATAACGGGGATTTCAACACCAAGGTCGCGAAGCACTTGGCCATCTCCCCGGAGCAGCGTCCCTGGCTCTTCGTGGTCAAGAAGAACAAGACGGTGCTAGACCGCCTCCTCAAATGGATTCGCAACCACGTCGCGGATTCCAAGGATGCCGACGGCCGTCCGCTCGTTTCAGGTTTCCCTCTGCTGCTGATCGACGACGAGGCAGACCATGCGTCGGTCGATACGGGGGATCAAGTCGTGAACAAGGACGGCACGGTAGACGACGAGTATCAGCCGAAGGCCATTAACAGCCGAATCCGGAAAATCCTTCACTCCTTTTCCCGAAAGGCCTACGTCGGATACACCGCCACGCCGTTCGCAAACATCTTCATTGATCGACGCAAGGCGACCAAGGAAGAGGGACCCGACTTGTTTCCGCAATCCTTCATCATCAACATCTCTGCACCCTCGAACTACGTTGGCCCCGCCCGTGTCTTCGGACTGCGCTCGACTGAGGGCAGAAACGGTGGCCTGCCGCTGACCCGGGAGGTGAATGATCAGTCTGATGCTCGGGGCGAGGACGGCTGGATGCCACCCCGACACGACAAGAGCCACGTGCCCATGTTCGAGGGACGTGATGAGGTCCCTCCGTCCCTCAAGGAGGCGGTATCCGCCTTTGTCCTGGCCTGCGCAGTCCGCGTTTTACGTGGTGAGGGCCGGAGGCACTGTTCAATGCTGATTCACGTGACCCGCTACACCGCTGTCCAGGAAGAGGTGCGACGCCAGGTCGACGAGCTCGTGAAACGCTTCCGCAACCGGGTGAGAGGGTTCGGTCAGGCGGAGAAGGATAAGTTGATGACCGAGTGGCGCGAGCTCTGGGAAAACGACTTCATCCCAACGTCGGCCGCCGTGGCGACGGCTATGGGAGAGGTGGGAGACGAATTCGATCTTCCACAGTGGGAGGTCGTCGAGGCAGTGCTCCCTGAAGTACTCGAAGATCTTGCGAACAGCGTCAGGGCTATTAACGGCTCGGCTGGGGACGTCCTTGACTACGCTGAGCGCGAGGAGACCGGCTTGAAGGTCATCGCCGTCGGTGGCGACAAGCTCGCCCGGGGGCTGACTCTTGAAGGGCTCTGCGTCAGCTACTTCGTACGCTCCACGAAGATGTACGACACCCTGATGCAGATGGGGCGTTGGTTCGGCTACCGTCCTGGGTACCTCAATTTATGCCGCCTTTACACGACTTCAGATCTTGTCGAGTGGTTCGGCCACATAGCCGACGCGGCTGAGGAGCTTCGCCAAGAGTTCGACACCATGGCAAAGGTCCATGCCACGCCGGAGAACTATGGCATGAAGGTTCAGTCGCATCCCGTCCTGATGGTGACCTCACCGATCAAGATGCGCAGTGCCAAGACCTTGCAAGTCTCCTTCTGCGGGTCGGTCCTCGAAACTGTCGCCTTCCATCGCGATGTTTCCATTATCGAGAAGAATCTCGTAGTTATGGAGAGGCTGCTCGACGCTGCCGGTTTACCGACCGAGGGCAGCGGTGTCATTTCGCGTAAACGAGGTACGGGTAGTCAGGAGTGGAAAGGGTTCCTCTGGGAGGGCGTTCCTTCAGAGCATGTGATTGAGTTTTTCTCCGGGTACTTGACTCATCCGGCGGCAAGGAAGGTGAACAGCGCGGTCTTGGCCGAATTCGTCAAGGCTATGGCGACCAAGGGCGAACTTACGTCTTGGACCATTGCGCTTGTTGGTGCAAAAGATGGAAGTGAAGGCGGCGGGCCCAGTGTCTTCTGCGGAAAGTATGCACTGGAACACATGGTCACTCGAAACCAGAACCCAGGTTCCAAGGGGGACCACTATTCCATTGGCCGACTTTTGTCGTCCAGAGACGAGGCAATTGACCTCGACGAAGATGCATGGATGGCTGCTCTGAAACTCACCCTTGAGGACCGAGCGAAGGACCCCGCAAGAGGAACCGAGGAGACCGGAAAGGAACCTCCCAAGTCGCCTAGCGGCCCGTGTGTTAGGAGGGTGCGCGGACTGGGCGCCGATGGCGTCCCCAGTCACCCCGAGAGAGGGCTTCTGCTGCTATATCCCATCGATCCGAAAGGGGCTGGGGTCCTGGACGATGCTCCGCCCGTCATTGGGTTCGGGGCCAGCTTCCCCGCCAGTCGCTCGACGACCACTGTCAAGTACGAGGTGGATCACCTTCTCTGGGAGACCGAATATGCCCCGACCTATTGACGAGTTCGTCTCTGCCTGGGAAGCGCTCTCTGGAGGTTGTGAGGAGGAGAGCGGCTGGCGAGGTATCGCCGTGACTCCAGTCGGGGAGTGCGAACTCTTGGCCGCTCGGCGCTTCCCCGGTAACGAGGAGGCTCTTCTGGCTTGCTTTCCGACTGCCCGTCTCGGTTCGTCCGAGCGACTGCCTGAGGGCAGGGGGTTCGAGGTCGTTCGCGCGGATCCACATGGCGACGGTAAGACTTGGATAGCGTTGTCCCGTAAGGACTCGGGGAGTCCCGAACTGTTCGTGGAAATGGTCGGCGACGTCGCCGGGGCTATGGATGGCTGCGCGGCGGAGGGCGAGGCCGTCGTTCTGCGGACCATGCTGCGCCGGGTGCGCATGTGGCAGCAGTTCATGTCCCGCGGCGCGGGACCTCTCAGCCCTGAGGCGGAGCTCGGCCTAGCGGGAGAGCTCTTCTTCATGGGCGTTCTTCTTGACGCGGGGATTTCACCGGAGACGACCCTCCGCGGTTGGGTCGGGCCCGACGACGCCCCTCAGGATTTCCTTTTGGGAGACGGAGCTATAGAGGTCAAGGCGACGATGTCCTCATCCGGCTTTCCGGTGAAGATAGGCTCGTTGGAGCAGTTGGACGACGCAGTCGCTTCGCCGCTGTTCCTTGCGGCAGTCAGGTTTGCCAGAGGAGAGGGGGGGGCGACCCTTCCCGAGATTGTTGGTGAGGTCGAACGACGTCTGGGTGGTGAGCCTGAGTTGATTGACCTCCTGCATGAGAGGCTCATGGTCGCTGGTTACTCAGACGCCCATGCGGGCCAATACTCCCGAAGGTTCGAGTCAAAGGAGAAGCGGACTCTCTCCGTGTCTGCGGGATTTCCACGGTTGACGGTCGGAGCCGTGCCAGCTGGTGTCACTCGAGCAATTTACGAAATCAATCTTGATCACGCCGGGGATTTTCTCGTGGACCTCGACGTGGCTTTAAAGCAGCTAGGAGTAACGGATGACGCTTGACGAATTCTTCACTGAGACAAGGGGCGAGATCGCAGCTCAGATGAGCGACGGATCCCCCTTTGCTGAGCTCGTTTTCTCTGAGGTAGTGATGCAGCACCTCGTTGATGCCGGAATGACCTTCGAGCCGGTCGTCTGCCACTTTCAAGGGAAGGTAGGTAATGCGAATCTGCGCTTGAGCGGCTATGCCATGTCTGAAGAGGCCGACCAGCTTGACCTTTTTGTGAGTCTCTACGAGGGTTTCGAAGGCTTGAAGCCGATACCCGACCAAGACGTGAAGACGGCGGCGGCTCAGTGTGTTCGCTTCTTGGAGCTCTGCGCAGCGGGGCGCATCGCCGACAAGCTGGATCCGTCAAGCGATGTGCACTCCCTTGCGCTGACGATTCGGGAAATTTACGACGGGCTTGAACAGGTTCGTGTCTACGTACTCACGGACGGCATAGCTAAATCGAAGAGTTTCAAAGCCCGAGACGTTGGTGGGAAGTACGTGAAGCTTGAAGTCATGGACATCGAGCGGCTATTCCGGCATCGCTCCGAAGGTAAGCCACGTGACGAGCTTGTCGTTGACTTCAATGAGGTATCTGGCTCCCCACTACCCTGTGTCTTTGTGCCAGGCGACACCGGAGACTATGACTACGCATTGACTGCGATTCCTGGTGAGGCCCTTCGGTTTGTCTATGAGAAATTTGGCTCTCGCCTACTTGAGGCAAACGTCCGCTCATTCTTGAGTGTTAGGGCTAGGGGCGTTAATGCGGGTCTCCAGAATACTCTCCGGAATGCCCCGGAAAGATTCATGGCATACAACAACGGAATTGTATTGGTCGCTGATGAAATGCGACTTGATCGTGCCGAAGATGGCTCGCCAGGCATAGTTTGGTTGCGAGGAATGCAAATCGTTAATGGCGGTCAGACTACTGCGTCAATTTTCTTTGCTAAGAAAAAATATCCAGATACGGATCTGAGCAAGGTTCGCGTACCAGCCAAGATCATTGTAATGAAAGAGGAGGATCCTTCAAAAGAAGAGTCGCTCGTATCCGACATCTCTCGATATGCAAATAGTCAAAACTCTGTACGTCAATCAGACCTATCTGCCAACAAGCCTTTCCATGTCGACATTGAGCGTTTATCGCTCTCGGTATACTGTCCTGATGGCACGGGGCGCTGGTTCTATGAGCGAGCAGCAGGAAGCTATAACACACTTCTTGCCCGAGAGGGTGTGACCCCGGCGAAACTCCGCGCATTGAAGCAGTCTGTACCCACCTCAAGGAAAATCACAAAAACCGAGTTGGCAAAGTACTCAATGGCTTGGGATGGCCAAGCTGACATTGTCAGCCTTGGAGCGCAAAAATGCTTTGATCGATTCATGTCTGGTATGGCTGAAATGGAGGCTGAAGGAAAGCCTTTCGTTCCGGATGTTGCATACTTCAAGGCTATTGTCTCAAAAGCACTTCTGTTCAAAGCTGTCCATAAGGCAGCACGACCATTGGTACCTGCCTTTCTTGCCAACGTTACGGCTTATTCTGTGGCGCTTATTTCAAAAACCTACGGAGAGTCTTTTGACCTCGAGCGGATATGGAATAGACAAGGTGTATCTACTCAGTTTATTGAGCAAGCTGAAATCTGGGTTCGTGAGATCAATGATCGGCTCCATGAGACTGCTAACGGCAGAATGATTTCTGAATGGGCTAAGCGCCCAGAATGTCGTGAAGCTATATTCTCCCGGCCGTTCTCTGCCCCTTCTATTGATACTCCGGAGGTACGTCGGAGAGAATTGTGACAAGTGAAGTCGATACGCTAACTCGCAGTCGAATGATGTCATGAACACGGGGCGGGACATCAAGCCAGAGCAACTTGTGCGTCTTGTCCTTTTCGAAACTTGCCATCGTTTGAGGAGGTCTAGGAAGGATTGCCCGGAGCGCACCCCCTTGGCACGGAAGCTGACAGGTCTTTGATGGTTTGATCGCGCTATACCGGCAGACACTTGCGAGCGACGCTGGCGTTTATGTCGAGCACGATGGCAGCGTTGGAAACGGAGGCTCTAGGTTTCAAGCACTCTTGCACGACTTGGGCTTTGAACGGTTTTGGATAAGAGCTTCGTTGGCG
>CERX01037606.1_pt1 | contig 10921 bp, 9 predicted proteins | sample 350251 | NCBI WGS metagenome assembly CERX01 (sample SAMEA2621044, study PRJEB7988) | marine metagenome | biome: marine biome (ENVO:00000447); feature: deep chlorophyll maximum layer (ENVO:xxxxxxxx); material: "saline water (ENVO:00002010), including plankton (ENVO:xxxxxxxx)" | depth 50 m
TCAGAATGTATTTTTCATGTATCCCAATCAATACATGAAAGAAAATTATATTAAAGCCAATTCTACCTTGCATATTCCTGATGAATCGACAAGGGATTACGTTGCTTTTGAGGTAAATACTTTACCTGGAGAATCTATGAGTACGGAATCGGTATATATTATTTGCACAAAGACACAGGTGAAACCTATTGATAGTATTCAATCAATTGGAACCTCTATGCCAGTATTGTCTCAAGATAGCGAAGGTTTTATCGAATTACAAAGATGGTTAGCTACAATACCGCTGAATCAACGAGTCGAAAGAAATTTGGTTTATCATGTTTCGAACTAATAAATAAAGCTAATAAAATGAAAATAGCTACAACCCGCAAAAATGTATAAAAAAGTAGCTTGCACAAATATTAATTAATTAAATTATTACACAATTATGTTCATATTAGAAGACAAGCATTTAGTTAAAGATGGATTATTTATTACTGCAGTTGTTTTACCTAAGGTAGGTGAAGTATCAATTAAATCAAGAGCTAGAAAACTATCTAAAAGCGGCTGGCTGAAATCATGTGATTTTATAGAATTTGAAAATGATACAACTGTTGAACTAAGAAGTACGTGGACATTAGATGTATCCGCCTGTGGCACTACCTTAGTTGTTCTGCATCATATGGGTTATGATTTGAACGATAGTAAATCCATTGCACAAGCATCGAAAGATAAAAAGAATGTTTATTCGAAATACCAAGAATTAATTGACCAAAAACCTGAACTCTTTGGCTCGAAGTGGGTTGAGACTGCCAAAAAAATAAAAGAAGATGAAAAGAAAAAAGAGATAGAGAGACAAAGAAAAAAGGAAGAGAAAGCTAAAGCGAAGGCAGAAAAAGAAAGAAAGGTAAAAGAAGCTGAAAAGAAGAAGGAAGAAGAATTTTTTAAATTATTTGAAACTGAAACTGAATTAATCTTTTTCTCATACAATCTCAATAATGAAAATTCATCTCTTTATTTAATTGACGACAGTGGAAAAGTTAATACTGATCAAGAAACATCATTAAAAAAACTATATCAAAAAAATTGGGTTATTAGTGATATTGATAAAACCGGGAAGAGTGCTCAACTAGAAGATTTCAATTTTTTAATTAGAGTTGCTAGGAAAAACTAAATTTTTAATAAAATTTTAAAGGATAAGAAATATGCAAATAGAAATATATTTTTCACACAGTTTTGTAAATGTTAATAGCGATATATATAAAATTAAAGATGATGAAAATTTTGATGAAAAATCTAAAACTTCTGCAAAAAAAATGTATGCCAAAGGTTGGAAGCTTGCCCATGCAATAAAAACATCTCAATCTGCACAGTTAGAGTCTTTTAACTTTTTATTGATATTTGAAAAATAAAGCATATTATTTTATTATTTTGTTATTTTAGAATTAAGTTTTCCTTTATTAGATCTATCTGTCTCCCTTTATCTTTATTTGCTATAACATCATTTTATTTTTTCATAATAATAAATCAAATCAATTTTCTACTTGAAAGCATTGTGTATAATTAATTAAATAGTGTATAAATGAAGGATAATTCTATAAAAGTAAGATTTGCACCAAGCCCAACAGGTGAGCTGCATTTAGGTGGTGCAAGAACCGCGCTGTTTAACTGGCTCTATTCTCAGAAATTAAATGGATCATTTTTTCTTCGAATCGAAGATACTGATAAAGAGCGATCCAGCGATATTTATACTAATCAAATTATCGAATCTTTAAAGTGGTTAGGGTTAAAATGGGATGAGCCAATTATTTATCAATCTGGTCGAGCTGATCGCTATAAATATTATTTAAAAAAACTGTTAGAAGAAAAAAAAGCATTCCGCTGTTTTTGCTCGAAGAATGATCTCGAAAAATCAAAAAATAATGAATACTTTTCCTATCCTGGAACTTGCAGAAAACTATCTAGTGAAGATATTAAATCAAAATTAAATCAAGGGACTTCCTTTACCATGCGCATAAAAGTCGATTCAGGTAAAACTGTATTTAATGATCTTATCTACGATGAAATAAAAGTCGACCATAAAGAATTAGATGATTTTATCATTGCACGTTCCGATGGATCACCAACCTATAACTTTACAGTTATAATCGATGACCATGAAATGGAAATCAGTCACGTTATTCGTGGGGATGATCACCTTTCTAATACATCAAAACAAATAATCATATATAATGCCTTGAAATTGAAGCCACCGCAATTTGCGCACCTTCCTATGATCTTAGGACCTGATAAGAAAAGATTAAGTAAAAGACACGGTGCGCCCGGTATACAAAATTTTAAAGATAAAGGATATTTTCCAGAAGTTATTCTTAATTATCTAGCATTATTAGGATGGAATCCAAAGAACGATGAAGAGATTTTTTCTATTGAACAATTAATAGATAAATTTGACTTTGCCCAGGTTCAAAAAAAGGGTGCATCCTGGGATGAGAAAAAATTGCATTGGCTTAGCGGTCAGTATATAATGAATCTATCCTCTCAAGAAATTTTTGATGCGCTCAGATTAATTGACTCAAGCTGGGGAAAGGGATTAGATATATCATATTTAATCAATATTATAGATGCATTAAAACCACGATCAAAATCCTTGTATGAATTTATTTCGCAATCTAAACATTTCTTTTCCAGTCCTGACACATTTGACCAAGATGAATCCCAAAAAGCGTGGCCAGATAATTCGACAACTGCCATTGTAACATTGTCCTATGAGCACTTAAAAACATTCGATAGTTGGAATAGTAATTTCATAGAAAAAGAAATCAAGAAATTTGCATCTGAGAACTCTTTTGGCGTAGGTAAAGTGATCATGCCCTTAAGGCTTGCGGTTTTTGGCTCTCTAAATGGTCCATCTTTATTTGATATCATGCATATATTAGGAAAAAATGAAACCTTATCAAGAATACAAACTGCTTTGTCTAAGCTTCCCATAAAATAAAGATGAAAAATACTAATAAACATTTTATCCAAAAGATCATTGATGAACATAATCTTTCTGGAAAGTTTAATAATAAAGTTCATACACGTTTTCCTCCAGAGCCCAATGGATATCTGCACATTGGACACGCAAAAGCAATTTGTTTAAATTTCAATATCGCAGAAGAATATAATGGAAAATGCAATTTAAGATTTGATGATACAAATCCTATTGCAGAAGAGGATGAATTTGTTCGATCAATTCAGGAAGACGTTAAGTGGTTGGGCTTCGATTGGGAAGATCGCTTGTGCTTCGCCTCAGATTATTTTGATCAAATGTATAAGTATGCACTGCAATTAATCCAAAAAGGATCTGCTTATGTTTGTGAGCTTACGCCAGATGAAATAAAAAATACCAGAGGAACATTAAGTGACCCGGGAACTGAAAGCCCTTTTAGGAATCGCAGTGTTGATGAGAATTTAGATTTATTTAAACGAATGAGATCCGGTGAATTCGAGAATGGTAGTAAAACATTAAGGGCAAAAATTGATATGGGTCATCCAAATATGAATATGCGAGACCCGGTTATCTATAGAATTTTACATGCCCACCATCATCGTACAAAAGATGAATGGTGTATTTATCCCATGTATGATTGGGCACATGGGCTTGAAGACTCTATTGAAGGTGTTACGCATTCATTATGCTCATTAGAATTTGAAGATCACCGTCCTTTATACGATTGGTATTTAGAACAGTTAGAAGTATATCATCCTCAACAAATTGAGTTTGCTAGATTAAATCTTAGTTATACCGTTATGTCGAAGCGCAAACTTAAGATTTTGGTAGACAACAAATACGTTGATGGTTGGGATGATCCTAGGATGCCTACCATATCTGGCTTTAGAAGAAGGGGCTATACTCCAGAAGCGATCAGAAATTTCATGGAAGAAGTAGGAGTAGCAAAACGTGATAACGTTATGGATGTCGCAAAACTTGAATCTTCCTTACGTACAGATCTAAATCAACGCTCTTTGCGTCGTATGGCGGTGTTAAATCCGCTAAAAGTTATTATTACAAACTATCCTGAGGACAAAGAAGAGTATGTTACGGCAAAGAATAACCCTGAGGATAAATCCACAGGCACCAGAGAGCTTCCATTTTCAAGAGAATTATACATCGAAAAAGATGATTTTTTAGAGGATCCTCCAAAAAAGTTCTTCCGACTTTCACCCGGCAATGAGGTTCGCTTTAAATTTGCTTATTATATTACATGCAATGATATAATTAAAGACAGCGATGGAAACATTGTAGAGCTACATTGCTCTTACGATAAAGAAACAAAAGGAGGTAGGTCTTCTGATGGCAGAAAGGTAAAAGGAACCATCCATTGGGTTTCTGCTAAACATTGTTTTCCGGCAGAAGTCCGTTTGTATGATAGGCTATTTAAATCGATCAGTCCAGATAGTGAAAAAGATTATCTTGATTCAATAAACACAACTTCCCTAGAGATTTTAACTAATTGTCTCGTTGAGCCAGATCTTCAGCACCTCAGTACAGACATTCCTCTGCAATTTGAAAGGATTGGTTATTTCTTCAAAGATAGTGACTCAAATAAAAATTCACTTATTTTTAACAGGACAGTTGCCTTAAGAGATAATTGGTCAAAGTGACAAAACGTAAAATAAAAATTACATTGAGAATAGATTGAATTTCCTATAATTTGGGGGCTTATGCATCTATTATCTAAATACCTTCTTGTACCCTTATTGGGTATTACGCTTGTCTTAGCTGTTCCTCCAGCTCTAAACGTGTATGTAATACCTTTTGATAATACCAAAAACGAGCCTGCTTTAAGCTGGCTCTCTGATGCTTTTTCAGATATGGTTACATCAAATTTATCAAATCAGAATAGAGTATATATAAAAAATCAATCAAATCTAGAAGATGTAATGTCGAATCGCTCATTATTGATGCAGCAAAAACCTGGAACAAAAAACTTTTTAGTTTTAGGTAAATTTGAAAGGTCTCTTGATAAAATTGTGATTTCTATTCAATTAATTGATATTTCATCATGGGATGAGATCGATAGTAGAAAAGTAACCGGATATTATAATAAAATTGATGATTTAAATTCTTCTTTGTCCGAAATGGTTAAGACAATGCTGTCCCCATTTTTACCTAAGCCCAGCAAAAGTAAATACCCAGCTTTAACAGAAGGCAAGGGAATGCAAGAGCCTCCCTCTTATGCCCAGAGTGCAGTTGAAGTAAGTTCAGCAATCGATCAAGCAATTTTGGATCTTGAAAAAAAATTAGATGTGAGTATTGGCGCAAGAGGTCAAACCGACCCTGATGCTTCAAAAGAGATTGAGGGGGAATGGGTGCTTGATATTTCTCAAGATGATTATGAGAAAGCAAAACCAGAAAATGAGATGAATACAACGATGATGGTTGAAGTCCTCAGTAATCTAATGAGTAATCCTTACGCGGTTAATCTTGAAAAGCCACAATTCAACTATGACCCTGAAAACAAGAAAGAATTTCAAGTTTTACTGCCTGTAAATTATAAATTGAAGGGTAGCATAATCAAAGATATGCTAAAATCGCTTCCTTATTCAGGTTTAAAGCAAGATGGCAATCTGACAATATTCTATTTTAATAAAGATAAGTATAATTTTCCTCCTGGTATTGCTGAAAAAATTCAATTAGGAAAGTATCGATCTATTCCTGTTATCCAGCTTCAAAATTCTTCAGGTGTGCCTCTTGCAATACTTGTGGACTCGCACGATAAGATTGTACATGGTTTAAATAGTGATCGTGTAGTATTTAAGCCTTTTCGATCCTTCTCTCCATTGATTGATTTTACGATAGGTGGCTGGTCAATGCAGGTAGCTCTTGAAACCGTTGATATTCCAGTCCAATATGAATTCAATATTGATGTAAATACAGCAAATAGTATAAGTAGGGTTAAATTAAAATTTGTTCCAGAGAATGAATTACACTCCTATTTAAGAACATTGCTATAATTTTTTTTAAAAATTAATGATCAAGTATATGTTTCTGGCGTTATTCGCCTTCAGCAACTTTATTCATAGTCAAAAAATTCAACCTAATATGAAACTTAATCGAATTGATGGTAAGCGAGTTTCACTTCAGCAGTATTTATCTAACGGACCAATATTGATTAATTTTTGGGCCACTTGGTGTGGTCCCTGTAAAAAGGAAATGCTCCATCTTGATAGATTGGCCTCATTATACAAAAACAAAGGTTTTTCTATTCTATCTATTAGTATTGACACTCAAAGAAGCCTTTCTGAGGTGAAGCGCTATATTCGCTCTAAACGCTATAATTATGATGTCTTTATTGATCCCAATCAACAAGTATTTAAAAAATTAAATGGCAATATTATGCCTACGAATATTTTGATTAATAGAGATGGATCCATTGTATGGATGCATTATGGATATATGCCTGGAGATGAAAAAAATATGGAAAAAGAAATTCTGAAGGTTCTTAATCAATGAGATTAATCACAGGTAAGTTTCTTTTAGTATTAAATAGTTTTTTGTTTGGACAAATAAATTTATCAGGGTCTTATGTCTCAAGCTTTGGAGACAGTCAAAATGATTTTAACTATTTTGATAATAGAATTAATATTAATGGAGATTGGAATAATTGGAATAGTTGGATAGAATTTGAACATTCAAATCCACCAGAGCTCGGATTAAAAAAAATAGGTTTACGAAAAATAAGAATAGATTATTTAGGAAATAATTATACCATAAAGCTTGGTGATTTATATGAATTTTGGGGAAATGGCTTGGTTTTGAACATGGTTGATGATCAAAGTATCGATCTTGATACTGGGGTTAGGGGTGGGTTATTCTCCTATTTTAATGATAAATATTCAATTGAAATGATCCTTGGAAATCAAAAAACCTGGAGATCAACCAATCAAGCGCCAGGTTTTAATGAAAGAATTCCAAACTATCAAATAAATAATAATATTTATGCTGCTAAATTTTCTATGAATATAAGCTCACTGGCTAGTGAATTTTATTTTATGAAAACTGAAGATAAACATTATCTGCCTATTGCTAAAAAAACAAATTTAGTGAATCATCAGCTATATGGATTTAATTCAATTTATTCCAACAATGTTTTTGATATTAATATAGAATATGTTCTATCAATGGAACAGGACAGAGCTTTTTACCTTAACTCAAATTATTATTTAGATGGATTGTCTATAGGTATTTCCTATAAAAACTATTTATTTGATCGGCTTTCTCCTTACAGCCGTTGGGATTTTGTAAATAACCCTAACGGAGTTTTATTTATTCAACAAATGCCAACTGTTTTTAGAAGTCATAGCTCATTATATCTAGGTAGGATTACTCATCAAATTGACTACAATGATGAAGTTGGATTTAGCTTTGGTTTTGAAAAAGTTTTCAAAAATAACGCCTCATTCATTTTTTATTTTTCACAAGCAAGCAGACATGATGAGTGGGCTTCCATCAAAAAAGATAGTTTATCTATTTTCAAATGGACAATAGCTAATTCCACTTCATTGATGCCATCAACAGAATGGATGTATAACCCTTTTGTAGAATACTATTTTGAATTAAGTGGATATTTAGATCCAAAATTATTTTATCAGATTGCCTATGGTCAGAGTCAAGACGTGACGGATATTTTTTCGAGTCAATATTCAGATCAAGGTCATTCTTACAGCTATGAAATGATCCAAGCTCATACTATGCCAATAATGATTTCGTATCAAACAAACGAAAAAAACAGTATTAATATTCAAATGGAATATCAAGAAATAAAAAAAGGAATGTATGGGTTCAATACTGAAACCAACAGCAAAGAGGAGATATTTGGTTCAAGTTTTGAAAAAAAACATCAAATCAATCGATTTATTAGCATTGGATATTCACGATCACCTAAATGGTCTTTAAGTATCAATATTGATAATACAAATACAGATGATGTATTCGCGATTGAAAAAGGGAGAAATACTAATTTAATTGAAAGTGCGTTTGATCAGTTTTTTGACAAATCGCTTACTTGGGCAAGTATGGATTTAATTTATAATACTTTAAATTCTACACAGCTTTCTGTTTCTTATGGTTCACAAAGGGGTGGTGTGTATTGTAGCAATGGAATTTGTAGGTATGTACAACCTTTTGAAAATGGTTTTAAATTTGGAATAACAACTGCATTTTAATTTTAAAAATGAAAAAAAATATAATTCATTTAACGTTCTTACTTTCATGTTTTTTATGGACATGCGAAGATAAAGTTAAATTATCCAATCTTGCATCAATTCAAATTATTGGGAATGATTCTTTATTTAGAATAGGTCAATCTGCTTATTTTTACGCAAGAGGATTTGATAAAAACAATAATCGAATCGAAAAAATAAATGCAGCGTGGTCGTCATCTGATGAGTCCGTAATCACTATTGATTCCGAGGGAAAAGCAACAGCAATATCTAGAGGGACTGCTGATCTAATTGCTATTTCATCAGATATTACAGCAATGAGAGAAGTTGTAGTGTCTACTTCACGAAGAAAAGTATTAAGTGAAATGTTTACTTCTAGCACCTGAGGGCCATGTGCCTCCGCGGAGCGGAGTTTAAATTCTTTGATTGATCAGCGCTCAGTAAATTCGATTAGCGCTGAGCTCGATAGTATTTGGATGCGGGTTTTTTACCATGTCTGGTGGCCATCACCTGGAAATGACCCAATGTATGCATTAAATACAAGCATGAATCGTACCCGAAGTGATTATTATCAAGGTAATTATACACCGCATATGTTTACCAATGGGCTTGATTCTGGCTCAAGCCTGAATGCGTGGGTGGAAGATCCAAAAAAATATATGAATAAGGTTTCATCTATAGAGTTTTCTTTTGAAGGAATAAAAAATAACGATAAATATAATTTTTCTATTTCAGCAAAAAGTTTAATAAATACTGATAATTCAACTGATCTAAGACTATTTATTGCTCCAGTGCTTGGAAAGGTCATTTATCCTGGCTCATATAATGGCATGTATGAGCATCATAATGTAATTATTGAGCAATTAACTGGTAACGCGGGAAAAAGTATTAATTTTTTAGCAGATGTTGACTATGTTGAAACGTTTAGCTGGTCAATACCAACACAATGGGTCGACAATACTCAATTAAAATGGAACAGCAATACTCTTAAGGTAATTACATGGATTCAAAATTATAACACTAAAGAAATCTTACAGGCTGCTGAATTTGAATTTAAATAATTAATTTAGAATTAACCTTGAGGACATGGCTAGTTCAGGGTAGATTTGCGCACTTTTTATTTTCGATTTTTTAAATATGATTAATTGCACCCGTAGCTCAACTGGATAGAGCGTTCGGCTACGGACCGAAAGGTTGAGGGTTCGAATCCTTCCGGGTGTACAATTATATAGGAGGTATACTTAATGCGTTACTTAAAGTACTTTTCATTAGCAGCTACATTGTTTTTTTATGTTTTAGTTGGTCAAAATTCCAAAGATGAAATTTGGTCAAAAGAAAATTTTTCAGGATTAAAATTTAGAAGTATCGGTCCTGCATTTATGTCTGGAAGAATATCAGATATTGCATTTCATCCAAACAATGAAAGTATTTGGTATGTTACTGTTGGATCTGGTAATGTATGGAAAACTGTTAATGCGGGAGTTACATGGTCACCAATTTTTGATGATCAGAATTCATATTCAATTGGTTGTGTTACGATTGACCCAAATAACCCTAACACGGTATGGGTTGGCACAGGTGAAAATTTAGGTGGTAGGCATTTTGGTTATGGCGATGGTCTGTATAAATCGAATGATGGTGGAAAATCATGGGTAAATATGGGTTTAAAAAACTCTGAGCACATTTCTGAAATATTAATTCATCCAGAAAATTCAGATGTAATCTGGGTAGCGTCACAAGGACCAATGTGGAGTAGCGGTGGACAAAGAGGCGTGTATAAAAGCAATGATGGTGGAAAATCATGGTCTCTTGTTTTGAAGAGCAATAAGTGGACTGGTGCTACTGAGCTTAAAATGGATCCTAGAAATCCTGATCGTATTTATGCAGTTTTATGGCAACGACATCGTACTGTTGCAGCCTACATGGGAGGTGGCCCTGGAACAGGAATCTATAGATCTGAAGATGGTGGGGAAAATTGGAATAAATTATCTGCTGGTCTTCCCTCATCTAATATGGGAAAAATTGGCTTTGATATTTCTCATCAAAAACCGGATGTATTATATGCTGCAATCGAGCTTGATCGAAGAAAAGGTGGCGTTTATAAATCTTTGAACCGCGGAGAAACATGGACAAAGCAATCAGATGCAGTAGCTGGTGGTACCGGTCCGCATTATTATCAAGAGCTATATGCGTCTCCTCATCATTTTGATAGATTATATTTAATGAATAATTATATGCTAATCTCAAAAGATGGAGGAAAGAATTTTTCTCGCATGAATGAGAAACACAAACATGTCGATAATCATGCGATTGCATTCAAGAAAAATGATCCAAACTACGTTTTGGTTGGCAGTGATGGTGGATTGTATGAGTCATTTGATCTCACCAAAACCTGGCGTTTTATGTCTAACCTTCCTATAACACAATTTTATGACCTTGCTCTTGATGATTCTAAACCTTTTTATAATGTGTTTGGTGGTACGCAAGATAATAGTTCAGAAGGTGGTCCTTCTAGAACGGATAACAGGCAGGGTATTCAAAATGCTGATTGGCGTGTCATCCTAGGTGGCGATGGACATCAACCAGCCACAGAGCCAGGCAACCCTGATATTATGTACGCTCAAAGCCAGCAAGGATATTTAAGCCGTATTGATATGACTACAGGTGAAACTGTTTTCGTTCAACCTCAACCTAGAGAAGGAGAGCCTTATGAAAGATTTAATTGGGATGCGCC
>CERX01035842.1_pt1 | contig 10899 bp, 8 predicted proteins | sample 350251 | NCBI WGS metagenome assembly CERX01 (sample SAMEA2621044, study PRJEB7988) | marine metagenome | biome: marine biome (ENVO:00000447); feature: deep chlorophyll maximum layer (ENVO:xxxxxxxx); material: "saline water (ENVO:00002010), including plankton (ENVO:xxxxxxxx)" | depth 50 m
AAGAAAATTGAAATAATTACAAAACAACTTCTGGAAGAACTTGGTGAAAACCCCGAAAGAGAAGGTTTGCTAAAAACTCCTAAAAGAGTAGCAAAGGCATGGGAATTTTTTTCTCTAGGGTACAACCAAAAACTAGATGATATAATCAATCAAGCAATATTTAAAGAAGATGCAAAGGACATGGTTATCATTAGGGACATTGAATTCTTTTCTTTATGCGAACATCATTTAATACCCTTCTTTGGTAAGGCGCATGTTGGATACATTCCTAATGGAAAGGTAATTGGGCTATCTAAGATACCAAGAATCATAGATATGTTTTCAAGGAGGCTTCAGGTCCAAGAGCGCTTGACTAGCCAGATAGCAGATGCCGTAAATAACGTTCTAGATCCCAAAGGCGTTGCTGTTGTCATGGAAGGTCAGCACATGTGTATGCAAATGCGTGGAGTACAAAAACAAAACAGCTATACATCAACCAGTGCCATGCATGGGAAATTTAGGACTTCAGCAGAAACCCGTTCAGAGTTTTTATCAATCATAAGTAGACGAACCGACTAATGACTCGGTTTGACCTTGCAGTCATAGGAGGAGGTCCAGGAGGATATGTCGCGGCAATCCGAGCAGCTCAATTAGGCCAGAAGGTTTGTATTGTTGAAAAGGAAAAGCTTGGAGGCGTGTGCCTAAATTGGGGATGCATACCTACGAAAGCACTTATTAAAAATGCTGAGGTATATAGTTTAATTAAGGACTCTGAAAATTATGGAATCAAAGTCAAAAATATTTCCGTTGATTTTAAAAAAAATGTAAAACGTAGTCGGGATATTTCTCAACGTCTGAGCAAAGGCATTGAATTCCTTATGAAAAAAAATAAGATAAAACATTTCAATGGCATTGGTCGTCTTAAGTCAAAAAATAGTATTGAAATAAATAATAATGATAAGGTTTACATAGTAGAAGCGGATAAAATCATTATTGCTACTGGTGCAAGGCCTAAGACATTCCTGGGCTTGGATTTCGATATTGAAAATGTCATCAGTTCAAAAGACGCTATGTTGCTTGAAAATCCTCCAAAAGATTTAATTATCATAGGATCAGGTGCAATTGGTGTAGAATTTGCTTACTATTTCAATGAATTTGGAACAAAAGTACACATAGTCGAAATGATGGACCGCATTTTACCAAATGAAGATCGAGAGGTTTCAGAAGAAGTTGAGAAAAACTTTGAAAGATCAGGAATTAAAATATCTAAAGGAATGAAGGTCTCAAAAATTCAATCCATGAAAAACAGTGCTAAGGTATTTTTAAAAAACGCAGGTAGTGAAAAAATAATTAAAGCTGAAAAGGTATTATTGGCAGTCGGAGTTACTGGAAATATTGATGATTTAGGATTAGAAGATTTGGGGATAGAATTTGACACTGGTGCAATTAAGATAGATAATTTAAATAGAACAAATATAGATAATATATATGCCATTGGAGACGTATCTGGTCCTCCTTGGCTGGCACATGTCGCATCGGCTCAAGGGTATATAGCTGCCGAGCATTCTGCAGGTTTCAATGTAAGTCCAATTGATTATTCAAATATCCCAGGGTGTACCTATTGCCAACCTCAGGTTGGGTCACTAGGAATGACTGAAGAAAAAGCAATTAGTTCTGGTTTTAAAATAAAAGTTGGCAAATTTTCATTCCAGGCTAGTGGAAAAGCTATGGCTGTAGGTGATACAGTAGGATTTGTAAAATTAATTTTTGATGAAAAATATGGTGAGCTTCTTGGTGCTCATATCGTTGGTTCAGAAGCAACTGAAATGATAGCTGAACTTGGTATGGCAAAAGCCCTGGAAGCTACTTGGGATGATCTTTCCATGACAATTCATGCTCATCCAACTCTTTCTGAAGCAATTATGGAAGCTGCGATGGATGCCCAAGGACAATCAATACATCAATGACAATTGCTCAATCAAAGCATATTGAAGTTCAAATATTAGATTTTGGTAAAAAGCCATTCAAAGAGGTCTGGAATTATCAAAAAAAAATGCAATTGAAACGAATGAATCGTGATATAGATGATGTGTTAATTTTAGTCGAGCATGATCCTGTATATACTCTAGGGAAGAATGCAAACCCTGATCATCTATTACAAAGTAGAGATAGATCAATTGATGTTTTTAATATAGAGCGAGGCGGAGATATTACCTTTCATGGACCTGGTCAGCTGGTTGGTTATCCCATATTAGATCTTTCGAATTACAAGAAAAGTATTAGCTGGTACATGCGCTCTTTAGAGCAATTAACAATTGATGTTCTTAATGAGTTTAAGATTAGTGCAAACAGAGTTGAAGGCCTGACTGGAGTTTGGGTTGGAGATGAAAAGATTGCTGCCCAAGGTGTTAGGTTGACAAAATGGATAACAATGCATGGTTTTTCAATAAATGTAAATACTGATCTATCATTCTATGATGGAATAATTCCTTGTGGTATTTTTAATCATGGAGTCACATCTATGGAAGAAATATTGAACAGAACTCAAAAAATGGAAAAGGTAAAATCCTTGGTTATTGATAAATTCAATCAAATTTTTAAGAGAATTTAGTTAGTATGGCGAGATTAAACGGATTTACTAAAAATCAGATAATTGATATTTACCAAAAAATGGCACTGTCAAGAAAGCTAGATGACAAGATGCTAATCTTACTTAAACAAGGAAAAAGTTATTTTCACATAGGAGCATCAGGTCACGAGGCAGCTCAACTCGCAGCTGCGCAAATGGTAAAGCCAGGAAAAGACTGGTCATTTCCATACTATAGAGATGGGGCATATTGTATTGGTTTAGGTATGACATCTCGTGAGCAGCTCTTATGTTTTTTATCCAAAGCTGATGACCCGAATTCAGGAGGAAGGCAAATGCCTCAGCATTATGGGCATAAAGATTTAAAGATTGTAAGTCAGTCAAGTCCAACAGGAACACAATTTTTGCAGGCAGTTGGATGCGCAATGGTTTGTAAAATGGAGAATATAAAGCAGATTGTATATGTTTCTGCTGGAGAAGGAACCACTAGCCAAGGTGATTTTCATGAAGCATTAAATTGGGCGAGTAATACTAAAGCCCCTGTAATTTTTCATATACAAGATAATGAATATGCAATATCCACTCATCGTTCAGAGCAAACAGCTAGCTCAATTTATGATTTAACTTCTGGATATGCGAATCTTGCAAGGTATAATGTGGATGGAACTGATTTCTTTGAAACAATTCTAGCATTTAAAGAGGCGACCCAAAGAGCTAGAAAAGGTAAAGGCCCTTCTGTAATAGTATCTAATGTTGTACGTCTCTTACCTCACTCAAGCTCGGATGACCAGAAAAAATACAGAGATGAAAAGGCGCTCGCACAAGATTTAAATCGAGATCCCTTGAAAGTTTTAGAATCTCAGTGTGTAGATGCAGATTTTATAAAAGTTGATGAGTTTGAAAAAATAAAAACACAAATTGATAAACAAGTTGATGATGATGCGATATGGGCTGAGGGACAAGAATATCCTGATCCAAGTACCGCGCTAAATTATATCTATAGTAATGAAAATATTATTGAGGAGTCTAACTTTGTTGCTGTATCTGAAAAAATTGTATTCGTAGATGCTATAAATCATGCGCTACATGAGGAAATGGAATTTAACAGAAAAATGGTAGTATATGGACAAGATATTGCAGATCCTAAAGGTGGGGTTTTTACTGCGACCAGAGGACTTTCAAGCAATTTTGGTAATAATCGTGTGTTTAATTCACCTCTAGCTGAATCATCCATCGTAGGTACTGCTATCGGTATGGCTATCGCAGCTTACAAGCCCGTAGTTGAGATTCAATTTGGTGATTATATTTGGACAGCGATGATGCAAATTAGGAATGAATTAGCAACTATGAGATATCGCTCAAATAATTCATGGTCTTGCCCAGTAGTAATAAGAGTACCTGTAGGTGGTTACATCCACGGTGCACTTTTTCATAGCCAATCAATAGATGGATACTTTATTCATTTACCAGGGATATATATTGCATATCCTTCATGCGCTTCTGATGCAAAAGGTCTTCTGAAAATGGCCTGTAGAATGAATGATCCTGTCATTTTTATGGAGCATAAAGGTCTTTATAGACAGGGTTATGCTGCTACTAAGGAACCAGAGGGTGATTATTTGATACCATTTGGTAAAGGCAAAATTGTAAATGAGGGAAATGATTTGACTATTATTACATGGGGGGCAATGGTCCAGAAATCAATGGAAGCCATACAGTTAATAGGCCTTCCAGATAATGTAGTCGAGGTTATTGATTTAAGGACTCTTAATCCAATTGATTTAGAATTAATTGAATCCTCAATTGAAAAGACTAGCAAGGTGTTAGTAGTCTATGAGGATAATATAACGAACGGTCCTGGAGCAGAGATATCCGCTTTGATTTCTGAAAACTTTTTTCATTTATTGGATGGTCCAATTCGTAGAGTTGCAGCAAAAGATTCTCCAGTACCTTTTAATTGGATTATTGAAGAAAAAATATTACCACAAACTGAGGATATTGCAGATGTTATTCAGGAACTTTTGGAGTATTAAATGATTATTGAGATTGTTATGCCTAAAATGGGTGAGTCTATCAATGAGGGTACAATAATAGAGTGGAGAAAAGAAGTTGGTGAAAAAATTGAATTAGATGAGATTTTATTAGAGATTGGGACAGATAAGGTTGATTCAGAAATTCCTTCATCTGCAGCTGGGGTTGTAGTGGAAATTTTAGCAAAGCCCAATGATGTTAAGGAAGTTGGTGAAGTAATTGCAAAAATTGACACTGGTAAAAAACAAAATAAAAAAATTACAGATTCTGGAAATAGTAAAGAAAATAGCGAAAAACGATCTAACCAAGAAATTATTGTTTCAAGCGTTTTTGATAAGAAAAAAATAACTTATGATACTACCAATAAAAAGGATAAAATTTTTTACACTCCAGTTGTAATGAAAATTGCAGCAGAAAATGAATTGTCGTTAAATCAATTAGAACAGATTAATGGTACAGGTAGAAGTGGAAGAGTGACCAAAAAAGATATTTTATCTTATCTTGATAGTCCATTATTGCCACCTAAAATTGATTTAAAGTCTAATAAAAATTTAAATACTCAAAGCAATCGCACTGAAGAAATGCATCATATGAGGAAAATAATTTCAAGGCATATGATAGAGAGCTTAAATACTTCAGCGCATGTATATGTAATGACTGAAGTGGATATGACTTCAATAGTTGATTTTGTTGTAAAAGAAAATGAAAAGTTTAAAGAAAGAGAAGGTTATAATCTTACCTATACTCCCTTTATAGTTAATTCTGTGGTAAAGTCATTAAAAGAGTATCCTGAAATGAATGCTTCCTTATCTGGTACTACTATAAATTATCATAGAGAAATTAATATCGGTATTGCAGTAGCTATTGATAACGGTCTTTTGGTGCCTTCAATTGCAAATTGTGAAGAAAGAAATTTTCTCGGTCTTTGTCGCTCAGTAAATGATGTCGCGATTAGGGCAAGAGAAGGCGGTGTCAATATAGATGAACTATCTGGTACAACATTTAGCATTACAAATTTTGGAATATTTGGTGTATCGAGTGGTACGCCTATAATTAACCAGCCTAATGTTGGTATCCTAGGAGTTGGTGCAATTAAGAAACAGCCAGTTGTGCTAGAATCAGAAGAAGGTGACTCGATAGCCATACGAAGCATGATGATATTAACCCTTGGTTTTGATCATAGGCTTATTGATGGTGCTGGAGGTTCTAGGTTTATTGAATCCATACGAAAGAATATAGAAGAAATGGAACTTGGAGATATATTTTAGTGCCAATAGATCATGTCTTAAAATTATATTCGGAAACTATACAGTCTTCTTACTTGCATTATGGTTTTTGGGATAATCCAGGAATAATACAAGTTGAAAGAATGACCCTGCAAGATGTTAAAGATGCGCAAGTTCGTTATATTGAAAACTTAGCTTCTTATATTCCAGATGAAGTAAACAGCATTCTAGATGTAGGTTGTGGTATTGGTGGGAATACTGACTTTCTTTTAAATGAGGGATACAAACTTGAAACACTTTCACCAGACGATTTTCAACGAAGTATAATAGGTCAGAAGTTTGACAATAAAATACCTTTTCACCATTGTAAGTTTGAACAGTTTAAAATTAATAGGAAATTTGACTTAATTTTAGAAAGTGAAAGCGCATGCTATATTAATATCAGCAAAGGTTTTTCTAAGGCTAGAGATGTACTAAAGATGGGTGGGTATTTACTTGCTTCAGATTATTTTGTGTATTTCAATGATAATTCAAAAAGCCCTCATCTAAGATCATCACATGATTTAGAAAAATACATGGAATCTGCAAAAGAGCATGGATTTGAATTGATAAAAGAATATGATCAAACCAAAAATACAATGCTAACTCTTGATTACGGAAAACACCTCATCGAAAGGTTTATTAATCCAACTATGGATTATGCTATCTTTTCTGCAAAAAAGAATTATCCGCTTGTTACAATGGTGATGAAAAAATTATTTAAATCAAAGTTTGATTCAAAAAAAGATCAACTTGAACTTCTTGATAGTAATCAATTTCGAAAATATAGAAAGTATATGATTTTTTTATTTAAAAAAGTGTAATGCAAAAAGTATTTACAGAAGCTATTAAACCTAAAATCCGTCTTAAAATCACTGAAGGATATAAATTTGTTAATCAAACGGTACAAGATAATGCATTAAATACAGTATGTGAAGAAGCTAGATGTCCAAATATATATGAGTGTTGGGATAGGAAGACTGCTACGATAATGATTTTAGGAGATACTTGTACTAGGGCGTGTGGATTTTGCTCAGTGAAAACCGGAAAACCAACATGGAATGATTCTGCAGAACCATATAGAACTGCAATGGCTGTAAAGAAGATGGGCCTAAAGCATGTTGTTATTACATCGGTAGATAGAGATGACCTAAAAAATGATTATGGAGCTGATATTTGGGCAGAAACTATTGACCAGATTCATTTACATGTCCCCGATTGTAATGTTGAGGTCTTAACCCCCGACTTCAAAGGTTTTAAACCATCTTTATTAAGAGTATTTAACTCAGCTCCTGAGATTTTTAGTCATAATATTGAGTGTGTTGAAAGAATAAGCAAGCAAGTTAGAACTCAAGCTAATTGGGAAAGGAGCCTCGAAGTCCTAAGGCTAGCAGTGAGTTATGGATTAAGGACAAAAACAGGGATGATGGTTGGACTTGGTGAGCGTTTTGATGAAGTAATTATGACTATGAGACAAGTTGCAGAAGCAGGCGTTAAGATTTTTACTATTGGTCAATATTTGCAACCAACAAAAAATCATCTTCCTGTCAAGAGGTTTGTTGATGATAATGAGTTTAATGATTATAAGCTATTTGGACTAGAGATTGGTTTTGATGTTGTAAAATCAGGTGCTTTAGTTAGAAGCTCATATCATGCAGATGAAGGCATCTAAAAATATTATGCCAATATTGCATAAAAATACAATTTTTAAGACTATTCATCATACGAAAGATATTGGCATATTCATTGTCACTGTTTGTATTATATAAACTTTTTAAGGGATAATTATGACTGAAAAACTTTCTGATAAAGAAATTGAAGATTTTGACATAGAGCAAACCGATCAGTACCCAGTGATGCCACTAAGGAACACAGTGCTATTTCCACAGCAGGTAATCCCCATATATATTGGTAGAGATAGAAGCTTGAAATTGATAAACGAACTGGATCCTAAAAAACGATACATCGTTGTTGTTGCGCAAGAAGATGGCTCCATTGAGGATCCAAAACCTGAAGATCTCTATTCTTATGGGACACTTGCTCAAGTGCTTAAAGTTTTCGATATGCCCGATAATAGTAAATCTGCAATTGTACAGGGTATATCAAGGGTGAAAATATTAGAGTATGTCAATCATGATCCATATTTTGCTGCGGCTGTCTCTTCTATGGAGGATGAACCAATTAAAGATAAGTTAGAGGTTGATGCGCTTGCAAATAAATTAAGACAAGCGTTTGAAGATTTGATGAAAGTTGCACCAAATCTTACAGAAGAGCACTCTGGAATGTTAAAGAATATACAAAAACCAAATAGGTTGACTGATCGTGCTATATCAGTAATCACAATTTCGAACCAAGAGAAACAAGAAATTCTAGAAGAATTGGATATTAAAATAAGAATTGAAAAAGCTTTAAACCTTATTTCTCGTGAAATACAGAGAATAAAACTAGGAGAGGAAATACAATCAGAAGTACATGATGAAATAACAAAAACTCAGAGAGAGTACTACTTGCGTGAGCAAATGAAAGCGATTAAAAAAGAATTAGGTGAAGATGAAAGTACGGTAGAGCTAAAAGAGTTAGAGGATAAGATTAAGGCTGTAAAAATGCCAGAAGAATCTCAAAAAGTAGCAATGAAAGAGCTTGATAGATTATCAAGAATACCAACTCAGTCTCCAGAGTACAATGTATCAAGGACTTATATCGAATGGTTGGTAGATCTCCCATGGAGTGAAAGTACCGATGATCGTATTGACCTAAAAGAGGCAATGAAAATTTTGGATGAAGATCATTATGGTCTTGAGAAAGTTAAAGAGAGAATTGTCGAATATTTAGCTGTAAGAAATTTGAAACAGAAAAAAGATCCTAATGGAACAGTAAGGGGTCCGATATTGTGTTTTGGAGGCCCACCAGGAGTTGGAAAAACATCTTTGGGGAAATCTATAGCAAGAGCGATGGGCAGAAAATTTGTTAGACTGTCATTAGGTGGGGTAAGAGATGAGGCTGAAATTCGTGGTCATAGACGAACTTATATTGGTGCATTACCAGGACGGGTTATTCAAAGTATTAAGAAAGCTGGAAAAAATAATCCTGTATTTATGCTTGATGAAATAGATAAGCTAGGATCTGACTTTAGAGGAGACCCTTCTTCTGCACTATTGGAAGTGCTAGATCCAGAGCAAAATCATTCCTTCAGTGACCATTATTTAGAAGTTGATTTTGATCTGAGTAATGTTATGTTTATTGCTACTGCAAACTACCAAGATGCAATACCTCCAGCATTAAGAGACAGAATGGAGATCCTTGATTTTTCTGGATATATTGAAGATGAAAAACTACAGATTGCTAAGAGGCACATACTTCCAAAACAAATTGCGGAGAATGGGCTTGATAATAAACAAGTTTCATTTGATTCCAATTCAATAAAAGAATTAGTTAGGTCGTATACAAGAGAAGCAGGAGTTAGAAATTTAGAAAGAGAAATAGCGAACGTACTAAGAAAAGTTGCTAGAGACTTAGTTGAACAAAAAAGTAAAAGTATTAAAATAACAAAAAAGAAAGTTGGTGATTATTTAGGTGCCCCTAGGTTTCATTCGGAACTTGCAGAGAGGACCACAAAACCTGGTGTGGTTACTGGCTTGGCATGGACAGCGGCTGGAGGAGATATTCTTTTTATAGAATCAACTCAAATGAATGGTAAAGGAAAATTAACACTAACTGGGCAGCTTGGAGATGTTATGAAAGAGTCTGCTACTGCAGCACTTACTTTTGTGAGATCAAATGCAAATAAGTTTGGTATTAATTCTGAATTTAATGAGACTTCAGATATTCATGTGCATGTTCCGGCTGGTGCAATTCCAAAAGATGGGCCATCAGCAGGAGTTAGTATGGTGACATCTTTAGTCTCGCTATTGACCGGTAATCCAGTAAAAGAAAAAGTTGCAATGACAGGTGAAATAACTCTTAGAGGCAATGTATTACCAATTGGAGGGGTTAAAGAGAAAGTCACTGCAGCCCATCGTTCAGGTATAAAAGAGGTAATACTGCCTGATCTGAATAAAAAAGATCTTGAAGATGTTCCTGAGCATGTCGCAAAAGATCTAAATATCCATTTTGCAAAAGAAATAATAGATGTGTTAAAAATTGCAATCCCTGGAGTTTTCAATAAAGGAAAAAAATCTAATAATTCGCAAAAGAATTAACTAATATTCTCGTCTATTTGTTAGGGCGATTAGCTCAGTTGGTTAGAGCACTGCGTTTACACCGCAGGTGTCGGGAGTTCGAATCTCTCATCGCCCACTAGAAATCAATTTTATAATATTACTCAAAGGAAAATAGAAAATGCCGGATAAAAAAGAAGGAACTGTTAAATGGTTCAATAATTCAAAAGGCTACGGTTTTATTCAGGCTGAAGGAGAGAAGGATTACTTTGTTCATATGAATGAAATTCTTATGGAAGGATTTAAAACTTTAGCAGAAGAACAGAAAGTTGAATTTGAAGTAGGAGAGGGACCTAAAGGGCCCGTAGCAAAAAAAGTTAATCCACTGTAATTATAGACTTATTTCCATAAAAAAACCACTTGTTTGAAGTGGTTTTTTTATAATCTATTTTTCTAAATCAATTATTTAAATTTAGAAAAAGTTTAGGGCGGACTTTGCAATGAAAAAAATTCAAATGATACCAAATTTATTTATAATAATTTTTCTACAATCAATGATTTTTGCTCAGATTGATTTTAAAGTCAATTGGACACCGTATGTGACATATTATTTAAGCATGGTTGATATAAATACTGGCGAATCTAATATGCCCATTTTTTTAGCGACATTGGAACGAGATACAGGTGCTCCTAATGAAATAGATGTGAATATTGAATTTGAAATAATAATTGATTCCGATGCACTTTTAGTAAATAATGAGACTCTAGTTAAAGTAGAGACAATAGAGCCACTAAAACTTAGTGCTCCTATACAAATATCCAATATGGACCTCAACCTTTCTACAGATGCTCTTTTTGATAATAGTGGGAACCCTGTAGA
>CERX01024684.1_pt1 | contig 10837 bp, 10 predicted proteins | sample 350251 | NCBI WGS metagenome assembly CERX01 (sample SAMEA2621044, study PRJEB7988) | marine metagenome | biome: marine biome (ENVO:00000447); feature: deep chlorophyll maximum layer (ENVO:xxxxxxxx); material: "saline water (ENVO:00002010), including plankton (ENVO:xxxxxxxx)" | depth 50 m
CATTGCGCCGGGGCCAGTGCGCCGCTAGCATGAGCACAAAATCAAGGCAGCCTGCGCTGGATAACGCGGTCAACAAGGCCGGACAGCAGGCAAGGCCAACACGTTTTCTTTTAGCCGTTATTGGATTAGCCGATGAATAAATTACTCGTTAGTCTGCTGCTGACCCTGGGTGTCGCCACGGGCGCGCATGCTCTGGAAGGCAACGCAGAAGCCGGTCAAGGCAAGGTCGCCGTTTGTGGCGCCTGCCACGGCGCGGACGGCAACAGCCCGGCCCCCAACTTCCCGAAGCTGGCTGGCCAAGGTGAACAGTATCTGCTCAAGCAGCTGACTGACATCAAGGAAGGCCGCCGCACCGTTATTGAAATGACTGGCATGCTGGATGGACTGAACGAGCAGGACATGGCTGATATCGCCGCCTACTTCGCCTCCCAAAGCATGACTCTGGGCGCTGCTGACCCGGCCCTGGCCGAGCGCGGCGAAGCCATCTTCCGCGGCGGCAACCTGGAAACAGGCCTGCCAGCCTGCACCGGCTGCCATTCCCCGACCGGCAAGGGCAACCCGCCTGCCTCCTATCCGCGCCTGGCTGGCCAGCATGCCACCTATACTGCCAAGCAGCTGACCGACTTCCGCGAGGGCAACCGCACCAACGACGGTGAAGCCGCAATCATGCAGACCGTGTCCAGCCGCCTGAGCAACAAGGATATCGAAGCGGTTTCCGCCTATATCCAAGGCCTGCGTTAAGCGTAAGGGCTTGTAACAAAAAAGGGCGGCCATTGGCCGCCCTTTTTTATGCCCGCAGGTTTGTGTCTGGTAATCGCGGAATCTTTGCTCTACTGTCGGGTCTCACATCCGTCATATCCCGTTTTTGGAGTCTTACATGCGTGCGTTGTTCAGCGTTGCCCTGATCTGGCTGCTCGGCAGCTTTGCCCTGGCCCAGGCCCAGCAGGTCCAATACCAAGCTGGAGTACACTACGTCGTGCTGCCAACGCCGGCCGCAACCGCCGACCCGGACAAAATCGAAGTAGCAGAGCTGTTCTGGTACGGCTGCCCGCATTGCTACACCCTGAACCCGCTCGTCACCGAGTGGAGCAAGACCCTGCCTGACGACGTCAATTTCCGCCCAGTGCCGGCGATGTTCGGCGGCGCCTGGAACACCCACGGTCAGCTGTTCTACACCCTGGACAGCCTGGGCAAACTGGACGAGACCCACGACGCCGTTTTCAACGCTATCCACAAGCAAAACAACCGTCTGGCCGATGAAGACGCCATGATCGACTTCCTCGAAGACTACGGCATCACGGAAGACGAATTCCGCAAGGCATGGAGCTCCTTCGGCGTGAAGAGCCGTATTGATCAGGCCACCCGACTGGCCCGCTCCTACCGCGCCACCGGCGTGCCCTGCCTGATTATCAACGGCAAATACCGTATCGAAGGTCAGATGGCCGGCAGCTATGAAAATATGCTGAAAATTGCCGAGTACCTGATCGAGCAGGAACGCCAGGCAACACAGGGCTGATCCATGCTGTCGGTCGGCAACATCAACAGTCGCCGCACCACCCGGGGCCATATGGCGCCGGGGGAGCTGCGTACCAATGAGCTGTGCGCCACCGACCGACAGCCGCTACCCGATGTACTGCGCCTGCTGAGTTTCAATATCCAGGTAGGCATCAATACCCAGCGCTATCACCACTATCTGACCCGCAGCTGGCAGCACCTGTTGCCGCACGCCGGGCGCCAACAGCAGTTGGGACGCGTGGCGCAATTGCTCAACGAGTTTGACCTGGTTGCCCTGCAAGAGGTTGACGGCGGCAGCCTGCGTTCCGGCTTCGTCAACCAGGTTGAGCATCTCGCCCGCGAAAGTGGCTTTCCGTACTGGTATCAGCAACTCAACCGCAACCTCGGGCGCTTCGCTCAGCACTCCAACGGCCTGCTCAGCCGCTTTGCCCCTGACCTGCTTGAAGACCACAAGCTGCCGGGCATCCTGCCTGGGCGCGGTGCCATCCTGACCCAATTCGGCCAGGGCGAAGACTCACTACTGGTGGTCATGATGCATCTCGCGCTGAGTACCAAGGGGCGGGCAAACCAGCTGGCCTACGTACGCGAGCGCATAGCCGACCATCGCCATGTGGTACTGATGGGTGACATGAACACCCACGCCGAAGACCTGCTAGAGCACTCTCCACTCAAAGGCGCCAACCTGCAGGCACCCGACCTGCCCGGCACCTATCCCAGCTGGCGCCCAGCGCGTGTGCTGGACCATATCCTGATCAGCCCCAGCCTGGATATCGACCGGGTAGACGTGCTGCCGCAAGCCATCTCGGACCACCTGCCAGTGGCCATGCATATCAAGCTGCCAGCCAGCCTGTGTCAGGATCCGACATCCTCCGATCTGACCCCCTCAAGCTAGGCTCCAAAAGCGGAACAACGCCAGTTGATCGTCTGGGCTGCAACGAGCACTTTCCAGACTAGCCAGCCAGCCCGCATACCCTATAATCTCTGGTAGTTAACCCCCGGAGTCCCCATGTCGGATACCCAGCCAAGCGCCAATGGCTCTTCCCACTATCTCGAGCCTGACGAGCAGACCGAGCTGCTCAAACGTGGCCTGGTCCGCGTCAGCATTGCCGCCGCGGGCATCGACCCCTTGCTGGATAAACGACTTAACGAGCTACGCCGTGCGTTACGCGCAGATGCTCCTGTTCACCTGCTTGGCGAGCTGCTGCCAGACCTGGAGCGCGCCGTCCTCGCCGCCGACCAGAACCGCCAGCAACGCGCCACCGAAACCACCCGGGCACTACAGGAGCTGATTGAACAGCTGCAGGAATGCGACCCACCAAAAGAGGTAGCCCGCAGCCTGCGAGAGCTTGATCGTCAGCTCAACGAGCTGGCCGATCTGCCGCGCCAGCTGCCGGCCTGGCTTGCCGAGCTGCAGCGCCTGCAACGCCAGACGCTGCAACAGGAGCAACCATCCAGTGGCGGGCTGTGGTCAAGGTTACTGGGCCGCAAGGAGCGAGCCGAGCAGGCGGCGGCTCCCGATAGCGAGATCGATGCTGCCGACGACACCCCGTTGGCCAGCGCCCCAGAGCCGGCACCGGAAGCCACTGTCAGCATTGAATCAGTGCCCAGCGGCAATATCAGCGGCGAAGAGCAGCACTTTTCCCAGCTGGCCGCCCATATCGAATCTATTTTGTTGCGCCTGCTGACCGAGCTGCAGGTGCTGGAAAGCCAGCAGAACGCCCGTGACCAACTACGCGACCAAGTCAGCAAAGGCCTTAACTGGTACGAGCTGACTGCCGTGCTCGACTCGCTCTGCGAGCTGGTGCTGGGCGCCCAGCAAAGCCGACAGGCGGATTTCGAGCGCTACCTGCAGCAACTCAACCAGCGGCTCAGCCAGTTCCAGGGCAACCTGGAAGACGCCCAGAGCAGCTACAGCGGCTCGCTGGACGCAGAGCGCGAGCTAGCCGGCACTATTCGTGGGCAGGTGGAACTGATCAACGACAACGTGCGCGCTGCCGACGACCTGAACACCCTGAAGGCAAACGTTGAAACCCGCCTCAACAGCCTGCTGGAAAACATCGACCAGGCCCGCGCCCTGCGCGACCAGCGCGACAACGAAGTCGCCGAGCGCCTGTCCACCATGGTCGAGCGCATCCAGGTCATGGAGCTGGAAGCGCAAACCTTCCGCCGGCATCTGGAGGAGCAGCGCCAGCAGGCCATGATCGACAACCTCACCGGCCTCGCCAATCGCAACGGCCTGCAGCGGCGGATGGACGAAGAGTTTGAACGCTGGCAGCGCTACGGCGGCCGCCTGCTGCTGGTGGTGCTGGATGTCGACCACTTCAAGTCCATCAATGACCGTTTTGGCCATCTGGCCGGCGACAAGGTGCTGCGGCTGATTGCCCAGCAACTGTCACGCCGCCTGCGCAAGACCGACTTTATTGGCCGCTTCGGTGGCGAAGAGTTTGTTATTTTGATGCCCGGCATCAGCCCAGAACAAGGCGTGGTGGCGCTGGAAGAACTGCGCGAAGGCATCGCCGGTACACCGTTTCACTTCAAGAACGAGCCAGTGCCGGTCACCATCTCCATTGGTTTTACTGAGTTCATGCCCAACGACTCACTGGACAGCACCTTCGATCGCGCCGACAAGGCGATGTACCAGGCCAAGGAACAGGGCCGCAACAGGGTGGTGCACGCCGCGAATCCATGAGTGTGCTGATCCGATACCGCCTGTTTCTGGCCGCCCTGCCAGCCTTGCTGCTCGCAGGCTGCAGCGCTACCCCCAGCATCGACACCCGCTACCAGGCCAAAAGCCAGGACAGCCGGGTGCAGTACGTGGTGCTGCATTACACCTCGTCCGGTTTCGAGCGCTCACTCTTCACCCTGACCCAGCGCGATGTCAGCAGTCATTACCTGATCAGCGACGGTGAGCCGGTAATCTATCAGCTGGTGGATGAAAACCGCCGCGCCTGGCATGCCGGCGACAGCAGCTGGCAGGGTCGCACCTGGCTGAATGCCAGCTCGATCGGCATCGAGCTGGTACAACCCGGCTACACCGATACCGCAACCTGCCGCCAGTGGCACCCCTGGCAGCAGGCGCAGATCGATGCGTTGATAGGCCTGCTCAAGGACATCCAGCAGCGCCACCAGCTGCCACCGGACGCCTTCATCGGCCATAGCGACGTCGCGCCACAGCGCAAGGTCGACCCGGGCCCGCTGTTTCCGTGGGCGCAACTGGAAGCGGCTGGCCTGGCCACCCGCGTTGATCCGCAGCGCACCGATGTCATGCGCCACTGGCTGATGGGCCGCACGCCTTCGGTCGCCTGGTTCCAACAAGGCCTGCAACGCTGGGGCTACGCCGTACCGACCCACGGCAGCCTGGATGACGCTACACGCAACGTGATCGCCGCCTTCCAGATGCGCTTTCGCCAGGCGCGCTTTGACGGCCTGCCCGATAGCGAGACCGCCGCACTGCTAGCCGCACTGGTACCGGAGCAGGGCAGCGCACTGCTCAATGACCCGGCACCCAAGTGGTACCAGCCGGATCAGGCTCAGCTCAGCCCGCGCCTGCCACCCTGCGTCGCGGCGGACTAATCAGGCATGCTGAACTGGATCTGGCTCGGCTTCTTCATCAGCGCCTTTGCCGCAGCACTCTGGCAGTGGCTGGGGCTGGGCGATGCCGAAGTGTTCAGCCGCCTGGTTACCGCGCTGTTCGACATGGCACGACTGAGCGTGGACATCATTCTGGTGTTGGTCGGCACCATGACCCTGTGGCTGGGCTTTCTCAACATTGCCGAAAAAGCCGGACTGATCAACCAACTGGCACGCCTGCTCACGCCGCTGTTTCGCCGCCTGATGCCAGAGGTGCCAGCAGGCCACCCGGCGCTGGGGCACATCACCATGAACTTTGCCGCCAACGTGCTCGGCCTGGACAACGCCGCCACGCCCATCGGCATCAAGGCCATGCACTCACTGCAGAGCCTCAACCCGAGCAAGGATACCGCCAGCAACGCGCAGATCCTGTTCATGGTGCTCAATACCTCGTCGCTGACCCTGCTGCCGATCACCATCTTCATGTACCGCGCGCAGCAGGGCGCCAGCGACCCGACCGAGGTGTTCCTGCCGATTCTGCTAGCCACCAGCGCATCCAGTCTGGTTGGCCTGCTGAGCGTTGCGCTGATTCAGCGCCTGCGGCTCTGGGACCCGGTTGTGCTTGCGTATCTGGCAGGCGGCGCCGTCGCCCTCGGGCTGCTGCTAACCACCCTGGCTGGCCTGTCGGCCGAGGCGCTGGCAGCCACCTCCACACTGGTCGGCAACCTGACCTTGTTCGGTATCGTCATCGCCTTTTTGCTGATCGCCGCGCTGCGCAAGGTGAACGTCTACGACAGCTTTATCGAAGGCGCCAAACAGGGCTTTGAGGTCACCATCTCGCTGCTGCCCTTTCTGGTCGCCATGCTGGTTGCCGTCGGCGTACTGCGCGCCAGCGGTGTGCTCGACGCCCTGCTCGACGGCATTCGCTGGCTGATCGAAGGACTGGGCTGGGACACCCGTTTTATCGACGCCCTGCCAACCGCCTTCATCAAACCCCTGTCGGGCAGTGGCTCGCGCGCCATGATGATCGAAACCATGGATACCTTCGGCGTCGACAGCTTCCCCGCCCAGCTGGCCGCCACCTTTCAGGGCAGCACCGAAACCACCTTCTACGTGCTCGCCGTCTACTTCGGCGCCATCGGCATCAGCCGCGTGCGCCACGCGCTGGGCTGCGCGCTGCTGGCTGATCTGGCCGGCATGCTCACCGCCATCGGCGTTTGCTATTGGTTTTTTGGCTGACAGCAGCTGCAAGCTTAATCAGGGTGCGCTCGGTCGCAGAACCAGCAACTGTTTTCTGCTCACTTTTATTGCCACCTGTTGCTGCAAGTAAAACCCGCACGACTCAACGCCACACGGGTTTTACTTGAAGCTTGAAGCTTGAGGCTTGAAGCTGTCAGTTCCCGCTGACCTGACCCGCAGAGAGATCCGCATGCCCGCCCCACGCTTCGACCAGCTCCACCGCCAGCCCGGCCCCTGGTTTGTGGCCTTGGGCGGTGCAGGCATGTTCGGCGCCAACTTCTATCTGTATGGTTCGGCCGGTGAGTGGATTGCGGTGGATTGTGGCTTTGCCCTGAACCCGACGCCCAGCGGTCGCAACGCCGTCTCGGTGCCCAGCCTGGCAGCGCTGGAGCGCTATGACATCACGCTGTCGGCGATTCTCATCACCCACGGCCACGAAGACCACATCGGTGCTATTCCACACCTCTGGCGCGCACTGGATTGCCCGATCTACGCCAGCCCGTTTGCGGCGCAATTGATTCGCGCCAAACTGGACCCGGGGCTGACCTGGCCGCGTTTGCAGGAGATTCGTCCGCTGGAGCCCATCGGCATTGGCGCCTTTCAGGCCGAGTGGATTCCCGTCACCCACTCGATCCCCGAGTCCCATGCCATCGTGCTGGAGGTCGCCGGCAAACGCCTGTACCACAGCGGTGACTGGAAGTTGGATAACCACCCGGTGGTTGGCGAGCTGACCGCGCAGGCACGCCTGCAGCAGCTGGGGCGTGACGGCATTGACGTTGTCGTGGGCGACTCGACCAACGCCCCGGTGCCCGGTGCTAGCCGCTCCGAGGCCAGCGTGCAAAACGGTCTGCAGGATGCCATCCGGCCCTGCCGCCAGCGCGTCATCGTCACCTGTTTTGCCAGCAACCTGGCGCGCCTGCACAGTCTGGCGGACATCGCCTTCGACTGCGGTCGCTATGCTGCGCTGCTGGGCCGTAGCCTCACCCATATGCACAGCATTGGCCGCGCACAGGGCTATCTGCCGGGCCGCCCCGGTTACATCGGGCCATGGGAGCTGGGCCATTTGCCGCGCGAGCAGCAGCTGTGGGTGTGCACCGGCAGTCAGGGCGAACCCGGCGCGGCACTTGGCCGGCTGGCTGCAGGCAGTCATCCGCACCTAAGCCTGGAGCCGGGCGATACCGTGATCTTTTCCTCACGCCTGATCCCCGGCAACGAAGTCGCGCTAGAGCGCATCAAGCAGGGCCTGAAAGAGCAGGGCGTTGAGCTGATTGACGACGACATGCAGCCTGAGGTGCACGCCTCCGGCCACCCCCCGCAGGACGACCTGCGCCAGCTCTACAGCTGGCTCAAAGCCCGCTACCTGCTGCCGGTCCACGGCGAGCTTTATCACCAGCAGGCGCATATGGCCCTGGGCCGAGAACTCGGTCTACGCGGCCTGATCCCCGGCAACGGCGATTTGATCGATCTTGGCGCACAGCCAGTCAAAGTGGCGGAGCTGCCATGGGGGCTAGAGACCGCACCCTGATCTGCCCCAGCGGCCGTCGGCAGGCGGCGGTGAGAGTCCCTCAAGGGCGGTAGCCCTCGTCTTACGCCGCGGCTGCGGTCTCTTAGGTGAGTCAAGTAGCCACACTGGTTGTCCAAGCCGCACAGACGTTATCGGTTTCACCCATAAAAAGGAGATCCGTCAGACTCATGATTGAATGGATCAAGGACAACCAGGGGGTCGTCAGCGTAGGGGTCAGCATCGCCACCTTGCTCATATGGATCATTTACGCGCAGTTGCTGTATCTGGGGTTTCGACGGCAGCGTACCCCCCGCATGCTCATCAACCGGGGAAGGAAAAAGGACCTGGACGCCCTGTGCATCATCAGCAACATGAGCCAGGAAGCCATCTATGTGGAATACATACTGGCCAAGCTGGAAACCTCTCGCGGCCGGATCATCATGGACGTCACGGATTTTGAACAGGAATTTACCGATGATGAGGAGCGCGAGGGCCAAGAGCGCCATCGCAACAAGGCATCAATCACACCGCAGGAGCTGCGCGAGAACACACGCCAGGGGCCCTTGCTGTCCGGCGAATATATGCACATCGGCTCCTTCAGGGACTTGGTGCTTCGGCTCGCCCATGAGGCCGGCATTCCGATGCAGGGCAGCCTGCCTGAAGCGGATATCGAGTTCACTTGCCTGACGATTGAACTGATTGCCCTGTACGGACCGGAGCCGCGACCGGTCAATGCGCGGCGAAGCTTCTACATCAAGAGCACCAAGGACGGCGTCACACTGGTGCCGACCTCCTGGAATACCCAGCACGGCATTTCGTTCTTACGCCGACGGCGGCTGAGCAAGATGGTCAATGACATGAACGAGACCAACTTCTATATGAGCTCAACCATCGACTGGGACAAGCGCTAGGGAAGCACTCAGCAACGCCCGCAGCGAAGCGCGCGGGGTTAAAACAGCTCTTTGGTACGCTCCCACAGCATTCCCATCGCTAGCAGCGGCGCGCGGAAACGCTGACCACCCGGGAAGGCCATGTGCGGGACCTTGGCGAACACATCAAACCCGCTACTGGCCTGAGTGGCGATGGCGTCGGCGAGCAGGCGGGCGGCCAGGTGGGTAGCGTTGACGCCGTGGCCGGAGTAGGCCTGGGCATAAAACACGTTGGGCTGCTCATCCAGCCGCCCAATCTGCGGCAGGCGGTTGGCGCCGATACCGATCATGCCACCCCACTGGAACTCGACCTTTACATCAGCCAGCTGCGGGAACACCTTGAGCATTTTAGGGCGCATATAGGCGGCAATGTCCGCCGGATCGCGGCCTGAATAGTGGCAGGCGCCGCCAAACAGCAGGCGATGGTCGGCCGAGAGACGGTAGTAATCCAGTGCCACGCGCTGGTCACACAACGCCATATTCTGCGGGATCAGACTGCGTGCACGCTCCTCGCCCAGTGGTTCGGTGGCGATAACGTAGCTGCCGGCCGGAATCACCGTGCCGCCCAGCTTGGGGTTGAGCTGGCCCATATAGGCATTGCAGCCCAGCACCAACTGTTTGGCGCGCACCCGGCCGGTGGCCGTGTGGACCGTCACGGTGTCACCATACTCGATGCGGCTGACTGGCGAATGCTCGAACAGCCGAGCGCCGAGCTGACGGGCTGCGGCTGCTTCACCCAGCACCAGATTAAGCGGGTGCAAGTGGCCGGAGCCCATGTCGGTCATGCCGCCGATATATTGATCGGAGCCGACCACGCTGTGCAGCTGCTCACGCTCGATCAGCGTCATTTCATGGCGATAACCGAGTGATTGAAGCTCCTCACGGTCGGCCAGAAAGCCTTCCATGTGCGCCGGCTTGTTGGCCAGATCACAGTAGCCCATGGTCAGGTCGCAATCGATGTTGAAGCGCGCGATCCGCTCGGTGACGATCTCGACCGCTTCGATGCCCATCAGCTTCAGGCTACGCACACCCTCGGCGCCAATCTGCTTTTCGAAACGGTCGACGTCATGGCCAACGCCGCGAATCAACTGACCGCCATTGCGGCCGCTGGCGCCCCAGCCGATCTGATGTGCTTCCAGCAGCACTACAGAGAGCCCGCGCTCGGCCAGCTCCAACGCGGTGTTGACGCCGGTAAAGCCGCCGCCAACGATGCAGACATCGGCCTGCTCCTCCCCCTGTAAAACCGGCAGCCCAAGCTGCTGGTTGGCGGTGGCGGCGTAGTAAGACGGGGCGTGCTCGTGGGTATGGGTTGCGCTGCGCAGCATGGGGCTATCCGTTTGCGGTCATGGCGTTTGAAATCGTGAAACACCGTAAATAAAATTTGACGCCAGCATAACCAGATACCAGCGCCCCTACAATCCCGCTCAGTCCGACTCCGGAATGGGCAGCGCCAGTGTCTCCTTCAGCTCTTCCATAACAATGTAGCTTTTTGACTCACGCACGCCGGGCAAGCGCAGCAAGATGTCGCCCAGCAACTTACGGTAAGACGCCATCTCGGAAATCCGCGCCTTGATCAGGTAATCGAAGTCGCCAGACACCAGATGACATTCCAGCACGTGGGGCAGCTTGGTTGCAGCGCGGCGAAAGTCATCAAAGATATCGGCCGACTTGGAATACAGGCTGATCTCGACAAACACCAGCAGGTTGGCCTGCAGCTTCTGCGGGTTGAGCCGCGCACCGTAGCCGAGAATGAACTTCTCCCGCTCCAGCCGCTTTACCCGTTCCATACAGGGCGTAGTAGACAGCCCCACACGCTCGCCCAGCTCCACATAGGACATGCGCCCTTCTTCCTGCAGCAATTGCAGGATGTGGCGGTCGATGCGATCCAGCTCGCGGCTGGAGGCCTTTCTGGTTTTCATTAATTACCCCTGAAAAACACTTTCAGAAAAGAATCTTACTCTGCAATACGCAAAATAAACGAAAAATTAGGCCAGATCACTTGCCATAGAATAGCAATATCGCCCAACGGCATTTTCACCAGCACATTTGCGGGAGCACAGCATGCAGGTTCTCATCCTCG
>CERX01067022.1_pt1 | contig 10777 bp, 8 predicted proteins | sample 350251 | NCBI WGS metagenome assembly CERX01 (sample SAMEA2621044, study PRJEB7988) | marine metagenome | biome: marine biome (ENVO:00000447); feature: deep chlorophyll maximum layer (ENVO:xxxxxxxx); material: "saline water (ENVO:00002010), including plankton (ENVO:xxxxxxxx)" | depth 50 m
TTGGGTTGCATTGAAATAGAATCAAACCCTGTGACTTCTACAAGCCATCTATTTAGTTCATTGATCAAAACTTTATATCCCCCCACCTGCTCATTAGGTGCAAATGGATGCATATTAGAGAACTCTGGCCAAGTTACAGATACCATTTCTGTTGTTCCATTTAATTTCATTGTGCAAGAGCCTAGGGGAATCATACTGGTATTTAAACTTAGATCTTTTTTTTCTAATCTATGAATATAGCGTAACATTTCTGTTTCAGATTGATAATTATTAAAAACTGAACTTTGTAGATAAACAGATTTTCTTATCAAATTATTTGGTATGGATTTTGAGGACTTTTTCGTTAGCTGGCCATTAAAAACGGAAAGGATTTTTGTAATATGTTCCATTTTAGTTGTTTCGTCTATTGCAATCCCTACAATGTTATCAGGATACTCACGAAAATTAAATTTCAAGTCTTTGGCTTTTTCCTGCCAGCCAGTTGCTTTGAAGCAAATTGTATCAAAAAACGAATCATGAAATATTCTGTATCCTGAGTTTTTAAGGGAAGAAGAGAGAATATTTGTTAGATGATTAACTCGCTCAGCTATTTTTTTTAATCCCTTGGGGCCATGATACACAGCATACATTCCTGACATTACTGCCAATAGAACCTGTGCTGTGCAGATGTTAGATGTTGCTTTTTCTCGTCTTATGTGTTGCTCTCTTGTTTGAAGAGCCATTCTTAGGGCTGGATTATTATGACAGTCTTGTGAAATACCTATCAGTCGCCCTGGGATTTTTCTTTTGAATTGTTCTGTTGTAGAAAAGAATGCTGCATGAGGGCCTCCATAGCCCATTGAGACACCAAATCTTTGAGCACTTCCAATTGCAACATCAGCACCCATCTCACCAGGTGTTTTTAATACTGCTAGTGCTAGTAGGTCTGTTGCCATACATACGTATGAATCAACATTATGAGTTGCTTCAATAATGTTTGAATAATCATTTATAAATCCATTAGTATCAGGGTATTGCAAGAGAACACCAAAAACATTGCTATTTATATCAGAAATATGAATATTTTTTATGCTTAGTTTTATATTTAGTGGATTTGCTCTAGTTTTTAGTACGTCAATTGTTTGTGGGTGACAGTGCTCTGAAACAAGAAATACGTTTTTTGAATCATTTTGAGTATTATTAAAAAACATAGACATCGCCTCAGCTGCTGCTGTAGCTTCATCAAGGAGTGATGCATTTGAAATTGGTAAACCTGTTAGATCTGATACCATTGTTTGATAATTCAATAAAGCTTCAAGCCTGCCTTGACTTATTTCTGCTTGGTAAGGAGTATACTGGGTATACCATCCAGGATTCTCCATTATATTTCTTTGTATTACACCAGGTGTGAAAGAGCCATAATATCCCATACCAATAAACGATCTATAAATACTATTTTTATCTGCAATTTCTTTTAGTTTTTTAATAGTATCTGCTTCATTAGTTGCTTCGGGAATTTTGGTCAAAGAATTTGAATGAATTTCTTCAGGTAAGATCTTATCTGTCATATCATCTAGCGATGAAAAACCCAAATAGGAAAGCATTTCTTGTATTTCTTCCTTTTTTGGTCCAATGTGGCGATATAAAAAATCTGACGGCATAATAAAATTCTTAAAGAAGAGGTTTTTATAAATATTTTATATTAAAAAGTACAAACAATTACCAATATAATTTTAGCTATTATTTATTCATTAGTTTTAAAATAATAACTAGATAAATTCGGTGACTATAAATGAATAGATTAATACAAATATATGCCAGAAGAAAATTAGTTCTGGTATCTAAAATGAAATTTGTAAATCTAACAAATTTTAAACCAAATAATGAATGCACCTTATAAGGTGCATTTTTTTTATCTAGAAGGTAACTATGTCTATGGAACAACTAATTAAACTTCAAGGAATTGATACAAAATTAAGAGATTTAAATGATCTTCTTGGAGATCTGCCATCTAAAGTTGAAGGTTTAAATGAGCAAGAAGAGCTAACCAAAAATACCTTACATGAAAAGAAAGATAGATTAAAAGAGGTAGGAGTTGAGGAACATAAAAGAGAAGTTGACATAAATCAGGTTGATGGGAAAATAGATAAACTAAAAGACCAACTTTTTCTTGTTACCAATAATAAACAATATGATGCAATCATGATAGAGATTGACCACTTTAAAGAAAAGAAATCTAATTTTGAAAATGAAGCCATAGCTTTTTTAGAAGAAAAAGAGACCTTAAAACAAGCAATAGAATCAATGGAATCTGAACTAGAAGACTTATCAAATGATCTTAGTAAAAGAAGAAAAAAGCTTGAATCTGCAATTTCTGATTCTGCAGAAGAGAAAAATTCATTGGAGAAACAGAGAAAAGAAAATATAGCTAATATTGATTCAAATATAATATCAATCTATAATAAGGTGATGGATGCTCGTGGTGGTTTGGCAGTTGTTAATGTCGAAGGCTCTGGATGTGGTGGATGTGGAGCACATATTCCTCCCCAAAAAGTTACTGAGGTTCGTGCAAAGTCTGGCATACATAGATGCGATATATGCGGGCGATTTTTATTTAATCAATAAATAATCGTAAGTTTGACCGTGTAAAATTATTGAGCCAGTTAGATGGTTGCTCTTGGCTTGTCGGTATATTCAACCCAAGAGAGGAAAGTCCGGGCACCGTAGAACAGGATGCTCCCTAACAGGGTGAAACTGAAATACCAGTATATGGAAAGTGCAGCAGAAAGTAAACCGCCTTCGGGTAAGGGTGAAACAGTGGTGTAAGAGACTACTATTTTCTAAAGAGATTTAGAAAATTTGCAAACCCCATCCGGTGCAAGATCGAATAGGCTCTGAGATGTAGTTCGCGTTGATTGAAGAGTGGGTAGGTTGCTTGATATTTTTGGTAACATAAATACTAGATAAATGACCATCCATTGGATAATTAAATTTATCCAAAGACAAAACTCGGCTTATAGACTGGCTCAATTATGAAATACAAAAATAAAACAAGTACAATACGATTTTTCAAAAAAATAAAAACATCATTTTGTAACTTAAATTAAATACTATGGGATAGTAGTGAATAAATTATTTTTTAAAGATGAACACTTAATGATAAAAGATATGGTCCGTGATTTTGCAAAATCACGAATCATACCTGTAGCACGCGAACTTGATAACAGTCAAAAATTTCCTAGTGAAATCGTAAAGCAAATGGGTGAATTGGGGTTAATGGGTATTCTTGTCCCTGAAAAGTATGGTGGAGCAGGTCTAGATATGGTGGCATTTTCAACTGCAATAATAGAGCTAGGTCGAGCCGATGCGAGTGTTGCTATTACAATGGCGGCGCATAATTCCCTAGGTACTTTACCTCTATTAACTTTTGGTTCAAAAAAACAAAAGGATAAATATCTACCAGGCCTTGCATCTGGTAAAACTCTAGGAGCTTTTGGACTGACTGAACCTTATGCTGGGAGTGATGCTGGTGCAACAAAAACGAAAGCCGTTAAAGTTGGTAATGAGTTCATAGTTAATGGAAGTAAAATTTTTATTACCAATGCTGGCGTTGCCGGGGTTTTATCTTTCACTGCTCAGGTTATTGAGGAGAATAATGATCAAGGAATTGCTTCATTTATTATTCCTATTGATACTCTAGGTTTAGAAATTGGAAAAAAAGAAAAAAAGATGGGTTGGCGAGCAAGCGATACTAGACAATTATATTTTAAAGATATGGTTATACCTAGTTCATCAATGTTAGGCTCTCCTAAAGAAGGTTTTTCAACTTTTTTGAAAACACTTAGTTCGGGTCGAATATCAATTGGAGCATTATCTGTTGGGACTGCCCTGGGAGCTTATGAGATGGCTCTAAAATATTCATCCCAAAGAAAAGCATTCAATAAAAAAATCAATGAATTTCAATCTGTAAGTTTTAAACTAGCAGACATGGCAACGAAAATAGAAGCAGCAAAGCTATTGGTATATAATGCTGCTTGGTTGAAAGATCAAGGTATGTCAATAAGTAAGGAAGCATCGATGGCTAAACTTTTTGCTAGCGAAGCAGCAATGGAAATAACCAGTGAAGCAATACAAATTCATGGCGGCTATGGCTACGTGAAAGATTATGAAGTTGAACGGTTTTTCCGCGATGCTAAAATTCTTGAAATAGGAGAAGGTACAAGTGAAATCCAAAGGATGATTATAGCAAGAGAAATAATAAAGGATATTAAAGTTTAATGACACCTAAAAATATATTCAATCGGTTTAAGCATTACTTTTTTTTAGATCAATATTGGCCTCAATATCTAATAATTTCTAGTTTGATTATACTTGTTTCAATTTTGTTTCCTCAAGGTCAATCATTGCAATATGCATATCAATTAAATGATGTTACACGTAATCCAATTATAGCACCATTTACATTTCCTATTCTTAAATCTAATGAACGATTAAATAAAGATTTAGAAGAACAAAGGCGTTCTATACCATCAGTTTTTAATAGAAATTATGAAATTGTAAATAATCAATCATTGGCTATAGATGATTTCTTCTCTAAGGTGAAATTGATTCGTCAGGCTAATTGGAGATTGGAAGAATCAAGAAGGTTGGTATATGAAAGGCGATATCATAAGCAATATAAAAAAGCAAGATCCGAGTTTATTTCTGACAGCACAAATCTGGCACTTCTTGTTAAAGAATTTCATCAATCATATCCATTTACTCTTGAGAAAATTAATTGGAAATTATATTTATATACCAAAAAAGATAATCAAGAAATAAAAAAAATGCACCGCTATAGTGACTTGGTTATTCAGACATGTAGGAATCGATGGGCTGAAGGTATCTATGATATCCCAATAAAAAAAATTGTCAGTACAAGTGTTACAGTTAATCAAGGAACAGTTCCAGATTTAGCAAAACCTGAAAGTTTTAATGATTTAGAGTCTGCATGGATTAAATCAAAAAAAGAGCTCATATCATCTTTCAAAGCAGAAGAACCATTTCTAGATCTTGGTTATGATTTAGTTGTCGAGTTTATGAAGCCAAATATTATTTTTGATAAAGAGCTAACAAATATTAGACAAAAAGAAAGCTTAGATAAGGTACCCAGGAGCCAAGGAGTTGTTCTAGAAAATGAGTTAATTGTTGATGCAAATATGCGAATAACTGAAGAAGTTTTATTAAAATTAAACTCGCTATCTTCAGCAGTAGAAGATCAAGGATATAAATCTGGAATATTAAGCGGTTTTCAAAGTCTAGTAGGAAGGGTCATACTTTTATCTATTATTATTTCTTTATTTTTTATCTTTTTAGTAGTATACAGAAAGCATTTATTTAATGATTGGAAAATGGTATCTCTTATATGTCTTATATTTTTCATTCAGATTGTTTTAACCCACATAATTGTTATTCGAATGGAATGGTCTGAGTACCTTATTCCAATTACAATGGGGGCTATGACTCTAACTATTTTGTTTGATGCTCGAATGGGTTTTATAGCAACAACATCACTTGCAATCTTAATGGGAATAATGATGGGGCAAAATATTGATCTTGTCATAGTATCTCTTTTTACTTCTACAATCGCTATATATAATATTAGAAAACTTCGTAAGCGTAGTCAGCTTTTTACTACAATGTTTGCATTAATGGCAGCGAGCATTCTAGTTATCGTTGGTATAGGTATGTTTAAAGAAAATAGTGCTGTGATTATGGCAAGAGATATTCAGTTTCTTATGTTGAATAGTATTCTTGCACCAATATTAACATATGGATTAATCGGTTTTTTCGAGATGGTGTTTGAGGTTACTACAGATCTTACGTTAATAGAGCTTCTTGATTTTGATCATCCCCTTTTGAAAGAGGCTCAGCGTGAAACAAATGGAACATTTAACCATAGTATTGTAGTTGGGAACCTGGCTGAGGCATGTGCAAAAGCAATTGGCGCACATTCTTTACTGTGCAGAGTTGGTGCTTATTATCATGATATTGGGAAAATGGCAAAATCAGAATATTTTATTGAGAACCAATTTGGTCACAAAAATAAACATGATACCATAACACATACGATGAGTGCAAGAATAATCAAATCTCATGTTAATGAAGGATTAAAGTTAGCCGAAGAATATGGATTGCCTAAAATTGTTTCTGATTTCATACCAATGCATCACGGAACAACTCGTGTAGAATATTTTTATCGTCTTGCGCTTAAACATGCCCAAGAAAAAGATTCCAAAATAGAAGAATCAGCATTTAGGTATCCGGGCCCTAAGCCAAACACAAAAGAGACGGGAATACTGATGATATGTGAGGCAGTTGAGGCTGCTGTTCGATCTATAAAAGAGCCAGATATTTTCAAGATAGAAACGATGATCGATAAAATTATCAAGGAAAGAATTGAAGATGGGCAGCTCAATGAATGTCCTCTTACTCTAGATGAATTAAATAAAATTAAGGGAAGTGTGGATGGCACCAGCGGAATGTTACCAGTACTTAGAGGCATTTATCATATTAGAGTTGAATATCCAGATGCGCCCTTAAAGACATCTTCAAGATGATTAAAATAAATTGTAGCATTGATTCATCATTAAATGAAATAAATACTGGTGCAGTTCGGAATATTGCAAAACACGTTATTAAATCTCAAAAGATAAAAGATGCTGATTTAACATTTGTTTTTACTTCTGATGAATTATTATCTGAGTTGAAAATGGAATTTTTTCATAAGGATCATCTTACAGATGTGATTGCATTTAGATTAAATGATTACAAAGACAAATTAGTTGATGGAGAAGTATATATTAGTCTTCCAAGAGCTAAGGAAAACTCCTTAGAGTTTGATCAGCCCTACGAAAAAGAATTATCAAGATTGATAATTCATGGATGTTTACATGTACTTGGATATGATGATCAAACCGCCAATGAAAAAAAGCTTATGACTTCATTAGAAGATGAATATTTAAAAAAAATTAGTTGGAATAAAATAATAGAAATATAAATGGATAAAGAAAAAGCAGCAAAAAACTTCATTAAATTTCTTGGGATTATTGAGAAATTAAGAGGACCAGATGGCTGTCCTTGGGATAAAGAGCAAACTCATGAATCATTACTACCATATTTTTTAGAAGAAACATATGAAGTAATAGAAAGTATCGAAGAAAAAGAATGGGGAACGTTGAAAGAAGAACTAGGTGATATTATGCTTCATGTTGCCCTCCAATCTCAAATGGCATTTGAAAAAAAGCGATTCGATATAGTTGATACATTAGATAGTGTAAATGAAAAATTGGTTAAAAGACATCCTCATGTTTTTAGTAAAAGAGACAATGTTGCTTCATCTGATGCTAAAAAAAACTGGGAGTTTATGAAACATAAAGAAAAAAAACGGAAATCAAGACTAGATGGAGTACCATCTAATTTACCGGCATTAAACAGAGCATCTAGGTTACAGCAAAAAGCTTCGTATGTAGGTTTTGATTGGAAGAATATTGATGGTGTTTGGGAAAAGTTAGATGAAGAATTGAATGAATTAAAAAGTGCAATTAAGAATAATGATGAACAAAATATTGGTGAGGAAATAGGCGATGTACTATTTACAATAGTTAATCTTGCTCGACATTTGAAGGTACAATCGGAAGATGAATTAAGAAAAGCGAATAAAAAATTTGTTGAAAGATTTAAAAAGGTTGAAAGCTTTGTAAAAATCGAAGGCCTGGATTTTGAAAATTTATCTACCCAAAAATTAGATGAAATCTGGGGAAAAATAAAAAAAGACTAAAATGATAAAAAGATTATTAGATAATATTTTTATCTAATTTGGAAACAAAACGGTTTTTAAGATTACTTGGTATTATAGGGCAATAATCCTTTTTTTGGGCAGTCCATTTGCTTCTGTATTTTGAAATTAATTTATAAATTCTATTAATAAATTCGATTGGAATATTATTGAGAAGTTTACCAATCACCCTCCATCCTGAACCAAGAATTAATAATATTTTGATAATGGCTTTCCCTTCATAATACATTGTACCATTATATGATAATAAAAAACTATCCGGATATTTCAATTTATTATTTTTTGTTAGAAATTGAATTGGTGAAAAGTAAAATAATTTTTTTGTATCAATTAGCAGTAAAAATTTAATTACGCTATGGCATAGAGCACATTTAGAATCATAATAAATGAGATTGTTTATTTTCATCTTTCGAAGATAAATAAATTAAATGGCCTAAGTCAAATAACTTACCTTATAATTTGCCCAAAAATTGTCGCCGCAATTTTTCTTTTTGGTCCATTATTTCTAAATTCACAAAGATATATTCCTTGCCACTGTCCCAAGTTTAGATGACCATTTTTAATTGGTACAGAAATATGAGTACTTAATAATGATGCTTTGATATGTGCAGGCATATCATCTGGACCTTCGTAGTTATGCTGAAAATAGGGCTGCTCCTCTGGTACAAGTAAATCAATAAATTTTTCAAAGTCGTTTCTTACAGATGAATCTGTGTTTTCGTTGATTGTTAAAGAAGCAGAGGTGTGTTGTATAAAAAAATGACAAATCCCAACGTCAATCTTATCTAATTCTGATATTTCTGATAATATTTCATTCGTAATAATATGGAACCCTTTGGTCTTTGCTGATAGTATAATTTCTTTTTGTATCCACATCCTATGTTTTTCTTTCCTTTTTGCGTGCAGCTGGGAATAATATATTATTTAGTATTAATCTATATCCAGGAGAATTTCTATGCAGTGAAAGGTCTGTAGGAGGGTCACCAACAAAATGTTGATAATCTTCTGGGTCGTGACCACCATAAAATGTAAAAGTGCCCTTGCCGTAGTTACCATGTAAATATTTTACTTGATCTGTTGATGGGTCTTCACCCATGATAATTATATGATTTTTTATAAAATTTTTATTAAATCCAGTAGTTTGCCCCATAAAACCTTTAACAATTGTCACATGGTTTTGAGTAAGCATTGTAGGTACAGGGTCATATTTTGCAGAAAATTCAAATAATGAAAAATAGTCCGCTTCTGCTCCTCGGGTTATAGGATTATTACTTGGTGGTTGATCTATATTTGAAAATTCATATACAAGAGGATCAGGAATTACTTTAAAATTTGTAAAGGCAAAACTTTCTTCATAGTCTAGATTTGAATTGATATTTGGATCAATTGGAGTCCCATCAAAAACATTATGAGCGCCATCATAATCTCCCATTGTGAGGGCTATATCATATGAATCAGTTGCTGAACACATTGCAAAAAGAAAACCACCATTACCGACATAATTTTTTATAATTCTTACGATTCCTTTCTTTTGCTCATGCACAGATGAATAGCCAAGTTTTTTTGCAGTATCTTCGAATTGTTTCTTTTGATTCTTATACCATTGCGCTCTATGATGACTTCGATAGAATTTACCATATTGACCTGTAAAATCTTCGTGGTGGAGATGAAGCCAATCATACTTATCTAATTTCCCTAAACTTACTTCTTCATCCCAAAGAGTTTCATAGTCTACTTCTGCATAGGTTAAAGCCATTGTGACGGCATCATCCCATGGTTGTTTATTCGGAGGAGTATATATAGCTATATTGGGTTTTTTTTCTAATAGTACTATATCCATGTTTTCTTGCTCAATTGATGAATAAATCTTCAATAGTTCACTGCTATTCACATTCTCAAAAGATACTCCTCTAATGCGACATTCAGATTCAATAATTTGATTTGCATCTAATAAAAAGGATCCACCTCTATAATTCAATAACCATTCAATATTTGTATTTTTTGTTAAACCTAAAAATGCAATACCATATGCTTTTAAGTGATCATTTTGTTTCTGATCCATTGGAATAATAATTTTTTGTGCTACTAAAGATGTAATAATAAATATCACAAATAAAAAATTTCTCATGAATTTTTCACTTTTTGAATTTTTCTAATATGATAACGGATTGGTTCAGCAAAAATTGATGAAGGATATTCATCTAATATACGCATGTAAAGACCCACAGCTTTTTCAATATTTAACAGATCCATTTCATGTATTTGTCCTGCCAAAATGATTCCCTTATCAGCTAATTTAGTATTTTCCAAAGGCTCGATAAATTTTAAGGCGTTATCAAAATCTTTTAATCGGTAATATAAAATTGCCAGTCTTAGGTTAATTAATGGCACTATTTTTGTGTTGTTAAATTCATTTTTTATGAAATTAAGTTCTTGTATTGCATCACCAATTTTTTTTTGTCTGAGGTAGTACTCTGACTTTTGGTAATAAATAAAAATATTTTTATCATTTTCAGAAAAATATTCATTAATAATATTTTTTAGCTCAATTATATCATTAAATGCGGGATCAATGGGGTTTATATTTGATATCAACGATTCAATTAATTGTAAGGTTGAATCAGGGCTGTGCATAAGAAAAGATATAAACACATTTTTCAGTTCTAATTGTTTACTTGGATTGATTTTTATTTGTCTTTTTATAAAACCTTCTGCTTCTTCTAATTGCCCTCTTGCGATTAAAACATCTACAATTCTAAGAATAATTTTTGTTTTTAATGCTTCGCTAGGTTGATTTTTGAGTGATTTATTGAATAGTGTATAAGCCTGATCAAAATCTTGTAATATCCTATATTGTAGCTCTCCTAGTTTAAAATATGCTTCGGCCTTGAGGGCAGATTTATTCATTGAAACAAGCATAGAATCATACAAGGAAATACTTTTAGATAGATGATCGTTTGA
>CERX01279849.1_pt1 | contig 10765 bp, 9 predicted proteins | sample 350251 | NCBI WGS metagenome assembly CERX01 (sample SAMEA2621044, study PRJEB7988) | marine metagenome | biome: marine biome (ENVO:00000447); feature: deep chlorophyll maximum layer (ENVO:xxxxxxxx); material: "saline water (ENVO:00002010), including plankton (ENVO:xxxxxxxx)" | depth 50 m
AATGTTAACCATATAATCTATAATATTGAAAAAAAAATTATCTTAACGTGTATAAAGGATAAAAATGAAATTTCAAATGTTCAGCATGTATACTCATATCATAGTGAAGATATGACATTTGCTGGCAAATATCAGATCAAATCTCCAGGACTAGCAGTTGCAATCACTGAAGATGGTAATAGAATTTTTGCCGCGCCAACAGACTCTGATGAGATTGGTGTATTTGTCATTGAATTTTCTCAAAATACTAAACTAGAAACTAATTATTATCTATCTGCAGGTAATTTAGCAAAAAGAGGTATAATAATTGATCCTGGTGAAAAGTATATATATAGTCTAGTGAATATACCAGGAGATGATAACTCGTTTGAACCATACAATGACTTTTCTTTTGATCTACAAAGAATAAAATTATATTAGCCTGAAAAAGGAGTAATCTTGTTTATACAAATTCTAATAAACCTGATAATCATATTGATCTACAGTTTTATAGGTTTTAGTTGTGGAGAAAATAGAATAAAGAATCCAAAACCTAATATTGTTCTTATTATTGGTGACGACCATGGCTATCCATATTTTGGATTTATGGGTGCAGATTATGTTAAAACACCAAATATGGATGAATTAGCATCAAGTGGAACATTATTCACTAATGGGTATGTTCCAGATAACCATTGCCGTCCTTCATTAGGAACATTAATAACAGGAATTTTACCTATTGATTATGAAAACAAAGTTAGCTTGATGCATACTCAGCAAAATATAGTAGATAGAAAAGAAAAAAGAGAATTTGATCATCATGCAATGAAATATTTTGAGACTCTACCTAAATTGCTTAGGCAAAAAGACTATGTCAGTTTTCAAGGAGGTAAATGGTGGGAATTTAATTATCAAAATGGTGGTTTTGATTTTGGAATGACCACAGGTTGGACATCTGATGAGAGAAATAATGTAGGTAGTTGGTTTAAAAAATTTATGGGAGGCGATGGATTGAATTTAGGTAGACTAACCATGGAACCTGTTTATGAGTTTATTGATAAAAACAAAAACCGACCATTTTTCATTTGGTATGCTCCTGAGTTACCTCACTACCCTTTCGATGCACCAGATAAATATTATAACCTATATAAAGATACTAAAATGACAGAATCAGCAAAACGCTATTACGCAAATTGTACTTGGTTCGATGATGGCGTAGGAGAGCTAAAACGCTATTTACAGGAGATTGATGAATTTGAGAATACTCTTTTTATCTATGTCAATGATAATGGCTGGGAACAACGCCCTGATCAAGAATTTTGGAATGATCCAATGCGATCTCATAATGGAGGTGATAAAGGTAAATCTTCTATTTTTGATCAATCATTTCGGACACCAATTATTTTTTCTTGGGAAGGGAAAATTTCAAGAGGAAAACGTTTAAGCCAATTAATGCATAGTGCTGATATTCCAGCTACAATTTTAGATTATTTAAACTTGGAAATACCGGCTGATTACTTTGGAAAATCGTATAAACCTGCTATCGATGGTAAATACTTTACTGGTCGAAAAGAAATTATTGGAAATATTACAACTACTCGATCCTTCAAGGATATGATGGGAGAGCCAACTGAGGGATATTGGCTTCGTAATGAAAATTGGTTTTTTCAATGGAATGTTACAAAAAATGAAAAAAAATTATTCAATATGAAAACTGATTTTAATAATGACTATGATTTAGCCCAATTAAACCAAGAATTAGTGCAATTATATACAGAAAATATTCAACAATGGAAAAATAACCGAGAAATTAACAATCACTCACGGAACAAGTAATTTTCCTCTAGATAATTTTTGTAGACTTCCTATTTTTTCGATTATTATACTATATACTCCAAAAGATTTTTCTACTGTACCACGTATAATAAATAGTTTTTCCCAATGCAATAGATCACCAAACTGCCTGTAAGTATTGGGAAATAGTATGCACTCATAGATGTCCGTTTCATCTTCTAATGTTAAAAATTCCATGGATTCAGAGTGACGTGTTATTGATTCTTTACATGTTATATAGACACCCATTAGATAAATTGATTGACCAAAATAATTCGGTATGTCTTTTGCATATCTAATTCTGGAACTCATGACTGGTCTATATCTAGATAAGGGATGAGCAGATACAGGAAAACCAAATATATCCAACTCTAATCTATATCGATCACTTGCTGTTAGATCTTGATCTAATGGGCTATGACGAAGTGGTATTCGAGAGCCATTTTGCAGATAAAATACCGCAACTTGATAGGCTATTTTCTGATGACTTGATTGTGGAGCAATATTTTCAAAACATCCTGCATTAGTTAAAGCCATAGCATCGGATAAATCTAAATTAACACGCAATAGAAAATCATCCAGAGAATCAAAATATGCAGTTTTACGCTCTTCGAGTACTAAATCAATGGCTCTTTTTTTTATACCTCTAATACTCATAAAGCCCATTTGAATTTTATTATAGTTACCACGCCATTCATAGTAACTATTATTTATATCTGGGCGTAGTATCTTTATACCAAATCTCTTTGCTTCACTCATATAAGCATATGATGAATAATATCCCCCTCTATTAGATATTACAGCTGACAAAAATTCTGCAGGAAAGTGTGCCTTAAGATATGCACAGGTAAAAGAGAGCATGGCATATGACGCAGAATGTGGTTTGCAAAAAGAGTATCCCACAAAAGAGGCTATCATATCCCATACATCTTTAATTATTTCAGAAGAATATCCTCGGCTTTGTGCACCACGAGTGAATCTATTTTTCCATGATAAAATCATGTACTGCATTGAGTTTCTACTCATTATCTTTCTCAATTGTTCTGCTTCTTTATATCTTAGTCCTGCCATAGTCATCACCGCCATAGACACTTGTTCTTCATAAACCATTATTCCATAAGTCTCTTTTAAAAAATTAAGAGCAGGATGAGGTATCTTCCATTTTTCTCCGTGAATCCGAGATAACATCAAATTAGTGTACTTATTAGCTGCCGGACGAATAATAGATGAGTATATAACTACATGTTCAAAGTCTACTATATTTGTTTTAGCTAAAAGTTGTCGAGTAGCAGGACTTTCAATATAGAAAACACCCATAGTTTTCCCTGAATTCATTAATTTTTCAGTCTTTTTATCACCCACAGGATGAATCTTATGATAATCTAGATATTTACTTCTTACAGAATTATTTCCATAATTAAGATTAATATGCCTAATGGTATCACGAACCACTGACAGACTACGGTTACCTAAAATATCTATTTTGAGCAGCCCTGCATCTTCTACCTGATCTTTTTCCCATTCTACTATCTGGACGCCTTTTGGAGCTGTCAATACTGGAACATATTTACGAATTTCATCAGGAACAATTATCACTCCTCCTGGATGAACTGATGGATAACGAAACGCACCTACTATCTGATTACTATCTTCCAATATCTTTAAAGTATCGCTATTAGAATCTCCATTAGCAAAATGTTGATCATTACAAATTAATTTAGGTAAATCATTATCTGAAGTATGCCAGCTAATACGCTTCGTAATACTGTTTATTTCCTCATTAGATAATCCATATACTTTCCCTACCTCACGAATAGAAGATCGAAATTTCATAAATACCTGATTAGCAACCATAGCTGTTCGTTCGGGACCATACTTTTTGAAAATATAATCGAGGATATCATCTCTTTCATCCCAGGGAAAATCAATATCAATGTCAGGCATATCTTCTCTTTCTGGATGAATGAATCGTTCGAAATGCAATTGATATTTTATCGGATCAACCTGCGTGATAAAAAGGCAATAACTGACTATCGATGCTGCTGCAGATCCACGGCCAATTGTAGCTCGTGTCATGGCAACAATATCTTCTACGATAAGAAAATAAGAAGCAAAACCTTTATGAATAATAATATTTAATTCATACTCGATTCTCAAAGTTATTTGATTGTTGATATCACCATATCTTTTTTTTGCACCTTCGTATACCTTTTTTTTCAAATTCTTATTTGCAATATATGTCTCTTTTAAAGTGAGTCCTGGAAAAATAGTATTGATAAATGACCAATCAGTTTTGCATCGATCTGCTAAGTATTGACTGTTATTAAGTGCGTCTAGACTATTGGGAAATAGTTGTACCATCTCTCTTTCATTTCGAAACCAATGCTCTTCTGACTTATGATTAATGGGAGCTAAATTTTTCAGCGTAGTTTTACAGTCAATAGCTCGAAGAATCTTATGAATTTTATGATGACTTTTTTTGTTAAAATAAACGTCACCTGTAGCAATAATTTCTAACTTAAGATTTTTTGATATTTTTTTTGCATATAACTCACTGACACCAGGGCGTAGCTCAATAAAAAGGTTTGTTTTAGGTACAAAACTATTCAGTTTTTCTAACACTTTTTCATCATGAGCCATAAAAAATAAACCGTAAGTATATCCCTCTAAAACATTAGATATATCTTGATTAATATTATTATGAACTGTAGATAATATTTTGCAAAGATTTTCATAACCATATTGATTTTCTACTAATATTAATACTTCTTCTTTAGCTAATATAAGATTTGCTCCTGCAATAGGCTTTATATCTTTATAACGACATTGTTGAATAAAACGAATTAATCCCCATATTCCATTAACATCAGTGAGGGCTAATGTCTTCATTGATAATGATCTAGTAAGCTCTAATAGATCTGTGATTGATATCAAACCTCTCATAGCAGAATAGACAGAATGTGTATTCAGATGTATAAACATTATTGATTTCTGAGAGCCTTGAAAACATCAACAGTCTGTAAAATTTTCTTACCATATTTTTTTCTGAGTATTTCTACTGCTTTTGATAAATCCATACTACGTTTTTCTGTTGTAAAAAATAAATCATGTTGCTCAGCATATGGATAGAACCCCCACACATCTACTAGGATACTTCGTATACGGTTACGACGTTTATTAGCTTTAAATAATAATTGCTGCAATATATTAGTGACTGATCTATCATCAATCTTTTCCACAGTACCTATTTTCTGTTTCTTATAGCCATCTGTATAGTAAATATCTAATCTAATTTTCTTTGCTAATTGTTTACGCTTTCTTAGCTTGCAAGCAATCTGTTCTGCAAGATCTTTTACAATGGCATTAAGTGTGATTACATTATTACTATCATTTGGAAGTATTGTTTGCTCAACAATATGCTCTCTAAGTTTTAGTTGTTTTACTGGTGATGTATCATAGCCTTTTGATTCATCATAGAGAGTACTAGCATGTCTACCAAATATTGTGCGAAAAGCATCTATTTCTTCCGCCATAGACTGGATCTGGCTCACACTTCTTATCATCAAAAAATTCAATAAATAACGTACAGATTTTTCTTGCGCTGTTGGTAGTACCGTAGATTGCAAAGGTGATAGAAATTGTTTTTCTTTACCAATCTCTACTTTATGAACATGACCTGGTGCCACAGTAGTAATAATACTACTTATCAGTTTATTCACACTAATGCCTACTATTCCAGAGATATTGGTTTGTTCTTTAATCCGATTAATAATAAATAATCCTGTATTATCCACATTCCCTCTAATAGCTTGCATACCACACATATCCAAAAAAAATTGGCCAATACCTTGGGGCTCAATGATAGGAGTAAATAAAGATACTGTACGATATATATAGCGATGTATATGATTATAAAGAGAATGGTTATAAGGCAATAATTTTGCACAATAGCTAATTTTTTTTGCTAGTGATACTTTCATTCCAAGTGATAGTCCCTCTTCTTCTGCTTCACGAGACAAAAATATGATACTGCCATTCGGATGGGGTGATGATATAATAGCAATTGCCTTTGTATTCAAACTGGGATCTACGATACGCTCTGTTTGAATTTCTATATCCTTAAGACGTATATGAAAAACGTCTCTTTCAATCATAAATAGTGTACCTAGTTCAAATAGTTCCTAAAAGAATACAGTAGCACACCATTAATATTAAAATTATCACTTGAATTAATTTTTATAATTGGAAATTTCTGATTTCGAGGATGAAGCTCTATGCCTTTTGGACTATTAACATAACACTTAAGAGTTGCCTCACCATTGACTAATGCAACAATAATCTGACCTGAACGAGCAGTACTAGATTTCCTAACAACAATATAATCTCCATCATGTATATGTTCATCAATCATCGAATCACCTTTAACTTGTAAAACATAGTTTTCAGGATGCAACAGAGAAGGTGGAATATCAATCATTTCAGGATTTTCTAGTGCCTCAATTGGCTCCCCTGCTGCAACAAGACCCAAAAGCGGCAAACGAGATATTGTAGTTGCGGCGTGCTCTTTCTGGATTAAAACGAGCGCTCGTTTACCGTTTGGACCTTTTATACGTAACAAAAAACCTCGATCTTCCAAGGTTTTCACATACCAATTCACTGTCCCCAACGAATCAAATCCCAGGCTAGCCATTATCTCTGTATAAGATGGAGCATGCCCATAGAGTAAAGTAAATCGCTGAATGAAATTGAGAAAATTATTTAACTTTGGAGACAATGGTTTATTCATGAAATAATAGATGGATACGTTGTTGGTTTTTTATTGTAAAAAATAGATAGATCAGTTTTTTTATTTCTATATCCCTTAATCCTATTTACAGCACGAATTACAGATATTGATGTCTTTTGCTGTTTCTTCAATATAATTTTCATTTAGATCTCCTATATAATTTTTACTCGTAAGTTACTCGTAAGTATATTACAAAAAATTTAAACAGCATCCAAACAAAAAAGCCCCTGTTGTAAGGGGCTTTTTTCGTTAGCTAATTTGTATTTATACTGTAGGGTTTCCTAACCAAAGTCCCATAAAAAGTAATAGACCAGTGAAACTATGCATAATTATGGTACCCCAATTTGCTGGTTCAAGTAGTCTATTATTATAATACTTATATAGTGTTTTAATAGAAGTCATCCCGAAGTATGATGCCAGCAATGTGATTAAGATTAATGAAGGGAATGTCCCGTTAAGAACTAAAAAAACTATGCTCAAAAAAGCGCCTGTTACTAATGCAACATACCCTACTCTTGCTTTTTCTGGCCCGAATACAACTATGAGCGTATTCTTTCCTGTAGCTTTATCACTGTCATGATCTGGAAATTCATTAATATATACAACAGCTGCTATCAAAAGTCCTAACGGAATACCTGCTAAAAAAGCTTCAGGAATAATTTTCCCAGTTTGTACCAATGTACTCCCTGCAACCATTAATGGCCCAAAATTTAGTCCTATAAGTAATTCACCCAAGCCTTTCCTCGATGAGAACCTGAATGGGGGCGCTGTATAAAACAAGCCTGATAAAAAACCAATTAACCCCAACCAAAGCACTTGCACACCAGCTTTCTGAATTAAGGGAATACCAACTAAGACACTCAAACCAAAAATAAAGATTGTTAAATTTCGAACACCTGCAGGCGAGATAAGCCCCATTTGAATTCCTCTACTGCCACCATTTAGACCTTTATTACTATAATTGTAGTTGATATTATCTGTTCCACTTAGGTGATCAAAATAATCATTGGATGTATTAGTCCCAATGTGTAATAGAGATCCTCCAAGTAAGGTGACACCTAACCAGGACCAATCAACAGAATATCCCATAAATTTTGCGACTGCAGCACCTACCATAATTGGCATAATTGTAGCAGATAAAAATGGAAGTCGCATAATAACAACCCATGTGAAAATTTGGGTCATTAAATCTATCTTTGGCTTTACTTCATCTGGGGTTTTATCTATTAATGGTGTAGTAACACCACAATATCCATTGTGTTTGCCATTGTTATCTTTTGTTGGAGTTATTTTTATTCTTGCAGAAAACTCACTACCATCTTTTCGCAAGAATGCAGTTTCACCTTCCCACTTTCCTTTCTTAACTGATTCATCTAACCAACCTATCACATGGCCTAAAACAACTTGACCATCACTAAAATCACTCACTCTCATTTTTCCAATCACTTCATCTTGACTATAGCCAAAGATTTCTTCAGCCCCATCACTGAAAGTTTCTATCTTGCCATCTAGATTACAAGTAATTACACTTTTGGTATTTTTGCTCATTTTACCCTTTTTCTGCTCAATATTTTTTATAATTTACACATAATAACTTATTTAAAAAAATAAAATCACACAGGATAAAAAATAGGACGACTTGGGGCAGCATCTAATGACCAATTGGGTATTTGTATACTTAAAAACCCAAAACCATCAGCTATACTCTCTGGAATGTACAATAGCTCAGAAATCGTCTTACCTTGCTTAAAAAATCTCCTATGGTTTCCTAATTCACCTCCATCATCAGCTTTATCTATCGATGGAATATCAACCAAAAGATGCTGGATCTTTAATTGGTTAATATAGTCAACAGCATTATTTGTAAAAAAAGGTGCAGGGGATAAATCATAATTCCTAGAAATTTTTGATATATCATTTGGAATAGTTCTAATGATCAATGCTTCATATGGAGTAGTGATTTTTTTTCTTAGGCTATCTGAAGTTATTAAAAGATTATCAGAAAGTTCCGCGTGATATGAATCATTCGTTTGATTTTTACTTTTTAAATCAATGCTGACCAAATATGCCGGTATTAGCCCAATGGGACAAACATCTGGTATTAATTCGTTAGAGTCAAGAATATGAGCTATCGACTCTGTGTGGGTTCCTGTACAATGAATATTAAGACTGACTACATTTACATTACAACTTCCGCCATGGCTTATATCACCTATAAAATTATTTACACTGTATGGTTCCGCCTTAGGATGATGAGCTCCATAAAACAACGGACTATTTTCCAAAAAATCATTTTTTATTGATAAATCAATTCCACTACTTAGATTAATCGAATGATGTTTACCATCATATTTAATCTTTACTAACACAAATTTAATTTATCTTGTTTATGATGGTGAAAATTTCACCTTTTTCAGGAAAACGATTTAATGATTTTTTTGAAAAAATCAACTTTTTATTAAACGAAACCTCAAAGACTCCACCTCCACTTGGAATCAATGCAATATCTACTTCAGGTAAATACTGTTTTAATTCTGCCTCCAAACTGGAGGCTTTTGGGAGATAATTTCATACAGCACAATATTCAATTGAGACTTTCATATACTTCTACTCACTATTTAATTAAAAAATTCTAAAATATCCTCAGGATGGGTATGCAAATTTACATTATCATAAATATGAACCAATAAACCCTCTTCATTAATAAGAAATGTTTTCCTAGAAGGAAAAAAGTAAAACTTGTTTACTCCGTAGGCCTTTCCCATAAGCTTATTTTCATCAGAAAGTAAATTAAACTTCAGCTTATACTTTTCTTTGAATGCTTTTAAAACACTTTTTGAATCAAAACTTACACCTAGAATAGATATATTATATTTTTCAAATTTTTCAAAATCATCACGGAACCCGCATGCTTGTTTTATTCATCCGGGTGTATCAGCTTTAGGAAAAAAGTATACCACTAATTTTTTACCTTTAAAATCGCTTAAACTCCTTATTTTACCATCCTGATCAACAAGTGAAAAATTAGGCGCCTTATAACCAACTATTGGATTTGCAAATAGAGAAAAATTTAATAGAAATAGTATTGCTGTTATTATTTTCATTTATCCATCTTTTGATATAACATAAACTAACGAGGTCTAATAGTTTATGGTATTAAATTTTCATATATGGATTTCAAAAATATTAAAAAAATAGCAAAGAAAGTTATCCGCATTGAGGCAGAAGCTGTTTCGCTAATTGAAAAACGAATTGATGAAAAATTTGAAGCTGCTGTCAAAACAATTATTGAATGTAGTGGTAGATTGGTTATCTGTGGTATGGGGAAATCTGGACTAATATCCCAAAAAATTGCCTCTACTATGGCATCAACTGGCACCCCCGCACAGTTTGTACATCCTAGCGAAGCTACACATGGAGATTTGGGTATGATTACTAAAGAAGATGTCATTATCATTATTAGTAATAGCGGTGAAACTATGGAATTGATACAACTACTTCCCTCAATAAAAAATATGGGTATTACAATTATTGGTTTAATAGGTAGAAAAAATTCATCCTTGGCTGAAAAGTCTGATATCTATTTAGATACATCAGTAACAAAAGAAGCATGTACCCTTGATCTTGCACCTACTGCAAGTACCACTGCAACATTAGCAATGGGAGATGCATTAGCTGTATCTATCCTAGAGTTACGAGGATTTAATAAACAAGATTTTGCAGAACTTCATCCAGGAGGTACATTAGGAAAGCGCCTACTTCTTACAATAGAGCAACTCTCTCATAAAGGAGATGATATTCCCCTCATATCTTACAATGCAACTGTCAGAGAAGCGCTATTTACAATCTCTGAAAAAGGCTTGGGATTAACAGGTGTATTGGATGAGAATGGTAAAATAAGTGGTATGATAACAGACGGTGATATTAGAAGAGGTTTAGAAAACTTAGGAGACGACATATTAAATGCAGCAGCAGAGTCAATTATGTCTACACACCCCAAGTGGATTTTATCCAATACTTTGGCCATCTCAGCTCTTGAGCTTATGGAAAAACATTCTATAACCAGTTTATTTGTATATAATGATAAAAATAATACTAGGCCTGATGGCATTGTTCATATCCATGACATACTGAAGGCAGGAATACAATAAAATATGATTAATTTAA
>CERX01064525.1_pt1 | contig 10756 bp, 8 predicted proteins | sample 350251 | NCBI WGS metagenome assembly CERX01 (sample SAMEA2621044, study PRJEB7988) | marine metagenome | biome: marine biome (ENVO:00000447); feature: deep chlorophyll maximum layer (ENVO:xxxxxxxx); material: "saline water (ENVO:00002010), including plankton (ENVO:xxxxxxxx)" | depth 50 m
CCGAATGGGTGCGGTAAGTCAACTTTGATCAAGACTATTTTCGGGATTGCGACATATTACCGAGGCGTGGTTGAGTACAGGGGCAGCGACGTCTCTGGATGGAGGACAGACCAACTTGTGAACAATGGAATCGCATACGTCCCGCAGGTGGACAACGTCTTTCCTTCTCTATCTGTTTTAGAGAACCTCCAGATGGGTGGTAATTCACTACCACAGGGAATATTGGCAGAGAGGATAGAAAGGTCTCTGGAGATGTTCCCCGACCTTAGGAACAGGGAGTACGATCTAGCCGCCTCACTCTCGGGTGGGGAGAGGCAGATGCTAGCCATATCCAGGGCACTCATTTCTGATCCCAAGTTCCTGCTTCTGGACGAGCCCACGGCCGCACTATCCCCACTCTACCAACAGCAGATAATCGAGAGCATCGACTCGCTTAGAGACAGAGGAATCACGATTCTGATAGTCGAGCAGAACGCTCGACTTTCCCTAGCCAGGTCAGACAGAGGATACATCATCTCCAACGGCAAGGTAGTTCACACGGGAGATGCCCAGCACATCCTGACCGATCCAGAGATAGGGGATTACTTCCTTGGATCCACCGAGGACCACTAGTAACTCACTAATCCATCAGGGCCTTCGCCTGCTGTGCCCACATCATCTTCGAGACCCTTCCAGGCATCATCCCCAACGCACCATTCACGGCTTCTGCCGTTTCCGTATCCATTCTGGAGAGTTGCTCGTAGGTCCTTATGCCTAGGACTTTCAACTTCTTCTGAGTCTCAGCATCCACTCCCTTGATCTGAGTGAGGTCATCCGACTTCCTGTCTCCAGCCTTCCCTATCTGGGCCCACTTTATCTGGGCGGCACTCAGGTCTGCAAACACTTCATCCCCCTCATCTTCGATGACGCCAGCAGATGCCTTGCCGACTCCCTTCAACTCGAGCATTGTTATCGACTGCTTGGTCCAATCCATCTCAATTACCTTCCCTGGTAGCATCTCAAGCGCGTCATTCACCTCCTTTGCAGCGGTCGAATCCATTCTGGACAACTGCTCGTAGGAGAACACTCCCAAGGAATTGAGCTTCTTCTGAGTGAACTCGTCTATCCCGTTGATTAAAGTCAAATCGTCAGATGAACTACCTCCGAACTCCCCTATCTTATTCCAGTCTATTGAGTCCCTTCTCTTTCCGACTCTCTCAAGGATTAGTAACTCTCTCTTCTCATTCTCAGTCTCTGAAGTAATCCCCTGTACGTCCTTACCAGCGTTCTCTGCCTTCAGGATTGCATCCGCCAGCTTCCTCTTTGCAGCCGCAGCATCTGCCTTTGCCTCCTTCGCCTCTTCCTCTTCCATCTCAGCGATCAATCGGGCCTCCTCTGCCTCTGCCTCCTCGACCTTTGCCTTCTTGGTCGCCTCCTCGACCTCTGCTCTGGCCCTCTCAACCTCTTGCTCAGCCTTCTGAACCGCCTCGCTAGCCTCCATTGACTGGAGCTCTCTTTCGATTTCCTCCTCTTCCTTCTCCATAGCCAGCTCCTCTAGCCGAGCCTCTTTCTTAGAAGCCTCAAGTTTCTCTTTCTTCTTCGCCACTTGTTCTTCCAGCTTCTTCATCTCGGCCTCTAGCCGTTCGATGTCTTCCTCAGAATCGTCATCGATAACAAGATCGGGACCTCCCCCCACATCGCTCACCTTCTGCGATAGTTCCTTCTGTACCTCAACCTTCTCCCCTTCATTCGGCTTACTAACAAATCCGCCCATGAGTTCCGATGCAATTTCCTGGATAAGACTCAATGAATCCTTCATCCTATGCCCGTCATCTGTCTCGTACAGAGTAACGTTCTCGCAGGATTCGTCGACCTTACGAGAATGACTGATGGGAACGACTTCATCGAATCTTCCGTGCATTATAGCCGTGGGATGTGTGGGAATTGGCCACGACATCTTCTCTGCTGATTCCATGAATTCCCAAGGAAGAACGATGTCTAATTCGAAACCCGTGTATCTCCTTTCACCCGTGGTTTTCCAAGCACTCCTACCAGTCTCTTCCATTCCTTCCCAATTCTCAGCAAGTCCGAAAGCAGGTGCTATCAACAGTAGTCTGATGTCCTCGCGAGGCCTCATTGACGAGGCATTCGCCGCAGCTAGTCCTCCCATGGAGGATCCGACAACCAAGTCATACTCACCTTCGTCCAGATACTTGATCAGGACATCCGTCTGACTTGCTATGCTCCATCCCAACTCAGACATCTTCGGTGCAGTTACTTTCCATCCCAGAGCCTCCTTCATGTAGGTGGGCTTGGAACCCGTTGGACTTCCCTCGAAGCCATGTGCGAAAAGCACTCTCAGAACTAACCCTCCAAATCGCAGAACGAGAGCCTTAGGAACTCACTTTCTGTGGCCTCTCTTACCATGGTTCCTTCATCCTCGCCAAATTCTCTCATGTGAATCTCCGCAGTGACTTCCACGATGGCCTCGAAGAGGTGACCGCCCCTTACGACATGGTTGTCATCCGATGCTACTATGTGGATATGCGTGAAAGGACCGTCAGGTCCAGGTGCTAGATTCCCCTGCATCGAGAGTAACTCCATCGGCTCTTCCACTCTCACCTTCTGGTAAATCCCTTCAGAGTCAAGGAATCCTATCACTGTCTCCCTAATTCTGCCTATTCCACTAGTAATCGCTGCCGTGTTGATTCCATGATCGCCAAGACTCCTAATCGCGTCATGCAGTTCCTCGCCCTTGTCTAGTCGCACGAGGAGGTCCCGACCAAAGCATCGATAATCCATGATTACCGATTAGGGTTCCGGACTTCAACATCACCGTATGAAAATCAGTACGGAGAACCCTTTGTCAATCCTGCAGTAGAAGTAAAAAAAACTCCGAAACGCTTCCTGAGAGAACTATTTTTCTCCACTGGAAGAAAGGGGGTTGGAAAAAGTGACCATACTCTTCATAGGCCGTGTGTGCAGAGTAACAAAGCCCGGTGACGAAAATGACAATGGCAGCACATGATGCTTCGGCCAGATGGAGGACCTTCCTAGAGGAGGCCAAGGAGTCGGAGGTCATGACTCTGCTGTCTCGTCAAACCAACTTTCCTTACCTCTCCATCCCCTTCCATGAGATCCAGACTTTCGATCCGGAATTTGCAGAGGACGTACTGGAGCATCCAAAGCAGATTCTCTCTGCTGGCTCTAAGACTCTGATGGAAATTTGCAGAGAGAGAGGAGAGGAGATAGATGCTTTACTACGGATTGGAGAGCTTCCTGGAGACTCCAGGATACCCTTGCGAGAAATAGGAAGCTCCGACATAGATAAACTGCGCAGCGTAGACGTTATTGTGACCAAGATTTCGGAGATTAAGCCCAGAATACACAGAGCGGTATTCAAGTGCGAGTCTTGCGGCCATGACATAGAAATAGATCAAGAAAATGAGAGAGAACTGAAGGAACCACTCAACTGTCCTCAGGCACTAGGCGGATGTGGGAGCACCAAAGCCGAAACCAGGTTCGATTTGGTACTCCTTAGTTCCAGAATGGTAAACAATCAGTGGATAGAGATACAAGAGCAACCCGAGTATGTGCCAAGTGGTGCCCAGCCTAGGAGGGGCATGGTTCTGATAGAGGGCGACCAAGTCAACAATCATCTTCCGGGAGAGAGGATTACTGCGAACGTTATCCCAGTCGTCAGAAGTGAGGTGAGAAATAGAAAGAAGACTCCTATGTTCGACGTTATCTTCCACTTGATAAGCTCTGAGCATGAGAGCACGCCGTTTACGGAGATATCAATTGACGAAGAGGACAGAGATAGAATTCTTGAGATCTCAAAGAGAGACGACCTGATGCCTCTGATTCAACAATCCATCGCCCCCTCAATCTTCTCTACAGGAATAATAGGCCTGGTGAAGCGCTCGCTTGCTCTGCAACTCTTCGGAGGAGTCTCACGAAGACTGAACGACAATACTAGGTCCAGAGGCGACATACATATCCTGCTCATGGGGGATCCGGGAGTGGCCAAGTCGCAACTACTCACGTTCATTTCGAACCTCTCCCCGAGGGGTAGATTCGCCACCGGCGGAGGCACCTCTGGAGCAGGGCTGACCGCGGCAGCAGTCAGGGACGCATTCGGTGATGGGAGATTTGCCCTCGAAGCTGGAGTACTCCCGCTCTCGGACCGAGGGCTCGCCGCAATAGACGAGTTCGACAAGATCTCCACCGATGACACTAGGATGATGCACCCAGCAATGGAGCAGCAGAAGGTCCACGTGGCCAAGGGGGGAATCACGGCCACTCTCAACTCCAGATGTGCAATCCTAGCAGCTGCCAATCCAAAGGAAGGCAGATTCACGAAAAGGCACAAGAATACTAGCGTAATGAGGGCGTATGAAGAGACCGGACTAGCTCCTGCACTAGCCTCTAGATTCGATATCATCTGGATGATGAGGGATGAGGTCAGGATCCACGATGATGAGAGAATAGCCAGGCACATTCTGGAAAACCGGACCACGGGTAAGAGCGAGACTCTGATGGAGAACTCGATTGAGCTAAGCCCGTCCGAAAATGAGGAAGGACTCCACATTGTCAAACCAGAAAACGGAAGGAAGGAGCACCTCAGCCAGGATTTCCTCAGGAAGTACATCGCGTTCGCAAAGAGAACAGTACACCCGCAGTTAGACCAGGAGGCAAAGAATGCTATCCTCAAGTACTACACGGAGGAGAGACAATCCTTCGGACGAGAGGATGAAGGACGGAACGACCATGAGTTCGGTGACAAGGAATCGATAATACCAATCACTGCAAGAGCTCTAGAGGCACTGATACGCCTCACAGAGGCCCATGCAAGGATGCATCTGCAGGAAACGGCCACTGTGGAGAACGCCAAGGTGGCTCTGGCCGTCTTCAAGCACTGGAGGGAAGAGTCCGGCATAGAGGACGAATCAGAGATTCACTCTGGGGTTTCCCCTAGAGTTCGTGTAAATAACCGTGCGATAATGAATATGATACGAGATATCTGCTCGGAAAAGGGAGAGGCGACACTTGTCGACATCTACAACATGGCAATTTCTAAGAAAATCACCGAGAATGAGGTAGATCGAGTGCTCAGCAAGATGATTGAGGGAGGTCAGCTATTCGAGCCAACGACAGAAACATACCGTTTCCCCCGTTGAGCCTATGAGCCCAATCCCCTCCGGAGGTATTGCATATGGAGCCGATTGGAGACATAACCAATCCCGCAGAACTCGATCCGATATCTCTGGGATTCATGTGCGGTCTGGAAATCCACCAACAGTTGGCAACTGACAAACTTCACTCGAGAATGCCGAGCGAACTTTTCGAATACAAGTCCGAGGAAATTCCTCTTGACTGGCCACGCTCTACACGCAGGCTCAGAGCATCTCGAGGGGAAGGAGGTGCTACAGACATTGCCGCCAGATTCGAGCAAAGGAGGAACAGGACATTCGAATACGTCCAGTCACCTAACTCCGGGCTCATCGAACTGGACGAGTCGCCACCGAGAAAGCATGACTCTGAGGCAGTAGATGTTGTTCTGACCATGGCCGCTCTGATGGGGGCAAAACCAATCCCAAACCTGCAAGCAATGAGGAAGACGGTGGTTGACGGCTCCAACACTAGCGGCTTCCAGAGAACAACGATCGTGGCTACTAATGGACAGATAGAGACCGAATCAAGCCAAGTTGGAATCGACCTGATTTCGTTGGAGGAAGATTCCGCTCGAAAACTCGAGACCAAGAGGAGTGATATTGGGGAAACTGTAGTGTACAATCTAGACAGATTGGGCGTCCCTCTCGTGGAAGTCGCAACTGCTCCAGATGTTCGCTCTCCTGAGCACGCAAAGGAGACCGCATTGGCACTCGGGCGCCTACTTCGAGATACTCGGAGAGTCAGGAGGGGGCTTGGGTCAATCAGGCAAGACCTCAATGTCAGCATCTCTTGTGGAGACAGGGTTGAGATCAAAGGATGCCAGGATCTAGACTGGATTCCGAGAATTATCCGATTGGAGATGGCTCGACAACTCCACTTCTACCGCCTGGCGAATGATCTTAGGAGTGAGTCCTCCCTTCCCCTCCTTCCTCCAAATAGGGAATCCGACTCGAGGCCAGTAGAGAACAGGGTGGAGCTTGCCACGAAGAAGAGGATCCCCCTTTCTACTCACGATTTGACGGAATGCTTCTCAGAATGCGAATCGGATATGGTATCGTTGTCCGTGCAGAATGGCTCTTCCATCCTCGGGATATCTCTTCCAGGATTTTCAGGAAAGATTGGAAGGAAGACGACGGATGACAAAGGCTCACAGTTACCAAGATTGGGAAGGGAGCTAGCCAGTGCTGCCAAGCTTGCAGGGGTATCGGGAATATTCCATTCCGACGAACTTCCCGCCTACGGGATTACGCAATCCGAGATCGACTCGGTCAGGAGTCAACTGTCTCTCCCAGAAAATGATGCATTCGTTCTGTGCATGGCTCCAAAGTGGCAGGCGGAATTGGCACTAGAGGCAGTCATTGACAGGGCAAGACTAGCCTTCCATCGGATTCCTCGAGAGGTGAGGAACGTAGTGGTACGGAAGGGTAAGCCTGAAGATGGAACAACTACGGCTCTAAGACCCCTTCCAGGAGGTGCTAGGATGTACCCAGAGACAGATATTCCAGTGTTGGAAATCTCCTCAGAGCGATGGGAATCTATTTGTCTAAACCTTCCACTTTCCGCTCAGGAGAGACAGGATAGACTTTCAGGACTGGGTCTGTCGAAAAATCAGGAAGAGGCCTTGCTGAACGGCGAGATCGATGACCTACTGTTTGAGGGAATCGAAGGCCCTCTCAAACTTCCAGCTAAGGCATGGGCAAGCGCCCTCCTCGAGAGTGGCACCTCAAAACCAAACTCCCTAGCGGTGACTGTTCACCTTCGAGAGGAGGGCCTTCTGACAAGAGAGGGAGCGGAGGCTCTTCTGAAAGAATCAGAGGAGGGCCCAATTGAGACAATAGTGGAGTTCATGTCTTCCGAAGCCGAATCACGAGGCTTCGTTCCAGCAGATGAGACATCCGTCGAAAAAGCGGTAGAAGAAGTGCTCACTGAACGTTCTGATTTTGTTGATGAGCGTGGATTAGGCGCGATTGGACCACTAATGGGCATGGTTATGAGTAAGTTAGGCGGGTCAGCCGATGGTAAAGTCGTTAGTGGAATTCTGAAACAAAAAATCAGTGAAATAATCGATGACTAATATTTCGTTAATTATGTATTATCAACTAACTTCTTAGACCTGATTCTGTTCAAAATAACTCCATGACACATAAAGTAAAATCAGCGGCTTCAATAACACTCCTAATTGTATTGTCCGCGACTCTCGCTGGTTGTACGTCGGAGACCGAACCACTAGGGGAGGAAGAAATCGGAGAACTCAGTGTTGTGTTGACCCTAGATTTTGTAGAACAAGGCAACCAAACAACGAATCTAGTAGATAGATTGACGAATGGAAGCATTACATTCGATCCGATTCTAGTCGCCCATAATGTCTCTGCATACAGGGTGATGGAAGCGCTTCAACTTAGAGAAAACTTCACGATTGATGTTACTTATTACGTCGGAATGGGAGCTTTTGTTCATACCATCGATGGAGTTTCTGGAGCTGATGATTGGTCAACATATTGGGGCTTTTATCACGATGGAGAGCTGGCCCAGGTAGGTGCGTCTAGTTACTTAATCACCTCAGATACTCACCTGAGTTGGGTAATTACGCCATCCGCTTAGGTAAATCTGGAAAATTTCTAGGCCATTTCTCCAAGAAATACTATGAAGCGACCATCGGGAGCAGGATATATGTACGATTTTCACAACTTCGTCCTTACCCCCGAACAGGATTTGTTTGTGAACATAGCAATATTGTCTGCACTAGTGTTTGCCATTTTCAAAGGCGAAAAGAAAATTCAGCACTCCAATCCTTTACTGATCCTCGCATTGGTAACGGTTTTTTGTATTGCAGGAAGAATACTACTCCAACCATTGCCTAACATCCAACCCGTAACCGTAACTGTGATTCTAGTCGGGATACACTATCGTTCGTCCTGGGCGGTTGCAGTATCTGGCGTGGTTGCCCTTAGTACCAATCTGATATTCCTCGGACATGGTCCTTGGACTATTTTTCAAGTCATAGGGTGGAGCATTGTTGGTATAGGGGCCTCAATTTTTGCCGACAAGCTACTGGTTGATGGTAAAATAGCATTGAACAGGCTAATCGTTTTCTCAATATTCTCGGCATTTGTCTTTGATTGGATAGTATCTGCGAGTATATTGCTAAACCATGATTTCTCCGCTTTTTACCCATACCTGATTAACGGTCTTCTGTTTGATGTATTCCACGCTCTCGGGAATGCCGCATTCGTGATGTTACTTGCTAATCCTCTTTGCGAACTTATGTCACGTCATAGAACTACCAATAGAGGTCTTGCGGTGAGTGAAGTTGTCACAAGCTGATGAAATTACAATGGTCTTAGTGACCAGGGCCGATCTTAAGTTATCAAAAGGCAAGTTAGCAGCACAGACCGGTCACGCTGTTATGGAGTGTACTCTGCGGGCGAAGAAAGACTCACCTAGAATCCTGGACAGATACCGTAGAGAGGGTGCTAGGAAGATAGTCTGCAAAGTACCGGACGAGGACTCACTTCGAAAGACTCTTACTCAGGCGAAGAAAACAGGACTTATCTGCTATCTTGTAAAAGATGCAGGTCACACAGAGATACCACCGGGCACTGTCACTGTTGTTGGAATAGGACCAGGACCTAGATCGGATGTAGACAAGATAACCGGACAACTATCCCTAGTTGGTTGACTTCGGGTTTGCCTGACTGGTCTACGTCTTCGCAATAAGAGTCTTGAATCGAGTCTTCCTCCGAGGCGCGTGGTTACCCAAGCCCCTCTGTCGGAAGAGGACCGCTCCACCCTCCTGTCCAAGTGCGACTCTCTGAGGAACCTCACAGAATGGCTAGATGAAATCGACAGGAGGCCGGGTCTAGATGAGCTAGATGCTCGACTCTCTTCGTTGGATGTAAACATCAGCGCTCTCGAGGATTGCATAGGATATTCCGAGGATGGGTATCAGAGGAATGTAATCAAGAAGAATGAGCACTACGAGATGGTAGCGATATGCTGGACACCAGGCCAGGATACGCCCATCCACGATCACACTGGTAGCGACTGCGCATTCTTGATCGTCTCCGGTGTGTCTACGGAGACAGTGTACGAGACCAATTCGGAGGGCTTGGCATACCCAGTCTCAGACAGAAGGTACGTCCCAGGCGAGGTCTGTGCCGCAGAGGAGCCAGATATCCACAGAGTTTCAAACGAAGAAAGAACCAATCTGATTAATTTGCATGTCTACACCCCGCCTCTTAGCGAATTCAAGATATATGCCCCCGCCGAATGACTAGCGGCCTCTCTCTGCCATCAGCTGGACTGATTGCTGCACCCACATCATCTTGGTAACTCTTCCAGGTGTGAACTCCATGGCGTCATTAACAACCTCTGCCGTGACTGGGTCCATCTTGGAAATCTGGTCGTAGGTGTGAATCCCAAGAACGTTGAGCTTCTTTTGTGCGAACTCATCCAGGCCCTGTATCCGGGTCAAATCGTCTGACCTCTGGCCCTCTGCTTCCCCGATCTGGGCCCAATTAACCTGAACAGCCTTGAGGCTGACCCTCTCTAGAATCAACTCCTCTCTTTCCATAATATTAGCCTTGAGCTTCAACTCTGCATGGGCTGCTTCCCTCTCGGCCTTCATCGCGGCTGTCTCGACTCCGACAAGAGCCTCCTCCTTCCCTTTCATCTCGCTCTGGATCTTCTCTATCTCCTGTTCGACCTGTTCCGCCTTCTTCGCTGTCTCCGACTTGAATTTGTGACTGTCCTCTATCTCCTGCTGGACCTTGGCCTTCTGTGCTTCCGCCTTCTTGGCCTCTTCCTCTACTCTCAGTATTTCCTTCTGCTTGGCCTTAACTTCCTTCTCCAGAGTTTTGGCAGCTGCCATCTCGGTCTTCATCTGATCCTTGACGTCCTTGAGGGCACCTTTCGCTTCCTCAGCCTCTGCCTTGGAAGCCTCAAGGGCCTCCTGCTTCTTGGCCATGGTGCTCTCCATCTTCGACTCTGCAAGCTCACGCTTGGCACGGAACTCCTCGAGCTGTTGTTCTGCCTTCGACTTCGCTTTTCCTGAAGCCTTGATTTGCTTCTGTGCTACTTTTCTCTCCATCTCGGCTTTCTTAAGCTCCGCCTCAGCCTTAGCTGCAGCCTTTCCTTCCTTAGCGACCTCGGTTCCTAGCTTCTTAGCCTCGGCCATTGCATCCTTGGCCTCCTTCCCGAATTCTTTTGCTGCATCGGTCTCAGTCTTTGCTTTCTCCTTTAGTTCGGTCTCTTTGGCCTTAAGCTCCTCTGGGGAAAGTTTGGAGGAACTCTTCAGATCATCCAGGGCCTTCCTCGCAGCCTCGGCCTGTTTCTCTGCAGCCTTCCTTCCAGCCTCGGCCTTCTTCGCCTCGATTTCAGCCTTGGCAACCGCCTTCGCCTCCTTCGCAGCCTTCTTGGCATCTCCCATCTGCGCCTTCTTGGCAGCCTCTAACTCCTTCTTAGCCGCTGCAGCCTCTGCTTTAGCCTCGGCCTCCTTGGCCTTCGCTTCTGCTGGATCTAATGTCTTCTTGGCCTTCTTGGCCTTCTCCTTGGTCTCTGGTTCAGGCTCCGGTTCTGGTTCAGGCTCCGGTTCTGGTTCAGG
>CERX01044247.1_pt1 | contig 10724 bp, 10 predicted proteins | sample 350251 | NCBI WGS metagenome assembly CERX01 (sample SAMEA2621044, study PRJEB7988) | marine metagenome | biome: marine biome (ENVO:00000447); feature: deep chlorophyll maximum layer (ENVO:xxxxxxxx); material: "saline water (ENVO:00002010), including plankton (ENVO:xxxxxxxx)" | depth 50 m
TTTCAACACGAGAGGAAGGGCGGTTGGAAAGCGTTGGCACACTATCGCTGCACACGCACGTTAAAAAATGCAACATGTACACCCCACAATCGTAGCCCCCGGATTGTTGAGGCAAGTGCAGTTTCACGACAGGACGTATGCGATTTAATTTCGATCGGTAGGTGGCGGCTTGTTCCGCATTGATGTAGTTGGATTTCTCCTTGTAGGCATCGCTGGATTTGTCCTGCACTTCAAAGAGAAAGTAGGCTTTGATTCTGTCCAAGATGGTATTGCGGTTTGGGGTGACGGTAAAATTCGTGCCACTATCATACAACCTCAATGTCCAGGTAGCGGTATACAACACAACCAGAATCCAATGCGACGACACGTGAATGGGGATGCATATTTTTTTGTGGTTGAATAACGCCACTTTTCTGGTAACACTGGCAGCGCGCGGATTTATGGTTTCTGACTTCAAATACTTAGTAAAGAAGAACGAGTTAAAGATGTAGGTATCCGCTTTGAATTTGGCTTGCAGCATCTTACCGTAAGTAGCGATAACATTGTCGTTGAGCCAGTTGTTGCCATGCAAGGTCAACAAATCCCGTCGGGTAAGTTTAGGAAAAGAAGCCGTTACTTGCTGCTTCATGTAGCATTGGTATCGTAATCCCTCTTTCCAATTGGACTTCCGTAAATCGTAGATTGGCTTGTTAACGCCAAAGTCAACCTTGTATTCCTTCTCCAAACTGCTCTGGGCGGCCTGGTATGCTGCTTGGTTTAATTCGATCCACTGTGTGTTTTGTTTAATCATCCTTTCGGCATCTGGTCCTCGCAACGAATGAGGAATTCCATCGGGGTTTAACACCCCTTGGGCTTCTTGCACCACTTGACGACGTTTTGCTTCAGTATGTACTTGAGGAGCAGGCGGGGGTGTAACGGGTCGTTTGCTGAAAAAGTATCGAATGTGATTCCGCACCAACTGAAGGTTTCGATGGATGGTCGGAGGTTGTGGAATGTCTTCTTCGGGGCCTTGAGGCTCTTCTTCTTCTTCAGGGTTTTGAGGCTCTTCTTCGTCGGGCCCTTGCGTTACTTCCACGTCGTTGCAATAATAGGCTTGGCAGGAAATATCCTTGGCGCACAACGTGTCATCGGTCTTGGCGGCAAACTCCAACAGGTTCATCAGATCAGATAACTTAGGCTGAAAGAAACAGCAGATTGGTGAAGTAATGGCTTCTACGGCATCTTTCACAAAGTCAAAATGTTGACAAGGCCACCAATCGTCGGACGAGCGAGTCACCAAGACGGTGGACGTGTGGGTAGGCCAGGCCACGTCGGATGCCAGTAACATTCCGGCCTCAAACATCAAGAGTGGTGGGAGGTTTGGCATGGATCGTAACAAGAGGGGGATCGTATGCTGACCTACCCGGCGTGAAAACACCACGATGCATTGATACGATCCCAATTCAATCTTGTCTTTGATGGTGTTGGCTTCTTCCGCAGTAAATTGTACGCATTTCATCGTGTCGTACGAGACGCAAGAAATACCATCCAAGGCTGTTTGGAACCTACTGGTCTGTAAGGCCGGATCGTCGCAAATGAGAAGCAATACCCTTAATTTGAGTTGATCGGAAAGTGTATCTGTTAACATAAGGTCTTTTTTTGTTTATTCATATCATTTTTTTTTTTGGTAGGTTGATTGAACACATTTTTTTTCCATCACCCACAACTAAATGGATACTTTACCTGCATTTCGACCTGCTGCCTCCTCTATTACCTTTCCGTGCGACCTGCATTTGCAAGACATTGTGGTCCACGATGTGTCGCGTCAAGCCGAAGTGATTCTGTTGGGAAATTTAAAAAATGGACAAAGTGTGGCCTTGCAGGTAAGTGGGTTTCTTCCCTACTTTTACTTGCATGTTCCGGATCACTGGAAAGCCTCCCATGTGCATACCTTTTTGTGCCATGCTACCACGGCGTTTGGAGAAACGTATTGCCAGGTGGTAGAGGTGTCCCAACGCCGGAAAGTCATGGGGTATGGTCCACTATTGACTTTTGCCAAATTGGGGTTCACGTCCATCTCCGCCATGAAACGGTTTGCCAAGAAATTCACCGAGGAACTGCGGGAAGACACGCTAAAAGCAATCCGACATTGTGCGCAGGAAGCCTTGTTGGACAACTGCTCGACCTGCAACCCCTTGGTCTTGACCAGGAGTATGCTGGCCGACGAGTCGTTCTTCACGTCGTACATGCACCAGTTGGACCAAGTGTTGATGTTTTGCGTGAACCACGACTTGCGGATATCGGATTGGGTGGAGGTACGGCATGCCAAGGCGGTTTGCCTGCCATTTGCCACGACCCAATTCAACATGGAAACCAACGTCAAGAGCCTCCACGCCTCCGATTACCATGGCATCCCACCCTTTGTCATTGCATCCTTTGACATTGAAACGTACACTGTGTCCCGGGACTTTCCTGATTCCACCATACCCGGCGACGTCGTCATTCAGATTGGGGTCGTATTGGGAAAATACGGCGTAAAGGACCGCCTTCGCATCGTGTTGTGCTTGGGTCACCCTGCCCCCAGTACGGAAGCAGGCACCTACTACCTTGGCTTCGACGACGAAGCCGAGTTGCTGTCGGCCTTTCAGCAGTTGATGGTGCAGTACGATGTGGACATCATTACCGGGTACAACATTTATTCGTTCGATTACGCTTACTTGTGCGATCGCGCCGAGCGTATTCGCCATTTTTCTGGGGAGTACGATGCGGACTACGAGGACGAGCGCTACAAATTTGAGCAATACCAACGCTTGGAAAAGCGCGCCAGCAAATTGGACAAGGAGGATGCGGTGCAATGGAAAGCCTTGCTTCGCGACTATGCCCAAATCTTCGACGAGGTGCCCTATTTCAAGGATCGCTTGCCTCCCATGCCATTGGTCACCCGCTTGATGGGATGCTACACCAGCCAAGAATTGTTCGACGGGGCCGTGACTTACTTTTCGCAATTTGACTCGCTGTCCTTTTTCCAATGCAGTCGCTTGCTCCACGAAACCTGCCAGCATAAAATTGTCATCTTGGCCAGCGCCGCCATGGGTCAAAACGTGCTCCACCGCTTTCCGCAAACCGGGCGCGTAATAGTGGACATGTGGCTGTGGATCAAAAACAACAAACGCTTGGGTTCCTACAAATTGGATTTTGTGGCCAAAAAGTATTTGGGAGCGAACGAAGGGAAAGTGGTGCTGGCCTACAGCAAGATGTTTGACATGTTTGAGGAAGGTGGCGCCGAGAACTTGAAGCAGATTGCCGATTACTGTGTGGTGGATTGCGATTTGCCTCTGGACCTCATGCTGAAACTGAGCATCATTCCCAACGCCACGGAAATGTCTAGGGTCTGCCACACGCGGTACGTGGACATTTTTACGGGCGGACAGCAACGAAAAGTGTTCAACCAGATTGTCAACAAAACCAAGGACAAGTGGGTCGTCAACAAAATTCCCATCATCAAGCCGGACAAGTACGTGGGCGCTACGGTGCTACAGCCCATTCCCGGGTTCCACCTGCTGATCTCAACGCTGGATTTTGCAAGTTTGTACCCCTCCATCATCCGTATGGAAAATTTGTGCTACTCCACCTGGGTCGAGCCTAGGCACCATGTAGCAGTGCGCCAGCAATCCGACGTGACCTACCAGATGCACATGGCCGGGGGCAAATCGCACATGTTTGTCACCTCGCAAAGGGGCATTTTACCCGAGTTGGAAGAAGAGTTGCTGGCGGCGCGGAAGATTGCCAAGAAAGCCATGAAAGCGGCCAAGAACGATCCATTTGAATATGCCATTCAAAACGGCCGGCAGTTGGCGCTCAAAGTGTCCATGAACTCCATCTACGGGTTTTGCGGGGTCATGAATGGGTACATGCCCTGCTGGCCCATTGCGGCGGTCACCACCACCGTGGGAAGGGAACTGATCCACACCACCAAACAATTGGTCGAGACCAATTACACCAAAGCCCATGGGTACGAAGCCAACGCCAAGGTCATTTACGGCGATACCGGTACGTTATTTCACTTTTCTTCTTTTCCAATATGTATTTACTAACAAAAATATTTCTTAGATTCGGTCATGGTGGATTTTGGGATCCGTGACAACTCCCCGGTGGGAATGAAGCGGGCGTTTGAACTGGGGGAAGAAGCCGCGCAACTGGTGACGGATCATTTCCAGCAGCGAAGCGAAGCCATTATTTTAGAAAACGAAAAAGTCTGCTGGCCGTTCATGATTTGGGAAACCAAAAAACGGTACTGCTCGCGGTACTTTGAAACCCCCACCGACAAAGGCAAAATTGACATCAAAGGCCTCGAGTTGACGCGGCGAGACAATGCGCCGTTGCTGAAGCGACTGTTTCAAAACATGATCGACATCATCATGCCCTTGGAAGGGAATGCCTTGGATTTGGCGGATTTGCAAGTGGAGGCCGAGGAGACCTTGAATGCGGTGTTGAAAGAGGTGGTAGACAATACCATCCCATTGGACGAATACATCATCACCAAGTCCTTGCGAAAAGATTACAAAAACACCAACTTGCCCCACGTGCATTTGGCGCAGCAACTCACGCATCGCATCTTGAAGGAAGGGTTGATGGGCTACGACATTCCCAAATCAGGGGATCGCATGCCGTACGTGATTGTCCAGCGTCCGGGAAAGAAACTGTACCAATGCGCGGAACATCCCAAGTACGTGCAAACCCACCCCAAGATACGCATTGATCGGGTGTACTACGTCAAGCAACAATTGGAAAAGCCCATTTGCAATTTGACCAGTTACTTCTTGCCCCACGCCAAGCAACTGTTTGAGCGATGTAGCGAAGAGTTGAAAGGGATCCAATCGGGCAACCAGACGTTGACCAAGATTTTTGGCACCAAACCCAAACCGGTGGGACAGTCCACGACGATAAAAAAGCGCAAGGCAACGCAAAAAACCTTTGGGAAACCGACCAAAAAAGTGGCCAAACGGGCCAAGGCCAAGACGAAACGACAGGGTACGTTGATGATGGCCATGAAAAAATAATGCCAGAATCACAAAGGATGGAGGATATCTTGCCATTTATACGCAGCAAACAACCGTTTACGGTGAATATACAAGCACAAAGCCCACCTAGTCGGAATGCCGATTACGTATATGGATTTCATTCCCAGCAGCCCTATATGTTTGATAAAGAAGAGCATGGTATCGTGTTCATGAAAACGTTAAAAGATGGTGCATGGCATCCGTGCCACTGGAAACTGGATACAACTACCTTGAATATATATGCGCATATACAGCACGAGTATGGGGAGATATGGGACTGCTACGAGCCTAGCGATTATACCATCCAAAAAAGTAAGGTATTTTAAATTAAGGAAATTAAGGTATTTTTTATGTTAACATCATTTTTCCATACACACCCAACACCCACAACATACACATACACACTCACATCATATATTCAAAAACCATGGTTGATCAAATCAGTAACTTACTTACCTTGTTGTATACGGCATCGGAATGCGATAACTACGTGCCTGTGTTGGGGGAAAGGGGTCATGGGAAAGCCTTGCGGGTGAAACCCACTGGAGCATGCGACACGACTACCTATCAATTGCAATTGAAACGAGTGAATTTAACGACTCGCAAAAACGCATGGAAGGACATGCTCAACATGCTCGGAGATCCGGGACAATGGAAGTGGATGGCCCAACTGCTCCTACGTGGCACGCGGAACCAAACGGAATGGCACTTGAAGCGCAAGGATCGGTTTCGGGCCGTTGCATTTGCATACGCAAATGGTATTTCCCCGCACGTGTTGCGGCAGTGGTTGTGGGTCACGGGACTCTTGCAAACCAGCGAGTTTGCCAAAACGGTGAAACGTTGGCAGCACGTGGAAAATATATTTATCCAGTTTGAAGTAGGTACCAAACCGATGCGAGCCACCACGTGGGAGGTACAAGTCTGTTGCAATGGGGCATGGGCCAATGCACATGGTCGTTGTTTGTGCATGTACCGTGGCAAAAAAACCGTAGCACGAACGGGCAGGATCGTGCACGCGGAGAAAAAGACACCCATTTCCAGGTTGAGCGGCAGTCCCATCGAAATCCCACCGGTCGAGTAACCGATAAAATTTATTTTTCGTTTAATTTTTTTTCTATGTTTAGGATTAAAAAAAAATCTCGTGCTTCTTTTTTTTTACTTGCGCCGCCTACTCCTCATACTTACGCTTCAAGGCGCGCAGCGTTCGTGCCGCGTCAATGTCCGCCGTCAAGTCTTGTAAGACTTGATTTTGCTGCTGTGCCCGTGCGGCCAGGACAATCCCATTCAATTTGGAGCGTGCATTCTTTCGAAAATCCCACTCGTTGACAAATTTCTTGTACTTGCTCCGGTACTGGATGGCTTTTAGGGTGCCACAACTGGTGGTTTTCTTTGCTAGGTACTGGTTCGGGAGCAACCGCGTCAAGTGGTTGGCAAACCCAATTTTCCAATCCGCAATTTGGTAAAAGATGTTTTTGGAGGCACAACACGACAAGACGTCGGTGATGCTCTGGTCCCCGGTCACCAACACGTCGTCCAGGCTATGCGAGAACAACGAGATCATCTGGTTGTACGACACGGGCAAGATATCGCACCGCAACCGCAAGGTGCGGCTGCCCTCGGACAAGGTGATGATCTCGTCCTTGGTGTAGATTTCAACGCCGTCGTACGGCAGGGCATCCATTCTTCGCTCCACGTAATCGATGCAATCTTCCTCTTCCATCCATTTCGGCACCACCACGTCCAAGTTCCGGTGCTTGCGGTAGTACTTGGTCGCGACCATCTCCACGAAAGAGAACAGGCAGGTTTTTGCGCGGACGATGCTGCCTTCGTCCGCAATGTAGGACATGACGTAGGGGTTGGTCAGCGTTCGCAACCGTTTCAACTTTGGTGGGGTGGTAAACAGCATGCCCATGCGATCCTGACCAATACCGGTAGGAAAATCACTCTTGCCCCGTTTGTCGTTGTACTCGGAGAAGAAAAACGTGTTGGTGCGAGAGGCGTAGTCGATCAAGTGTCGCACGTCCTTCAAGTCTACCGTGTACTCGGTAGTGATGGGGGTGACAAAAATCAAGTCTTGGCGTGGGATGCGTTTCCCCAACGTCAACTTTTTGAAGCGTCGGCATTGCTTTTCCTTGTTGAATCGCAGCGACACGAGGTTGCTCTTTTTTTCTCCGAGGGATTGCAACTGGTCCGCCGCCGTGCTGGCAATGGTCACCTTTGCCCCGTACCAAGCACGGAGGTAGGTTGCTATCTTCTTGGCAAAAATCAAATCGCCGAACCCGTGGCAAGGGGTGCTCAGCAGCAAGATGCGGAGCGAGGTTCCCGATCGTTTCCCGCACCTGCTTTGCTCGAACGTTTGCCACAGCACGTCTCGCGCTTGTTTCAAACTTCGAGTGCCCATGAGATGTTGAATGGCTTGCGATGCTTTCGTAGGCATGTTTCCTTTTCTTTCCCCCAATATTTTTTTTATCTTTTGCAAAAATCAAAAAACGATGGCGGAAGTGCAAGTATTGGGAAACATGGATTTGCGGCGATACATTTTTGCGTACTTGCGCAAACGGCCGGCATTGGCCTGCGACAAGTGCGACTGCTGCCTGATCTGGGACCAAAAAAAACAAAAGGATTTTATACGCTTGTACGACGACCAAATCATGTGCACCGAGTGTTGGACCGAGGTCTGGATGACCTACCGAAGCAACCCCTGCCAGATTTCGTAGCGCGATCGCGGACGTGCCGGTACAGGGAAGTGGAGGCTTGTTCCAAGTAGGCGTTGAGGCAGTAGAAGCACATGGGAAAGACGTGGTCGGACCACGGGTCGGGAAAATAAATGTAATGGTAACGGTCTTGGGGTTGGGTGCATATATTACAGGGCACCATTCTTTATATAGTTGTTAAGATATTTTTATTCGTCAAAGGTTTTTTGGTACGAGGTAAAGGTAAAGGTACCGTTCTCGCACAACAGCGGCCCACCGGCCAACCCACTCACGTTGATGGCACGATCTCGCTGCTGGTCACCATCCCCTTCCACCAGCACGTATTGGACGTACTCACCCGTCACCAGAAACGGTGGCTCTTTGTTGGGAGTCTGGGCCCGCAAATCGTTTTCGTGCACAAACACATCGTTGGTCGAATCCAATGGCACCAAAAACCCATATTTTTTGTTGGCATCGTACCATTTGCAGCGTCCCCATTGGGCCGACGGGTAATTGGCAGGCGCACCAGTACGCATGGTGGAGATAAAAGAAGACGTATCAACCGACATAATTTTTTTTATTCTTTCCCAATATCTTTTTCCACTACACATGAACGCATGCAAAAATGCATGCAAAACCGCATGCAAAAATGCATGCATGCAAAATACCTTAAATCCCAACATGATGTTAACATGGTCCAGATTTTTTTTCCGGAACCACACCCAACATACCATGCAACATCCAATCAATAAGAAGAACCCCTTTCAAAGATGTTGACGGAACACGACATGCAGGCCTTGCGCCACGGCTTCAACACGGACATTGACATTCCCAAATTGATGCAAGAGTACGAATATGCGGAACGCAACGGTAGCGCCAACAACTCGTACAATCAAACCTTTTTTCAAGAAATGTATCAATTGTACCACTCCCTTTTAACCCAACACAACATTACAACGTGGACCAAGGATCATACGCTCTTGTTGCGAGATGCCTGCATTACCGCCAAGGTATCCTTTGGCACCATTGTGATCTACGTGATGGTTGCCACACCAAAATCCAGTACGCCATCTCACGACACTTGCATGTACCATTCCATTCGGGTCGATGAGATAGCCACCCATCAACCGTTTGGAAAAAACTACACGGTGCTGCAAGTGTGGCAGCAAGTGTGTTATCAATTGCAAGACCGGTTGCTGCTTTCCGACGACATCACCTTACATGTGGACTTGCATCAGTTCAAAACGGTGCGTGGGAACAAGGCAAGGCGCGAAACGGTGGTGCGGGACTGGGAGGAAGCGTACATGCGCGACGACTTGGACGTGACACAATTGTTTGTGCACTTGCGTTTGTTGGAATAATTTTTTTTGCTTTGGAGTACCAAACATGAGCAAAAAACCGCCCACCGCCTACCAACTGTATTTGCAAGCCTGGAAAACCTTGCCTGCGGCCGAGAAACAAAAATTTGAACGGGAGAGTGCCCATCGCAAAGAGTTGGCTTCCATCTTTTTAAAGCGCACCTACGATCGCGTTTCCGTGCGTGGGTTGGACAATGGTTTTTATCGGTACGAGTGCATTGGCCCTGCCGAAGCAGTCAAGTATTATTCAGACGCCTACATGGGATTTGAGACGCCGTTTCAATCCATTACCATTGGCGGACAAACGTACACGCACAATAAAAAATTAAAAAGAAAAAAAAACATCGACGTGTACACCATTGGGACCAGCGTGAAGGCGTCCGTTCGATTTTGTGTGAGCACTGGGCCGGCGGAATCGTACACCCAATATGAAAATTATTTAGGAGAGACATGGAGAGTATAAAAAATAAATTAATGTTACTTTACTTTTAGTTTCACATAGGTATTGGAATGGTACCGAACCTTGTAATACCGCCTTTGATCTTGACGTGCCATGTACTGGCGCGCTTTTTCCAACACCCTTTGTGGGACAACTCGTTCGAACCCTTTTCGTACACAATACCGCAATTCACTCAATACGCGATTAAACATACTAGGAAAGTACCGATGGTTGGTGGGATACGGCGCGTGGTAAAATTGGAAAAAATGATTCCTCCGGCATACAGGACAAGTATCGGACCGTGCTTTCCATTGTCGGTAACAGGCAAAGTGAAAGCAATGCTTGCAAGGCAGTTGTGCCATAAATTTGGTTGTGGATACCACCGATTGGCAAATGGGGCAAAACGCACCGGTGGCTGGTCGGATGGCCTTGACGCGCAACATGGTTTAACCACCAACCCAAAAAAAACAGCATTACTTAAACGAAGATGTTCCACCCACCTACCAGACCCAGCGCCGCCGCAATCCCGTAATCCACGTAAGGTGGGGCCGTGTCCAGTTGATCGGCTTTGACGTAGACCAAGGCTCCGGCAAGGGTGAGGCTAGAAAAAGCATTGACCACTCGTAAATGTTCTGGCAGTAGCAAGCGCAAGAGTCCCCACAACACCAGACCCACTACCACGGTCAATCCACTGATCCACATGGAAGGGTGCTGCTGCATGTGCAAGCCAATTTTTTTCACGTTTTCGTTTTTGTACTTTTCTCCCATTTGGTACATTTTTTTGGCGTACCCGTCTTCGAAATCCAACTGACTCTTGGTGCGGGTGTACTTGTTGCTGATCTTGGGATTGCCTTTCAAGTAATCGGAAGCAAATTTTTGTCCCCTACTGTTTGTCGGTCGTACTTTCCAGTTGGCTTCGTCGGGGCTGCCGTCTTTTAACAATGGGGGCTCATGGTCCGAGCCTTTGCTCGTGTAGGCCAAGTAATCCAACATGTAATGCTTGATTTTTCGTTGGACCACCGGGTCGTTCAAGTTGATGGCGGAATCTTTCGTCAAGTTGAGGTTCTTGGACACTTCCATGCCTCCACTCATGGGGTGCGTGATGATCGTGTCGCGGTCCGCTTGCTGCTGCCAACAGGCTTTTTGCAAGGGATCCTTGGTAGACGCGGCCAAGTTGGTCAGCGAAGATTGCTGG
>CERX01144044.1_pt1 | contig 10688 bp, 11 predicted proteins | sample 350251 | NCBI WGS metagenome assembly CERX01 (sample SAMEA2621044, study PRJEB7988) | marine metagenome | biome: marine biome (ENVO:00000447); feature: deep chlorophyll maximum layer (ENVO:xxxxxxxx); material: "saline water (ENVO:00002010), including plankton (ENVO:xxxxxxxx)" | depth 50 m
GTGTCAGAAGCTGTATGAGAGTGGGCTTATCACGTACATGCGTACCGACAGCAAGACATACAGTACTGAGTTCGTCGCCTCTGCGAAGAAGCGGGTGGAGGAGAAATTCGGCGCGGACCATGTGCGTGACGACCTCGAGGCTCTCAGCGAACGCGAGAAGGGTGCCGGTGCGAAGGGTGACGGAGCGAAGGGCGAGAACCCGGAAGCCCAAGAGGCACACGAAGCTATTCGCCCCACAGACGTGACGGTTGAAAGAGCTCCGGATGGTCCTGAGGCTCGGCTCTACAGACTGATCTGGCGCAATACTCTAGAGAGCTGCATGGGTCCGGCCCTCTTTGAGTCCATCACGGCTAAGCTGACCGCACCCGCTTTGCCCTCGGACTCAGGCACGTCCTCTTACGCCTACACTGTCGAGCGCGTATTATTCCTTGGTTGGAAGGCTGTAGCTGGCGTCGCGGATCCTGAGCCCCAAGAATTCGGCCTTCTGCGCTCCTTAAAGCCAGGTTCGGTTCTCGATTACAGTAAGGTCTCATCCAGCGTTACGCTGAAAGATCTCGGGGCCCATTTCACGGAAGCTCGCCTAGTACAGCTGCTCGAGAAGCGGGGCATCGGCCGCCCATCGACCTTCTCGTCTCTCATCGACAAGATCCAAGAGCGGGGGTACGTAAAGAAGACAGACATTCCCGGCACGCCAATTCGTTGCACGGACTTCGAGCTCGAGGGCGACGAGCTCTCCGAGACTACCGACATGCGCACGTTCGGTAACGAGCGTAATAAACTCCGTATCCAGCCTTTGGGGGTCCTAGTGATCGAGTTCTTGGTTGCCCACTTCGACTCTCTGTTCGCATACGAATACACTCGGGGCATGGAGAACCTTCTGGACGAAGTGGCATCCGGGAATCTGCCTTGGACAGTTCCTTGTCAACGGTGCGTCGATGAGATCGAAAAGGATGCCGCAATCCTCGAACCGAAACGCATCAGCATTGCGGTCGATGCTGATCATACGTACATGGTCGCTAAGTACGGCCCAGTCATAAAATGCACAACGGGTGGGAAAACTACGTTCAAGAAAGTTCGAGAGGACGTGGATCTCGACCGTCTTCGGCGTGGAGAGTACAAACTGGCTGATCTCGTAGTTGTGGGTGGCGGCAGCGGGCGCGATCTGGGAAAGCACGAAGGTCATAGCGTCATACTCAAAACTGGAAAGTATGGTGCATATGCTGAGTGGAACGGACAGAAGGCGTCCGTGCGCCTGGAAAGCCCGACGGAGGAATTACGGCTCGAGGACGTGGTTCCTTTCCTGACCCGGAAGCCGGCCGGCATTGTCCGGGCGATAGATGCAAACACTTCAATCCGGACCGGGCAATATGGTGATTATGTCTTCCATAAAGTCCCGAACGCTCCGAAGCCTGTGTTCATCAAGCTGGCTCCTTTCATCAAAGAGCATGGTGCGGACTCTTACAAGACCTGCCCCTTGGAGACGCTAGTGGAGTGGTTGTCCGCCGATAAGCGCTATACGGGCAATGGAAAAGGCCGGGCTACCGCGACTAGAGTATGAAGGTCGGAGGGACTCGGATGCAATACTGTCGGGGGATTTCGTTCTGTATGCGGTTGAAGGCGATGGTGAAGTTAAATGGGAAATCTTGGAAATCAACTAAACGACCGTCGTGATATCTGAATGTAAACTTCAGTCTAGATATTCTTTCTATTGGCGGTTCGAACGTTACTATGTTCTGGAGGAACCCGTTCCGCGAGTCGAAAGTCTCTCCGTACGGGAGAGTGGTGATTGGGATCTTTGCAAAGGCAGAATTATTTCTACCTCGATAGTCGTTGTTATACATACTGTTCGTGGATTTCGAGTAGGGGTCTAGCTCGACGTAGTTGTTATATTTGTCCACTTCCATATAGATAACACGCTCTCCCAGGATCTTCATCGTGAGCGGAGCTTCGACGAACTGCACGACTCCTGAGACATCGTACTGGCCGGTTGGGTTGGGATTATGAGTGCCCGGGGTAATGGTCGGCTGGTACTTCGGTGGTAGCCATACCGGGTCGTGACAGCACGTCCAGAACGCCGTCATTCCGGACGGGTCTAGCATGACGTCGGGCTTGCCAGTGGGGTCAGCGGGGTCGGGGTGGGGGTACGGGTGGGAGTCGTAGTTCTCCTTCTCGAACCCTAGATAGGAGGGAAGTCCCCATTTCGTGTACTGTTCCCATACATTGGGTGTCAGGGGGCATTGAACATTATACATTATCCGATAACCGAACTTTAGCTGGAATCCGTCTACGATGTTGCCGAAATAGTACTTCTGGGCAACTTTGTCATAGTGCACTCTGAAGTTGGTGTAGGTGTACGTGTTGGGCTGCGGTTGCGCTTTCTCTCTCAAGAGCTTTGTGACGGCCTTATTCATTTTCGCTTCTAGTTCACAGGCGAGCTCCTCCGGACAGTAGAAACCCTCCTCAATCACGACCTCGAAGGAAGGTCCACTGAGGAGCGGCCAGTTGTGCGCCGTATTCGGGGGCTGGCGCCAATCAGCATCGGGATCCTTTTCTGTTATCGTGAAAACGAAGCGTGTGTTCTGGTAGTCGTTGGAAAAGGTGTAGTAGTTAGTCGGCATTGAGCATTCCACCAGGCGCATGGACTGCACGTTGTTCATGGTCTCTGGAAGTTCGATTTCGAAGTGATTGGAGCGAGGCCACTTGCATATGTCGCGATCGTCGGAGTGAACGGTCAGGAGCTTGCGATCGAGGGTGTAGTACTGGTCTCTCCTCGTCAACGGGTGGTTAGTGTTAAGCTGGTAACTGAGGGGCGATGGAGGCATGCCAGACATGATATAGATAGAACCATATTAAAATTGCCAGGAAAATAACCTATACCTTATATATCAAGGCATGTCGCTGTACACAGATGCTAAATACGACATCACCATCATGATGGTTTTTACGGTGATCGGCATTGTGGTTAAGATGTTCTTCGCGCAGCCCGTTTCAGCTGATGGGTCGACCGGCCCGGCTAATGCGACCATCTGGGGGTATGGGATCATTGCGCTAGCACTCTTCTGCACCCTATTCATCAAATACGCCTTGAGCAGCAAAGGGGACCTTGTGGCCCGCATAGGCTCTTCGACCAGCCCTGTTGGGTTCATTGCGGGGCTGGCGAAGCAGCTTATGCCCATCACGGTAGTATTCGGCATCCTTGCTTGGACTATCCTCTTGAACTCCGTTTTCCTGGAGCAGATTAATAAGGGGAAAGTTACTCCGACGTATCTCAATCTCTCCTGGACGTCTTCCCTGCTCATTCTATTCCAGTTGATGTTAGTTTTCAAGATAGTGAAGGACGAGCTCAATCCTACCCAGGCAGGCCCCCTCAAGAGTTTCGACAGCCAATTAAGCGCTCTTTCTTATCTTCTGGGAACCCTCAACTTCGTGATGCTGGGAATTATGAACATATCGCTAGTTTTCTTCTCAACAGACGGCTAAGCATGGTGGGAATCTATGAACTTAAACGTTACTCCCAACTCATCAGCGGTCTCCCATACACCAGATACTTTCAGTAGAAAGTTGTTGCCAATTTGTCCGTCCGGTTCATTTGCAAAGAGTTTAATCGTCCCAGCCTGGAGTTGTTCACGGATCTTGCAGGCGTATTGCTTGCCGGTAATCCCTGCACGTCGCAGGATCTCCCCTTCCAAGTTGATCAACTGCCGAACCACCTCTTCGTTGTCATTGCGACCAAAGCTGCACTTGAACTTGGCAAAATATCTCTCGGTCCTAGCGTTGCGAAGGCTGAACTTCACGAATAGGCCATTGAGTGAAAACAGTTCATTCGAGTACACTACTCGAATAAAGTTGCTGTTATCCATCACCGTGTTACGAACAGGCTTCTGGAAGTGCACACAGTCTTTGTCGAACTGGGAAATGTCTAGAATAACATTCATCGATAGATTGAGAAGAGACATCCATTTAAGCTGTATTTCGAGACTACCTGCCGCGACCAAAGACGGTGTAGACAGTAGCGAGTTGTTCGATGGTGATGTCGGGCTCCGTGTGCATAGCCTCTAGCGCTTGTCGGGCATTGGCGAGATCTTCCTGCAACCGGCTCATGCTATTCGCTATTGCCAGTAGCCATATCGCGGACACGGTAGGATGTGACGCCCCTCTCTCTTGAAGCTCGGTCACGATGTTGTTTGCTTCCTCCATTTATCTAATTAGGCTTGTTAATCAGATAAAGACGACCTTTTAAGTCCAGGTATGAAGTTCTACGATACCCACTTCGATGAGTATCTCTCTAGCCATAAAGAGGTCTCGCTGCACCCGAGGCTACTGGAGCGGTACGATCAATTCCCAGCTGCCCTGAGCGATCTAAGGAACATGATATTCTACGGGCCGAAGGGCGTTGGGAAGTATACCCAGATGCTGGCAGCACTAGAGAGATACAGCCCAACGAACCTGAAGTACGAGAAGCGGATAAGCGTGACGTGCGGCAAGAGTACGTATGTCTTCAAGATTAGCGACGTGCATTTCGAGATCGACATGTCTCTCCTAGGATGTAACTCCAAGACTCTATGGAATGACATCTATAACCAGGTTGTAGACATTGTGCTCGCTCGTGCCGACAACATCGGGGTAATCGTCTGCAAGTACTTTCACGACATCCATAGCGAACTTCTCGAGACTTTCTACAGCTACATGCAGAGCATTACGAACAGCGCTGTCGACATCAAGTTCGTGCTGTTAACCGAGCAAGTCAGTTTCATACCTGACAACATCCTGCAGCGTTGCCAGCTCATTCGTGTTCCTAGGCCGTCGAAGGCCCTTTACAACAAGGTACTCAGAGGCAAACTGAAGAGAGATACCAAGACATCTGAGATAACTAACATCAAAAACGTGATAGCATCAGTGGGCCCTCTTCAGTTCCCACACAAGCCCACATGCGACGATCTGCTCGCCACGGTAAGAGACGTGTCAAAGCTCAGGTTTGCCACGCTCCGAGAGAAACTGTATGAAGTATTCATTTACGATCTCGACATCACAGATTGTGTGTGGTACATATTCTCCTCGCTAGTGAATGAAAGGCGCCTCGTAGGCGATGACATAGATGATGTTCTAGTGAAGACATTGCAGTTCCTGCAGTACTACAATAATAATTATCGTCCGATCTACCATTTAGAGACTTATATTCTCTACTTGTGCAAGAAGATCCATGGATTTTAGCACGGCTTGTAGAATGCTGGACGTAAAGACCCCTTTTACCGCAAAGACCCTCAGAACAGCTTACTACAAGAAAGCCTTGCACTTCCATCCCGACAAGAATAAAGATGCTGGGGCTACCGAGAGATTCCACGCTGCTTCAGAGGCAAATGAGTACCTACGAACGTACCTGGAAATCGAGGAAGCAGAAGATAACGCCGATGGGGAGGTCTACGAGTCGGTTCTCTCTAGGTTGTTCTCATCTGTATTCGACGAGCCCACGCACGGGGCTGTTTTCATCGCGATATGTGGTCAGATCCGGGGGAAAAGTTGGGATCTCGCACTACGCACCTTCGAGAGTCTCGACCGAAAGACTGCCGTTGAGGTAGTCGAGTATATCACGGCTTTCCAGGATGTTCTGGGTCTCGATAACGCGACTATAGAGCGTTTCCGCAGCAAGATCTCTCTAGTCGAAACCGAGCACGTGGTGCTCAATCCCAAGCTCCGCAACCTTCTTAACAAAGAGGTATATTGCCTCGACCTGTCTGGAGACCTCCTCTACATTCCTCTTTGGCACGAGGAAATATCGTTTGATCTCTCCTGCGGCCCGGTCGTGGTTACTAACAAACTTCAGTTACCCGACAACGTGGCTATCGATCATAACAATGATCTTCACGTGCACGTCCGCTACGGGATAGGCGATGCATTTCTGAAGGGGCACGTCCCAATCAACCTGGCCGAGAAAGTATTTGAACTTCCCGCTAGAGAGCTACACATACGGGCGCAGCAAACCGCTAGGATCCCCGGGAGAGGAGCTCCACGAATCAATCCTCATAACCTCCTGGACGCCAACCAAATTGGAGACATCGTCGTGCATCTCGAACTATACTAGCCTCGGGCGCGTGTCTTCTGCTAACGAAGAGAAAAGGATCTATTCGTTAGTAGGAACTTAGGGTTAGGAACATGGAAGGCATCAGCATACTCACTCTGCAGCAGCCTTGACCTTGCGGACAACCCGCTTCTTCACAACCTTCTTCGGCTCGGAGGGTGGCGTTGCATCAAAGGAAGGCGCTGGCGGTGGGCTTGAGGGTGCCTCTTCCTCCTCGTCACTGTCAGCCGCGGCGGTTGGTACGACCGAAGGCGCACTCTCCTCCTCATCATCGTCCTGCGCGGCAAGGCGTTCGCGGTCCTCGGTGCCCAAGTGGATGTGACAACGGCCGGCCAAGGTAGGACGGGGCTTCACAACAGCCTGAACGAGCTTCCATGTGCAACCAAACTTGCCATTCGCAAACCAGAGCCCCCCGCAGCGGATGACGACGGCAACGTTCGTGGCCTTGGGAATCAACTCGATTGGGCCCTTGCCAGGATCTTGCTTGCCGGGGCCGAACAGCATCTGCTGGTCCATGTCGTAGATCTCCGTACGATCAAACGCACCATCCCAGTAGTTCAGCTTCACCTTGAGGGTCGGAGCGCGCTCGAGATCAGGCTCACCGGTGTTCTGGTCCTTGGGATAGCGGAGCATTGGATGGAAGAGCGCATCGATCACCTCAGGAGACATCTTCTGCTTGTTGAACCACTCCTTGCTGTTGGTGACCGCATCAGCCTTGATCTTCGCTTCCATTGCCTTGACGCCAGCGAGGAAGCGCTCCGTCGCGGGAGTTGCGTACTCGGACTTCGGGAACTGGAGTGCCATATCATAGGTGCGCTTTCCGGTCTTGTCATCCACAAACTCGGAAACACCCCAGGTGAGCACCAGCGGCGTACTGAGGTTGAGCACTTGCTGTGTCTCAGGGTTGACAATGTTGACGGACTTTCCACCCGAGGCATTCACCTTAGGCTTGGAGTATCCAACATGGCGGGCGGAGTCAAACTCGGTAGCGTTCACAATCATTGGGGAGGCCATTCTCTGGTCTATATAGTAGGGCTATCTCTAAATCAATTTTCTGAGTTAATCATAGGGTAATACCCTATATAGAGCCCTACATCACGTAAGGAAACAAATCGCATATACCAGCCTATTTCTCTCTAGTTATAGAAGGATACCATGTGGGCGTATTTAGGACTCGGAGCCGCAGAAATGCTTCTAGTACGGGCGCCGACCGTGATGGTAGAGCTCACCGCTCGGGGTGGTGTGTGGGCTGCGGCCAAGGCCTACAATTGGTACCATCCCCAGGTATCCGAAACCAAACAACTACAAATCGAGTTGGAGAGAATAAGGTTCGAGCTGAATGAACTCCGCGACCCGGACTGGGTAATTGTTGACAAACCCAAATAAAACTTTGTGTCCACTTCTGCTATGGACAACATCGCTCTGGAGATTACCGAACGGCAGTCCCGCCCTATACGTAGACCTCCAGCGACCGCAGAACGCACAGACCTGTTTGGGGAGCCCAGCGCCAAACCAGGCACCTCGACCGGAACCCTTGGAACCTCTCCCCCTTCGTTCACATCCACTCTCTTCTCCTGTTGTAGCGGAGACTGGGCACCGCGCCACAAACGCCGAGAGATGCAATCCCCGCTATTCAGCCCTCGCAGCATGCCTCCCCAGAACATGATAATCGAACCTATGGATGCCAGTCTCGCCTATTAATTAGTATTCGTAGGAAATACCAATTAGTAGAAAATTAGGAACGTTGCAGCTAATTAGACTAGCTTAGGCAGTGTCGACTGCCTTGGTCGCCTTCGCGAAGTGTGGGCTCATGTACTTCTGCAGATTGAAGTAGGTCAGTTCCTCACCGGCCTTCAACTTCAGAAGACCCGCCAGCTTCTTGTCGGCGTTGATCTTGCGACCATTATCCTTGTCCTGCAGGCCTTGCTTGCGGATGTAGGCATTGATCTCCCGAGTGACCTCGGTGCGAGCCATCTCGGTTCCCTGCGTCTTCCCGAGGAAAGCCGCCAGCTCGTTGCTGATGAGAGTGGGCTTCACAAAGCCGCTCGGAGAACGGTTCCCAGCCTTGCGCTTGCGCTTCTGGCTAGCCTTCTCGGCCGCTCGCAGTTCCCTGCCAGCCTTCTTCTCGAGAGCACGGAAGCTCTGCTTCAGCTCGGACATGAGCGTAGATGCTTGCTGTAGTTTAGTCATAAATCCAGTAAAGTCTGCCTGCAGAGATGCAGCAGCAGATGACGGCTCCGCCTCTGGGGTCTCAACGACAGGGGCAGCTTCAACAACAGGCTCGGCCTTGGCCTTCTTTGCGGGGGCGGCTTTGGCTGGCTTAGCGTCAGCAGCGGTGGGCTTCTTTGCACGGGGCATTCTATACTGTACCTACACAAGACTTTTTTAAGTGTTTTAACGCACTAAAAGCTATAACCATTACCGGTGTGCTCCCTAAACATTTTCATTGGGTCGACACCACGGCGTCATACAACCACGGCAACGCGTTGGCAGCCCCAGAACTCACTAAAGTGAGTGCACACAAGACGTAGTTCGCTCCCAAACTTCTCGCGCCAGAGTTCGTTCCCCGTTTCACCATCGCCTCCATAATCTCCAGGGCTGCTCTTCTCAATCCGCCATGCGACTTTGTCGGGAGCCCAGGAAGATCTACTCCTCGGAATGGGTTCCCATCCGGAGGACATATCTCTCTCTTAACAGCATCTTGTAGCTGCGCCCTATAGCCCCATATGTCGGCCAGTTCTCGAATGAACCTGATCAGTTGTACTCTCCCAAGATTCCAAAACCAGAGATGGTTTGTTATGTTCCCTAGTGCATCTATACTCTGAAAGAGACCTACCACTCCAAGCTCGAGACGCTTCTCGGGACTCAATTGGTCTTCCTCGGGAGGACTAAAGTATATTCGCTGTCCCGTGACGGCTGAAAGGCGAATCAAACGGTTGACATCACGATTCATTGTCGTTGGAAACGGCTTCCGCGTATAGGGGTTGCACACACCTCCTTTCGCCAACAGCTTATAGAGAGACTCGATGTCAAACCCATAGACCTTCCCATCATGAGGACAGGTATAGCTCACGAATTGCCTCGGAGCCACTTCTGATAGTTTCTCCATGGAGAAAAAGTCCGTCTCGTTCACACAGTCATCTCGTCTCAGGTACCCAGGCCCACGAAGCTTATTACATAGCCTACACAGACGTGCTCTCCACGCGCACTGGATGCGCCGGGCATAGAGAGATTGTTGCAGGTATTCATACAAGCGACGAAGGAGCTCTCCCTTCGTTCCAGAAACCTTGAGCTTATGCCATCTACACATCTCTTTGAGCTGCCTCACATTGTAGTTCTTACTCATGACAGTTTCATGTTCTCCAATCTGCGCAACCCTGAACTCTTCATCTGAAACTCTACGTATCGCGCTCTTTCCGACATTCCCTCTTCGTCGCGCTGCAGCCTTGCTCCGTGTCACCGCCAGCGAAGACTCCTCAGAGAGAACCAGATTGCTCATATACATACTCACAGCATTTTCTTTTCATATTGGTTTCAAAAAAGAAACCAATGTCATCAGCATTCTAAGTGAACAGGAAGTCGTACTGGCCTAGAAAGGTTCGCAGACCGTCCGCGTCCTTTGGGGGAGCCTGGCCCAGCCGTCCGCCTCTTCGGCGCCGGAAGACCTTCGGCACTTCCACATCGTTCAGGTCATACATCAAGTAAGCCGACCAGAACTCACACTCGTCAACTGTATCCCCACCACTGTCGGAGCCCATGAGCCAGTCTGTAAAAGGCCCAGTTGCGGCGCTCGACCTGAATCTAGCGAATGCAGAATAGGCGCGGCCGAAACCCTGTGTTGCCCGGTTGTAGTCGGTACCCGCCACCACGCACACGCTGCGGAACTCCTCTGGACTCATTCCCAGATCACGAAGTATCGCGGAATAGTCATAATGAACCACCGTCTCTCCAAGCACGCTCAAGTAACGTAGGACTCGGGGACAACCGTAGGCAAACAGATCGGTGTCGTCGCTCAGACATGCATCTACCGCTCGACATAGAACGAGCTTCGCGCACAGGCGCTCCGCCTCGCCATCTGCCACCGTATAGCCAACGCCCATGAGAGTTAGCAGCGCCTTCACAGACGCGATGTCTTCCTCAGTTAGACGCGTACATTGACGCCGGAGACGTTGCATGCGAGCATTGAGCTCTCGAACGTCGGCGGGAGGCGCTCCCACCACGAGCTGCTCCAGGCGGGCCAGTTCGTCCCGAGCCTCTTGGCGCTGCATCTTTCGCTCTTCCAATGCTACGAGCTTCTCGGTCGGCGGACTCCCGTCAAACACGAAGTGCAGTTCTATTCCATGATGTTCCAGGAGAGACACCATCGCATACATGCCACCCACTAGGTCATTTTGGGCCTGGTACCTGTACATGTAGATGCTCGCATCCACCACTACGCGCGTACCCCGCAAACTGGCCAGGGTTCTGGTCATGCTTCCGCGCCGGCCACTATTCTTAACGTAAGTGCTCAGTCCTTTAATTCCCATGGTTCTTGCGCTAGAGTGAAGCTGCCACTACGATTCAATTTTCCGGGTTTTTTCTCCGGAGCTATTATAGATGGACAGAGCGAACG
>CERX01057125.1_pt1 | contig 10676 bp, 13 predicted proteins | sample 350251 | NCBI WGS metagenome assembly CERX01 (sample SAMEA2621044, study PRJEB7988) | marine metagenome | biome: marine biome (ENVO:00000447); feature: deep chlorophyll maximum layer (ENVO:xxxxxxxx); material: "saline water (ENVO:00002010), including plankton (ENVO:xxxxxxxx)" | depth 50 m
AGATAAAAAGTCAATCATTGTCTGCTGATTTCAGAAGGTTTCCTATTTTTGGATTGATTGTCCATTGATGCTCTGGGAGATGGTGTTCACCAGCCCAGGCCACAACAAGGGAATCGCTGCCCGCTTCTTTTAATAGCAAAGCTCCATCAATGGAATGACATAGGTACTGACCGATCTTTCCTCTAATCCCTGTTCGTTGTGACCAACGTTGATGCTGCCTTCCAGAGGTGATTAGACCTAGCAAGGTAGCCAAAACTCGTATCCATACTTCAGCTTTGCTTATTGCTTTCCCTACATCATGCAGTAAAGCAGCTGCAAGGATTGTTTGTTCTGATTCTTCTAAAGATTCATCTACCCGGCGGGCTACTTCTATTGAGTGATGCTGATCATTCTCCGGCATTGATTTCCATAAAGCCATCTCGGACTGAGACAGTATTTCCTCTACCCATAAAAGGTCCTGTTCGCTGATGGATTTTTGTTGAATTGAACCTAAAAATCTTTTGACGAGATGCCAAAAAGTTTTCATAAAGGAACACTCTGATCCGCTACTACCACTCCATCAGAGTCTGCCCATAAATGCATGCCGGGAGAAATAGTTACATCAGCAATTTTTACTGAAACATCTCGGTTTCCTCTTCCAAGTTTTTCACTACGTCTCGGACAGGTGCCACGCGCATAGATTCCGATTGGGCTGCTCAATAATTCCTGAGCATCTCGAACACAACCATCGATCACTATTCCCGCCCATCCATTTTCTGAAGCCAATACCCCGAGGTTTCCTCCTACTAAAGCACAGCGTGTTGAACCTTTTCCGGCTACAACTAGGATTTGTCCCTGACCGTTTTCTTCTAAAGCGCTCCGAACAAGCGAATTGTCATCCTCGACATCAAGAGTGACGACTTTCCCGCTGCAATTTTTAGCTTCGCCGTAACTGGTAAATGGTCCTGGAATGACTTTTATTTTCTCACCGTATTCATCGCAAAGATCAGCGGTGGGTTTCATTATCCATCTTGTCCAAAGAATTCATAAATTTTTTCTTTTGGTCGTCCCACACAAGCCACAATTTTCTTATCTTTAGACAAATCGCCGTGAACCAAGATTGGTCTTTGAATTAAAGCTTTTTTCTGGGAAAGCAATTCAACTACCGCTGACGAGTCTCCAATGTAATCGTCTTCATTCAACTCTAATTTTTTGAACTGAGAGTCTTTACGTACTAAATCTTCTACAGGTCCATCTAAACCATCTGCGATACGTTGCAGTGTTTCAGCGGTTGGTGGTTCCTTCATGTAGAGGATGACTTCTACTTCTTTCCCTAACTCTTCAGCGACCGCTAAAGCATTTTTTGAAGCATGTCAGTTTGGGTTGTGAAATACGGTGTAATTAGCCATTAGTTCTCCTATTTATTTTAGATAGCGTCTGGTCCACGCTCTCCCGTTCGGATACGTATCAGATTATCTACGCCAGTGACCCATACTTTGCCATCACCGATTTTTTCTGTCCGCGCCGCATCGACTATTGATTCAACTACCAAATCAGCTTGATCGTCATCGACGACTACTTCGATTCTCGTTTTCGGAGTAAATAGAACTTTGTATTCAGTTCCTCTATAAGTTTCGCTATGTCCACCTTGACGTCCGAATCCTTGTACTTCACTTACGGTCATACCTTGAATACCCAGTGCAGATAGTGCATCTTTGACATCATCAAGTTTGAAAGGTTTTATAACTGCTGTAACTAGTTTCAAGATTTCTCCTAATTCATATGATGCCTAATTCTTACCACAAGAATTAATGCACGTGTGCTTACGTAATGTTATGCCACAGACTACATTGCATACGTTTCGGGTTTGTTTCTCATCTGTAAAGAGTTCTTATCCTGCTCTAAAGAGATACACGAATTTCTCCTACACGTTCACCAACGTGATTTGTGAGATGTTGAGATTCCTCTCGCTCAGTTATTCCGAACTCGGCCAAGAGCCACGTTAAGGCTGCTGTTGCTGCTCGCGAAGCGCCATCACGGGCTTTTAATGCTATTCCTAAACCTTGTTCAGGAATAGCTGAGCAAAAAACTCCTTCTGCTCCTGTCTTCACGATCGCTCTACCATTAGTAGATGAGATCATCTCAGTGCAAGCGCGTCCTGTTCCGGCAACATAAAAAGGCTGATTTATCATCGCTTGAAACAGTGGAACAGCTGAAGGTTTCGTGATCATCCCTGCCCAGCCAATCGCCAATCCGCTTAGTGGCACCGCCCAAACAGGGACCCCGCATCCGTCAATACCCGGTTCTTGTCCTGAGAGGTCCACATTACACATCTCACTTAAAATCGGAGTTACATAATCTGTATGCAACTGATGGTTCGGATGAAGATAATTTTCATGGTTAATTCCTAAATGTCTCATGACAGTAAGAAAACCAGTGTGTTTTCCGGAGCAATTATTTGCGGCCACTTTCAAGTAATCCCCATGAAGCATCTCTTCCTTTACCAAATTGAAGTCCATCGGGTCATGCTGTCCACAAGCAAGATCATCTGGAGAACAACCTACTTTTGAAAGCCAATTTTCTACTGCTTCTACATGTAACTTTTCCCCATTATGGCTAGAACATGCCAAAGCGATTTCTATCTCACTTAGTTGAAATGCTTCAGCAGCTCCCGTTTCGATGAGGGGAAGGGCTTGGAGAGGTTTTATCGCAGAACGAGGAAGAACTAATTTTTCACAGTCTCCCCAAGCCGAAATTTTCTTTCCGGACAAATCTGCTACGGCGACGTCGACATAATGAAAACTCTCTACTGAGTTTCCGCGTGTGAGTTCTATGCACAGAGGTGCAGGATTCATAGTTCACTAGATGTATCGCGAAGTTCAGAAATGTCTTCCGCTACTTCAATTGCTATATCCCCAGCTTTAGTTGTAAAGAAACCTGGAATAATCGCATGTACAAAAGAAATTAGACCTGCTCCGAGCAGACGGAAACCCGTGGTTATGGCACGCCCGGCATGTTGAAAGTATGTTTCTCCTGCTGATGCCGGATGGTCTATGAATACTTTCTTAAAACCCATACCTGCACTTTAGAGAAGTTAAGACTTTATGGGGTTACCGAAGAAAATTTTATTCTTTTCTATCTCGACTCTTTTGTTCTTCTAACTCGTTCCGTAACGCAAGGTACCTCTCAACACGTCGGAAGTCTATTTCTTCTTTTTCCTTAGCCTCAGTAATTAGGCATCCAGGTTCTGTGTTGTGCATGCAGTCGTTAAACCGACACTGTTTTGCTAAATCTTCAAGATCTTCGAAAACTCTTTCTAAAGCCTCTTGAGCGTCCCAAATTCCTACAGCGCGGACACCCGGAGTATCGATAAAAATACCGCCACCTGGTTTGAGGATCATTTCTCGATTGACAGTTGTGTGTCTACCTTTTTTGTCTCCTGTGCGCACTTCACCTGTGGTCATCGCTTCATGTCCTACAAGAGAGTTAATTAGCGTGGATTTCCCCGCACCTGACTCCCCAAGTAGTGCAACGGTCTTCCCAACTCCTATTAAATCTTCTAACGCTCCTAAGCCTTCTAGAGACTCATCCAATAAGGACACAGTAAAAATTGGGACTCCTACCGCTATGGCCTGAATGATTGTTTTTATTTCCAGAGACTCTTCAACTTGATCTGCTTTCGTTAAAACTATTGAAACATCTGCCCCGCTGTCTTGAGCAATAATTAAAAATCGTTCAAGTCGTCCCGGAGGTAATGGACGATCTAAGCCATGAACTATGAACACATGATCTATATTCGCTACTAGGACTTGCTCAATTACTTGTTCAGAAGGGTCGCGTCGAGAAACTGTGTTAAACCTTGTGAGCACCTCATGAATCAAAAATCCAAGATCGGGGTCTTCAACTATTGATACCCAATCTCCAACCACTGGAGCTAACACATCTTGTGATCGTTGAGAATCTGAGAGGACTCGCAAAACTCCCTGTGCCGTAACAACGTCGCATTCTCCACGATCAACTCGCACTATCCGTCCAAGTTCACCCGAAGAGGGTTCTAGCTCTGGTTTGTAGCCATAATCATGTAAATCAATTTTCATCTAATACTGATCGTAGATGGATATAACCCCTTGACCTGCGTCTAGCCTTAACTTATGCCTGACTTTTTTCAAAATGGTTCGATTGGAACGATTCACCAATTGAATGAACGTGAGACATCCGAATTGGAAAAGAACCTTGCCCAATGGGGAAAAGAGAGCCCGATCGCTCTTGTTATTCCATGCCTTTTCAGCGAACTAGAGAACTCAGCTTTACCGAAAATAGTAGACGAGCTCACACAGGCTAGTTATCTAAGCGAAATAGTTGTTGGTCTTGATAACGCCTCGAAAGATCAGTTTGAAATTGCTAAAAAGTTTTTCTCAAAGCTCCCACAAAAACATCGGATTCTCTGGCAGGACGGTCCACATCTCCAAGAAATCAATCAATCGCTTGGTCGTTTTGGATTTCCTCCAGAAAGGTCCGGCAAGGGAAGAAATATGTGGTTCTGCCTCGGCTATCTTTTAGCCAGAAATGAGTTTCAGACAATTGCTTGCCACGACGCTGATATTAAAAATTATGACCGTTCTCTACTTGCCCGTCTTCTTTACCCCATAGTTCAACCATCTTTCAATTACGCATTCGCTAAGGGCTACTACTATCGAGCATCAACCGACCAAAGTGAGACACGTCTGCATGGTCGCGTTAGTCGCCTGTACGTAACTCCATTAATTCGAGCACTTTCTACAACTTTTGGTCGCACAGATGAACTTGAATATCTTGACAGTTTCCGTTATCCACTCGCAGGAGAAAGCGCTATGGATATAAGCGTGGCTCGCTCACTCCGCTTTCCTTCAGACTGGGGCCTTGAAATTGGAGTACTCTCGGAAGTTTACGCCCGGTATCCAAATGCAAGAATTTGCCAAGTTGACATAGCGAGCGATTACGACCACAAGCATCAGCCATTGTCCGATGACGACAAGACAACCGGCCTTCATCGTATGAGTCGAGATATCGCAAAAGCTTTTTTCAGAAAACTTACTACTTCTGGGTTCTCCCTCACTCAAGAAAGTTTTAGAACCCTGCGGGCCACTTATATGCGGGCGGCTCTAGAGCTTATTGAGCACTACGAAAGTGATGCTGTATCTAATTCCATGACTTATGACCGCAAACAAGAAGAATCTATGGTCTCTCTCTTTGGGCAATCTGTACTTGAGGCTGGAGAAGACTTTCTTCAAAACCCTTTAGAGAATCCTTTCACTTCAAGTTGGTCTGAAGTGCAGAGCGAAAATAAAGAAGTCTTTATGGATCTTTTAGCAGCTATTGAGTCCGATAACGACACACCCTAGACAATCTCTCCCTTACCATTTCATAATGCTTTCCTAACAAAAGCATGTGATAATTCAATCATGAAAGACACCCGAACTCGCTTAGATTCATTATGGTTTCTTTGATGAGTGACCAAGAAAATCTTTTCTGGATATCCAACCGTATGGGCTTTGGACTAAGCCCTAGCGAGATGGAACTCTACCAAAATCAAAATTTCTCTGAGCTTATTGAAAAGCGAATTGATCCGGAGAAGCATGGTTTAGAAATACCAGCAGAACCATTCAAAAATGCTGAAGACTTTATTCCTACGGATAAGGATTCCAGTGATTTCAAAAAACGGGAGCGAACTGCTTCTCTGGAATTATTTGATCTTTGGTTAGACGAGATGAGAGATACTTCAGATCCTGTTCTGGAATGGATGACTTTTTTCTGGCACGACCATTTTGCTGTTAGTGCAAGAGAGGTGAAAAGCTTACGAGCATTTGTACGACACCTACGTCTCCTGCGCACCCATGCGCGAGGAAGTTATCCCACAATGCTTCGTGAAGTCACTATTGACCCTGCCATGCTTATTTTTTTAGATGGATACAAAAACACCGCTAAGAAACCTAACGAGAACTACGGCAGAGAACTTCTGGAACTGTATTCATTAGGCATAGGAAACTATTCAGAAGATGATGTGATGGCTGCTTCTAGAGCGCTCACTGGTTGGCGCGTTTCAGAAAATGGAGTTGAGTTCAAACCCAGACAACATGATGACACTCCCCAAATTCTTTTAGGCAACAGCAATGTTCATGATCTAGACACGGTCATAGAAGCTGTTGTCAACCACGAAGCTCTTCCTAGATTCATTTCAAGAAAACTCTCGGATGCTGTTCTCGGCACTGAAATCCCCGATGCAGTAATTAACGAGTTCGCAGCGGTTTTTGCAAACAACGATCTCGAACTTATTCCACTTATCGAAGCAATTGTTGACGCAGGTTTATCAATGAACAAACGTGTTCCAATTATTCGTCATCCTGTCAGTTGGCTGCTTAACGCTGAAAAAGTAACCGGTGTCAAATTGGATGTTATAGAGCGGGCCAACATGTTGAGTCAAATGAACATGCTCCCCGGTCGACCTCCAAACGTGGGAGGTTTTCCTAAAACAGATCACTATTTAAGTGCTTCCTCTACCGCAGCACGTTTTTCTTCCGCAGGCATCATTGTTTCAAAAACCCCTCGTGAATCTGTGGCTCTTCAAGCTGCTAAATCTGCTAATTGGGGAGATTTAGCAGATATTTGTGGCCACACAAATGGGTTCAATCAACCGACTATTGAATCCCTTCAAGATCTTTGGGAAAGCTCACCTTCTTCTTCTCAAGGCGGTCGAGTATGTCTGGCTATAGCGCTCTCCTCTCCAGATTTCATGGTGATATAAATGAGCGAACTAAGTCGTCGTCGATTTCTTTACCTTTCAGGTGGTGCTGCCGCTACAGCAACTGGGGTAGGTGTATGGGCTGCGCTACTACGTGGGGAATCCGAAAAAGGCATCCTGGTTCCTCCGTCAACAACTTTAGGTACGGCTTCTACTACCACGACTACAACGACTACAACAACAGCGCCAACACCTCCTCAAAACCCTGTCGTGGTGATTGTCCAGATGGATGGTGGGAACGACGGGTTGAATACTCTGGTTCCCCTTGATGGCTTGTACCACGCTGCACGTCCTACGATTGGTTTACCTGACTCCAATCTGATCTCACTGGCTGGAAGAACCGACTTTGGTCTGCATCCAGCGTTAGCCCCACTATCTGATTTCTGGGACAAAGATATGCTGAGAATTGTTGCTGGTTCCGGAATACCTGAGCAAGGAAGATCACATTTTGCTGCAACTGATGCATGGCATAGCGGACAAACAGACAAAGAAGAAACAGGATGGATTGGGCGGTGGTTAGACGCCACCGAGGGGCCAACTCCAAATCCACTCCGCGGGATAGCTCTTGGTGGTGGAGCACCAATTCTTAACGGAAAGACAAGCATCTCAACAGTAATTAATTCACCTTCAAATTTTCGACTAGCAACTCCCCCTGGCACCGATAGTGAAAGTATCGTCTTGGCTTTCTTGAACACTGCTTCTCCTCTAGCAAGTGATCCCGCTTTAGCTGCTGCGCAATCAGCTATTCCAAATTCTTTGGACGCAATTGGAGTCTTTGATTCAGCTAAATCTGGAGTTGATCCAGATCCTTACGCCGAAGAATCTTTCACGACTCTTCTTGAAACTGCAGCAGAACTTATAAACATGAATTTAGATACTCGAGTTATTGTTGTCAGCATCCCCGGGTTTGATACCCACTCTGATCAACTCGGCCGGCATCAAAACCTCCTAGAAGATTTCGTCACCGGTGTATCGAACTTCTGGAATCGTGTTGAATCCAATGGTCACGCGGACCGCGTGCTACTTATGTCTACGAGCGAATTCGGTAGAAGAGTTGCGGAAAATGGTTCTAGTGGAACTGACCATGGTGCTGCATCTGTTCAATTTTTGATTGGCTCTGGAAAAGGATTATATGGAGATTTCGATTTGAGGAATCTAGTTAACGGAGACCTTCCCATAACCGTTGATACACGATCCACTTATGCAACTGCACTTGATTGGCTGGGCGGCCCAACTGATGAAATACTCGGAGACTCTTATAGTCGATTGTTCTAAAGAAAGACTACGGATTCGGGAGGATAGCCAGATAACTGGTGGAGGTGAGCGGAATCGAACCGCCGACCTCTACGTTGCGAACGTAGCGCTCTAGCCAACTGAGCTACACCCCCTTTTATTGGGTGGATCGTAGCCTAATGGTCTCTAGTTGGCTTGACGACGAAGAACTGCTTCGTCTCTCATCGCTATACCAGCATCTGGCACCAACGATGTTGCTGGTCTGAAAGGAACGACCACATCTTGAGAATCGAATGTTTTTTGATTTCGGAGTGTAAGTAAGGTTCCATATCCGACTAGTGCTACATCGGCTAGAAAATGAATCATCCACATGGCGCTTCCGACTGCTAAGGCAAATAAGAAGGTCATCACTGCAATTCCAACAAGCGCTATAAGAACGTCTCTTCGACGGCGTTTAGCTGCCCGGGCACTGTTTGGAATCTCTTTAGCTGCTTTCTGTACTGCTTGCCAGCTGATGTTGTTGTGAGTTCCAGCAACTGTGAGAGGAGGTCTCAGGGCTGGTCGTTGAGTGTTTCGTCGGAGAATAGGGGGGAGAAGAACCGCTGCCCATAAAACTGCGAGCCCCAAAAGAATTAGCACTGTTTCCTCCTTATGTTCACCGGTCTCTCCGGTAAAAAAGGACTTTAGTATGAAAACACTGTATTTAGGTGGATTACTTCGCGCGAATAGCGCGAATCTTCGCGCTATTCGCGCGAAGACTGCTCACTGTTCGCGTTTCCACTTTCCAGATCTGCCGCCTTCTTTCTCCCACAAAGCAACCGAACCAATTACCATTGAACGATCAAGAGACTTACACATGTCATAAATCGTTAACGCAGCAACAGAACAAGCCGTTAACGCCTCCATCTCTACTCCTGTCTGACCTACCGTCTCCACGATTGCTTCAATACCGATATGATCTTCTTCAATCTGGAAATCAACTGCAGCAGAAGCAATCGGAAGCGGGTGACATAAAGGAATTAATTCCGCCGTTTTTTTCGCAGCTTGAATACCTGCCACCCGAGCAACTGCAAAAACATCTCCTTTTGGGGTGTTACCTTGAGATAACGCTTGCAATGTCTCTAATGACATATGTATCTGAGCTCTCGCTATTGCTCGACGACGAGAGTTTGGTTTATCTCCCACATCCACCATACGGGCTTTCCCCTGTTCATCTAAGTGGGTAAAATCATTCATTTCATCCACCTATTTGAGACATAGAGCGAGCCGGACGAATGAAATCTACAGTTCCAATCCCATGTCCAGCCCACTTAGACTGAACTACTTTTTTGAGAGCTTCTGCAACTTCTTTATCCTCAGCTCCAGATCGGAGCAAACCCTTAAGATCAAATTCGTCAACTGAGAACAAACAATTTCGGAACTGCCCATCTGCAGTTAATCGAACCCGATCACATGTATCGCAGAACTGTTGAGTCACACTTGCGACAACACCTATCTCGCCACCGCCATCTTTATAGACAAAACGAGTTGCCGGAGCTGAAGTTCGTTTAACTGGCTCCAGAGGAAACTCAGAATTAATTTTGTCGACAATCTGAGCCTGTGTAACAACTTGATTTTTGGTCCAACCCTCGGAAGCATCAAGTGGCATGAACTCTATAAAACGAACAATCACCCCTCTCTCTCGACCAAATCGAGCGAAATCAATAACTTCATCATCATTAACCCCAGCCATTACAACCACATTTACTTTGACCGGATCTAACCCTGATTCCACTGCGGCCTCAATACCATCAAGCACTTGAGGAAGATTGTCACGAAGAGTCAACTCGGTAAAACGTTCTGACTGCAAAGAGTCCAAAGAAATATTGATTCTTTTTAGTCCTGCAGAAACTAAATCTTGAGAAAGGACACGGAGTGTGGCCCCATTTGTTGTCATTGAAAGATCTACCGGTAGTTGTGCGAGTTTTTTGATCAAAACTGGGAGACGGGCACGGACTGTTGGCTCACCACCAGTTATACGGATACTTTCAATCCCAAATTGTTCAACCGAGAGCCTTGCCACTCGTTCAATTTCTTCAAAAGTGAGAAGTTCATCGCGAGGAACCCAATCTAAACCCTCTGCTGGCATGCAATACGTGCACCGAAAGTTGCATCGATCTGTAACGGAGATACGTAAATCTTTATGAACCCGTCCAAAGGAATCTATTAACTTTTCTCTCACAATTAATAGGTTAGAGGACTAAGAGGCATTCAGGTCACGTGTGAGTTGATGGAGAAGAATTATTTCTACAACATCCCCAGATTCAACTCCATTTCCATCCGGAAGAACCGCAAGAGCGTTAGCTTCAGCCATGGCTGAAAGCTGATGTGAGCCTTGACCTCCCGCAGACTGCACTTTGTAACCTCCATCTGCTAAAGAAACTTTCACTCGAGCAAAATGCGTTTTCTCATCCGGGCGACGAGAAATCGAGCTTTCTGCAACTGCTTTAATTTTCGAAGACCAAATGTCTGTATGTCCCATCATTTTTCGTAATGCAGGACGAACAAAAAGTTCAAAAGAAACAATGGAAGAAACCGGATTACCAGGGAGCCCAAACACCGGAACATTCTCTACAAGGCCAAAAGCTAAAGGCTTTGCTGGTTTTATCGCTACTTGCATCCAACGCATATCACCTAACCGATCAAG
>CERX01161072.1_pt1 | contig 10655 bp, 4 predicted proteins | sample 350251 | NCBI WGS metagenome assembly CERX01 (sample SAMEA2621044, study PRJEB7988) | marine metagenome | biome: marine biome (ENVO:00000447); feature: deep chlorophyll maximum layer (ENVO:xxxxxxxx); material: "saline water (ENVO:00002010), including plankton (ENVO:xxxxxxxx)" | depth 50 m
AAAATACTTTATAAAACCAGAAACAATAATTTTTCATCCAAATAAAGATACCGTATCAAGTAACTAAAAAACTAACTTAATAAGGACGCACTCCAAACAAGAGCAACACCTAAGATAAAAAACAATCCATTGAAAACCAATAATGATTCAGAAAACCCATGATACAATCCCGGTAACGTTCCTAACATCAAGCCAACAACAAAACTCATTGTTAACTGAAAATAACGTTTAATACAAAACTGTAATAATTTTGAACAACCAAAAATACCAACCATAACAGCCATAGCAATAATGGCTAAATCAAAAAAAACAAGATCTTTGATAGCCGAAATAACAACCGAATAGGTCCCTAACAAAACCAAAACCAAAGACCCACTAATACCAGGAATAATCATCGTGGCAGCCGCAATAACAACCGAAATAAATAAATAACCAGAAGAATAATCCAAAACTAAATGTTCAGAAAAAAAATAATATTTTCCAATAACAAGACCTAGTCCCAAAATAAAACCTAGACTACAAATAAATACTCTAGAAAAAGTAACAATCTTAATAGATTCAGATTGAATAATATAAGGAATAGAACTCAGAATAACGCCAATAAAAAAAAAGGATACCAATTCTAAATAGTGACCTAAAGCCCAATCTATAATAAAAGAGAAAGCAAAAACACCTACAAGACCACCAAACCCTACCAACAATAAAAAAATAAAAGAATGCATGAATTGTTTTTTTTGAAAGGTTAACAACGAAGCTAAAGCATCAATAAGAGATTGATAAACACCTAAAATAACAGCCACTGTGCCCCCACTTAAACCAGGGATAATATTAGCAACACCCAAAGCCACCCCCTTAAAAACAAGAATAAGATTAGACATTAAATAAAAATTCTACAACATCACCATCAGCCATAATGTAATCTTTTCCTTCTTGGCGAAGAATCCCCTTTTCTTTCGCCTGTTTAAAGCCTCCAGACTCAACAAAATCAACATAACTAACTACATTCGCCCGAATAAACCCTGACTCAAAGTCTGTATGAATCACACCCGCCGCTTGAGGAGCTGTCATACCCTTTTTAATTGTCCAAGCTCTTGTTTCTTTTTCACCTGTCGTTAAATAGGTTTGTAAATCTAATAAGGAATAACATGTTAAACATAATTGATCTAACCCAGAACGATCCACACCTAACTCAGTTAGAAAATCTTTCTTTTCTTCTACTGACAAAGCAGCACATTCTTGTTCTAAGGAAGCAGATACAACAATAACATCCTCACCTTGATTATTAGCAAAATCCTTTAACTGTTTAACATAATCATTATCAGCGTCTAATGAATCTTCAGAAACATTAGCAACAAAACACTGTTTTTTTTGAGTAATAAATTGAAAGGAATCAATTAAATCTAATTGATCTAAACTAAGATCACAATGTCGAATTGAAACACCTTGAGATAACTGATCTAAAAGTAACGATAAGATATCAATAATCTCTTGAACGGACTTATCCTGTTTTAATTTTCGTTGATACGTCTCTAACAATTTTTCACATAAACTTAAATCAGCTAAAATTAATTCACTCATAATAACATCATAATCAGCTAAAGGATCTACCTTACCATAAACATGAGTAATATCACTGGAATCAAAACAACGAATAACATGGGCAATAACAGATGTCGATCGAATATGAGATAAAAATTGATTACCTAACCCCTCACCCTGAGAAGCACCCTTTACCAACCCAGCAATATCAACAAACTCTATCGTAGCTGGCAACACTTTATTAGAATCTGACAAATGAGATAAAATATCTAACCTAGAATCTGGAACAGATACAATTCCTACATTAGGATCAATGGTACAAAACGGATAATTTTCTGAAGCAACACCCGCTTGAGTAATAGCATTAAACAATGTCGATTTACCAACATTTGGTAATCCAACGATACCAATAGATAATTTATAAGACATTAATAAAGTAATCGACTAAAAAACACCTTATCGAGAACCTTCTTCGTTATCAACAACAGCATCCGTACCTTCTTTATCTTTATCTTCTTTATCTTTATCTTCTTCATCTTTATCATCTTCATCTTCATCTTCATCTTCTTCATCAAACTCATCTACATGAGCATCAATACGTTGAGCAATAATTGTATCTGCTTGGTTATCAAATTTTGGAAAAAAGTCTAAAAATACATCTAATGAAAAAAATGATTCTCCTAAATGACTCACATATGAATAACGTCTCCATATACGATCAAAAAATTTAGTAATAATCACATTATCATGAGATTCTAACAAACTTAACATATTCCCAAGCTTTTGGAATTTATTTAATAAAATCTTCATTTTAATATCGTTTTGTAACAAAGAAACCTTTTCAAACGTTTCATCAAATACCGTTTGAACATTATTACCTATATACAAAATATCATTATCTGATATTCGAATAGAGGCAGGTTCAAAAACAATAAAACTCTGAAATCGATCTAACGGTGCTATATCAGATTTAATGGATGCCATAACCATACTCCCAAATTTTGTTAAACATATATTATATACTGTATACAGATTTGATAAAACACCTAAATTATATGTACAAAAAAAAACAACCCTTTATATCATCTAAAACTACGTATTATTAACCGATATTCGATTATTAAATTGAAATATAATCATATCATTTTTTAGTGACACAGAAGAAAAGAAAGGTAAATCGAAACGTTTTTTGATAACATAACCACAATTTTGATGTAAAACAGCATCCGAATACAAAACACTATATGGATACTGCTGACAAAACACAGGCCTTGAGTCATAGTCAGAACAACGTCTATCTTCAGTCAAACAACGACAATCAAAATGACGAATTGTATGACCCGAAAAAACAGGACTAAAACGTGCCATCGTTACATCTTTTTTAAGAATAGATTGAAAAAATGATAAAGAATGAATCGGTTTATAATCATATGAAATATGAATAGATTCACAACAATTACCTGTTGATTTACACGACCCTTCAACAAAAAAAAGAAGCCATTTAACTTCTCGAGAACACCATTTCGTACACGCTTGATTAAGTAAAAATATAGTATTGATAACATCAATACAACAAACAACAAGCAACCAACAATATCTAACGAGATTTTTCAAGTTTTAATAAAAGTGATTCAATTTGTTTAGACTGTTTATCAAATGTTTTTTGATACTTAGCTAACAACAATGTTCGATCTGATTCAAGTTTAGTTAATTGTTTATTAAGTTGAGACAATTGTTCCATTTCATCATTCAAAGAATCATTACCAAAAGCAAACCCAACAGCCGTATTGATCAATTTAACACCACGTTCTTTTGATGATTCCCAAGCTCTTCCAACAATACGAGTTCTATCCTGAATGGTTAATGAATCCATAGATTTAGCAATTCCAATTCCATCATTACCAAACCCAGCTATAATAAAATCTCCCTTAGAAACCTTACCCTTTACTTTAGTAGGAACCTGACCATAAAATGCAATTAACTCAAAATCCTCTTTACTACCACGAGGCCAGTTCCCAGCAACCGCAGCCGCACTACTTAAAACCATCAATTGCTGAAAATTTGATGTATCCTTTGTAATAACCCCATTAACAACCGCCACAATATCGCCTTTTTCAAAAACTTCTTCCTTAACCTTTTTTTCCAAATACTCTGCGTAATCGGCACCCGTTGTTACATAGCGAATACCACTTGCTCCATTACCTTCAATAGATCCAACAAGACTATTTGCATTATAAAAACCAATAAACTTAGACTTTTCATCTAATGCCGATACACCTGTATTCGTATAAGATAATGCTAAAACACCCGTACCATCGGCCCCTGTACGCTCAAATAAAGCTGTGTATTCACCTAGATTAGATTCATTAATAGAACCAGACCCCCTGACAAAAAGAGTCGTATCTGGAATATAAGACAATGCAGATGCTTGATCTTCTTCATCCCCCCAGATAGTAACTTTTGAATTATTATGAACTTTTAAAACAGGTTTATAAAGAGTTTGATCCGTATACCCAACAACAAACATATCCGTCCCATCCGCAATACCCGCTTCATCTTGAGTAGCAACATCGACAGAAGAAAAATTAACCCTTAACCGAGATTGTTTAGCACTAGCATTATACCGAGCCATCCATAAATCATCTCCATTATCACTATCCAAACCATAACTAGGTCCTCCAGAAAAAAACAATTTACTACCATAACGTCCCCATTTACCTTGAACAGAGTTATTACTTTGAACACCTATTCTTATATCCCCATTAACAACCAAAGCCTTATCAGGATTTGTAGTTCCAATTCCAACAAATGCCGGCACATAACCCGTACCATCTGACGCAGAAGGCCGAATGGTAATACCCACATGCTCTAAACTTGAATTTTGCGAATAGTTAATAACATTCCAACCAACCCTACCGGACCCCCAATCTCGAATAACCATACCTGACTCAACACTACCAAAACCAGCAATAACAGAACTCGATTCTCCATTAACCTCTAAAGGGTACTTAGGCGTCGTTGTCCCAATCCCCACAGCACCCCCTTTAAAAACAGCTGCATATTTATTACCAAAATAGTTCTCCATATAGGTTCCAGAAGCATCACTAGCAACCTGAAGAGCTGACATATCAACATGAATACCATAAGCATCCGCATTTCCAGCCATTAAATAATAAGGATCTTCATCCGTATCAGGAGTTTCCAAAGATTGCATATTAATTTTTAACCCATAAAGTGATTTAGTTAAATCAACGCCTAAATTAACTGAAACAATCGCGGAAGCATAATCTTTGGCCTCTTCTTTAACCGTATCCTGAATATCAAGCTTCCCATATATATTAGCTGTAGTAACCTCAATACCACCGTCTGTGATTTCTAATGAACCTGCCTTTAACGATCCTTCAACATCAAGCAAAATAGTTGAATCTGCTGGTTTACCAATGCCAACATTTCCATTACTAGCAACAACGAAAGCATTAGTACCCACCTTTAACGAATCATCAATTACTAGAGAAAAATCATCACTAGCGTTTTCATTAACACCAACACCCTTCTCAGAAAGCCTTAATATATCTTTAAATGATACAGAATTAGATTCTTTGTGATGCTGAAAAATGAGCTTATCACTAAAAATAATATGAGATTCAGTTGGATTAACCTGTCCCATAAAAACATAAGAATCATTTGTATTCTCATATGCCAAATACCCATAAGGATTAGAGAACACATTTAAAAAATTTAAATTAGCAGAATCCCCCGAGTCATTAGTAACCAAAACAACCGCGCTCGTTGGATGAACAACATTAAACGTATATTCTGTTTTAACTGCATCATAATCAAAATCACCAAAATAAAAATCTCCATCCTTATTAAGATACATAACGTCATTAGTAGCATTAGAAAGACGCATAAAATGATCATCCTCCCCTTTTTGCACAATAGATAATAAAGCTGTAGGATTAGCCGTTCCAATACCAACGTTTGCTGTATTAATATACAAAGCTACATTTCCATCATTTGTCCCAAAAAGAACATTTCCCGAAACTGTAAGTTTTTCTCCATCATTCTCTGCTGGCTTTGTTCCAATACCAATATTTTCTGATACAGCAAATAAAATATTATCAGAATTACCTTTAACTACAAATGCTCCCATATCAGCTACTGATGACTTTTTAATAGTTAACTGAGCATCTGGAGCGTCAGTCCCAATCCCAACCAAACCTTCTTTATTAACAAGAAAAGAAAAATCAGTATCCAAAGTATCCACCCTAAAAATATCTTTTTTAATACCAAATAAATTATCCCCTTGCTTAACATGTAAGGTTGCTTCAGGAGTATCAATGCCAATTCCAACTAAACCGCCTTGAAACAATCCTGCATACTTTTTAGGTTTAATATTATTACCTCCCACACCACTAAAATCCCCTAAAGAATTTTTCATATCTACATGTAACCCAATGGCAACATCCCCTGCATATAACCTCCCCATTTGATTAGCATTGTCTGGATTACTACTATAATTTTGCGACTCCATTTTAATCTTATATCCAGTAAAATTTTGGCTACCATTAGCAACCCCATTTAAGGTAACCGAAACTGAATGTCCAATATAATCCCGATCATCAGAAACCTCTCCAACAATTCTCAATCCTAAATTTTGAGGACCTCCATCCACTACCCCACCTAAAGTTAAAGCATTACTTGCAAATTTTAGCGGAACTATATCCGAACGCAATGTATCGTCCAAATAAATAGGAATAAAACCCTCTTGCCCTTGTAAAAAGGATGTTAAAGAAATAGGATCCTCAGAACCACCTTTAAAAAACAAATCATTATTCTTAACAAAAAGACTATTTTCTATTGAAGAATCAGTAAGTTGATTTTGAAAAACAAGCATATTACTTGAAATAGTAGTTCCTGCAATCATTTGGTTAGCTGAAACAATCCCTGAAATATTAATAGTAGTATTTAATGCAGAAATAGAATTAACATTAAGATTATCAACATCTAGTACCCCATTAACCGTAACATTTCCACTAACATAAGCAATATAACCATTAGTATTAGCTAAATCAGTCTCATCCAAACCTACAATCAACTTACTACCAACATCAATTAATAATTGTTCATTAATAGTAACCTCACGATAAACACCTGTTCCTGCTTGAGCTTCACCAGTAACTATCAACTTATTAACACTAACCGTAGAAGCTGTAAGAGAACCATTAATATCAACATTCCCATCAACATTTAATTCGTTTGTAACAACCATACTATTCACAGTTAAACTATTTGCTGAAACAGAACCACTTTCAACCACTAACCCTGTACTATATATATGTCCAGCTACAGTCAATGCATAAGTTGGAATCGTAACACCAATACCAACATTCCCAGAAAAATATCCACCATAACGATTACCGCCTTCAGTACTTTCATTACCAACATCAACATAAAGACCATAGGCATTAGCAGCATCACCAATATCCAAATCACTCATATTAATACTAACCCCTGTTGCAACAACACTACTATTACTATCTCCAAATTGATTATTTTCTGCTGTATCAAGCACAATAGAAAACCCTGTTAAATCAGAATTATAGGTATAGTCACCACTCCAATCTCCCTCTGGAGCTTCACCCGCTGAAAAATCAAGCCTAATATCCAATTTCTCCCCAATATAATTTGAACCAACATTAGAATCAATCACTGAATAAATAGTAACCGATCCACTATCAACATTATTTGTTCCAATAGCAATATCACCATTAGAACTAACAAAAAACAATCCATTAGCAATACTTAAAGCATTCGCACTAACAACATTAAAAACACCATTAGTAGCAGATACATCTCCTGAAACAACTAAATCACCATCAGAATCAACCGTTAAAAAGTTCGTATTACCACTAGCAATTTTAAATAAATCATTAGTATATAAAACTGGTTTTTCAATACTTAATAAAGCATCAGGGGTTAATGTACCAATCCCAACATTACCAGTGCTCGTAACCAACAAGATTGGATAACCTTCATCACCATCAAGACGAAGCAAATCATCCGTTTCAGATACAACATGTAATAACGCAGATGGTTCCGTAAGACCAATACCAACATTCCCTGCATTAAAAATAGCCGAATATTTATTAGTTCCAACTAAATTAGACAAATCTACATTTAAACCAATAGCAGTCTCTCCTACACCTAAACGACCGTTAAAAAGTGGATTTGAAGCTTGTTTACTTTCCATATTAATATCAAGGGCCATAAAGCGAGCAGTAGAAGGGTCAGTACGATTACCAAACGTAACAATAATTTCTTGTACGGCATTATCATTTTCCTCAATAGTAGATTCAAGTGAGACAGTCGTTAACCCATTGGGGGTTCCTATAACCAATGTATTGTCTGAAAAAGATAAAGGTATCGTATCAGATACATTACCTAAATCATCAAAATAAGGTATCTTAAATGGGGTCCCTGTATATACTGATGAAATATTTTTAGGAGTACCTTCTTTATTAATAAAGTACAAATTATTTTGGTAAACATATAAAAACCCACCATCATCAAACTGAATTTGATTAACATTTGGATGAGCATCATAATCATCTGCAAAAACCAACCCATTATCAATATTTAACCCCCTATTAAAATTCACATCACCCTGAAAAACGGTTCCTTCATTAACGCTAATAACAAGTTCATCAGACTGAGCTTCAATAGTATCTACTTGCAACGTCTGAATATCAACATCCCCCACAAATTTAGATGTACCAGCTACATAAAATGTCTCCGTTATAGGAACTGCTGGATCTGTAACGCCAATACCAACACTACCCTCAGATGAAACGATCATACGAACAGTAGGATCATCCTGATAAGGATCTGTAAGAAACAATAAACTAGATTCTGCTGTATTATTTTTGTAGGCTAAAATCCCAGAACCAACATTTTGAGATACGGCAGAATCTGGAGAAAACAATAATCCCACAGTTTGCCCCATAACATCCTGATCCACACCAAGCTTTAAAGCATTCCACGTTTCTGTATTTTCAGAGTTAAATGAACCTGAAGAACTAATAACATGTAACGCAGAATCAGGACGATTCGTTCCAATACCAACTTTTTGATCACCAACAAATAGTGACGTATCCGAACCACTCGCACCAACTGATAAAGTAGGTACAATTAAAGAATCTGTAAACGTAGCTGAATTGGCTCTAACAGCGCCATTCACATTCAATATATAAGATTCTAAATCAGTAGTTCCAACAGCTAATCCTTGAGGAAAAATACCCATATTAGCACTAACAAAATTTGAATTAATTGTAGTAATACTAACTTGATTTTGAACAATAAGACTATTCGTTGTTAATGTTTGAAAATCAGCATTAATAACAGAAATATCAGAACTATCAAATGCTACAGAATTAGCATATAGTTCTTGTTCTACATAAAGACGATTCATACTAACCCTATTTAAAGAAGCAATATTTTGAACAACCAAATCATTATTAATAGTTACCGAACCATCGATAGTAAGCCCTTTCGTTAAAATTAAGCTATCTGCCTTAATAGACCCACTTACTTCCAAAGCCGCTGTAGGATTAGCCGTTCCAATACCAACATATCCTCCCATAAAAACAGCTGGATAACGATTTTGAGTAACACCTTCCAAAGTAGCAACATCAACATAAAGCCCATAAAGCTTTGAATCTGCTTGAAGATTAACCGAAACTAAATCTATATCCATCCCTTTAACTACATTCTCCCTAACAAAACTATTTTCTAACGTATCAACATCTAAACGCACAGCTGTAAGATCTTGAGAAAAATAAAATTCTTGACCTAAACGATCAACACCATCAATTTCAATAACAATATTTTCACCTATATAAGGCTTAGAAGAATTAGAATCTAAAACCTTATCAATTTGAAAAGAAGCCGATGGCTGTGTTGTTCCAATACCAACATTACCAGAAACATCAATAACAAAACCTCCATCAGCAACATTAATCGTTGAAAGTTGAACCCCAGAAACGGTCATTATATTTGCTGAAATAGTACCAGCAACCTCCAAACTCAAATAGGGCTCAGAAACCCCAATACCAACAGCGGGATTAAGTCCACGCTTCTTTACAACTAACCCATAAGACTCTTCATCAACAATCAACTCTGGAATTTCAACACCAGAAGTAAGATTAAAATAATTTGCAGAAACAACACCAGCTACTTCTAAAGCAACCGAAGGTTCTTCAACACCAATACCCACATTACCACCCAAAAACTTAGCAGCATAAATATTACCTCGCTGAGATAATCCAACGTTAATACTCGTCACATCAACATAAACACCAACAACAGCCGTATTATTAAAAACAGATGATCCTGTATTAGCAATACTTAAATCAATACCTCGTAACGATAATCTATCATCTTGTTTCCCCCAATCTTCTTCTATATTTAAATCTAATTTATACAAAGAATAATCCGTAGCAACCACTGTATTTCCAGAATGATCCAAAGTAGCTGCAATTTTCATACCAATATCATCTAAAAAAGAAACATTAGTCGATACTAATAAACCTTCATTTGAAACTTCATAATTATTAATAATAAGATTTGAAGTCATTGTTAATTCATCATCAAGCCCATTCCAATACAAAGAAGAATAAGAAAGAGAGGTATCTGAAACCCAAAAACTAAGAGGTCCTGAATAAACATTATCCTGGATAGTAGTTAATGGACTAGTAAGCTCTTTAACTACCCCATCATATTCAAACCGTAAATCACCCCCAGACACATACAGTTCTCCATAATTATCAGAAGCTATATGATCTTGTAATAGTAACCGTTGAGTTAATAAATTCCCATCTAAAGAAAATTGATTTCCACTCACATGTAAATTATCAACACGAACGGATCCACTTACTACTAAATCGGCATCAGAACTTTGAGTACCAATAGAAACCTTATAATTATCTGAAGGATACAAACTAGTTCCATTAGTCTTCCAGAGATTATCTGCTGGAAACTCAAACTCTTTTCCAGCAACATTTAAAGTAACAATAGCTAAAGACCCATTTACAAACACATCATAATCAGGATGAACA
>CERX01091820.1_pt1 | contig 10616 bp, 8 predicted proteins | sample 350251 | NCBI WGS metagenome assembly CERX01 (sample SAMEA2621044, study PRJEB7988) | marine metagenome | biome: marine biome (ENVO:00000447); feature: deep chlorophyll maximum layer (ENVO:xxxxxxxx); material: "saline water (ENVO:00002010), including plankton (ENVO:xxxxxxxx)" | depth 50 m
ACAAACTAGGTTGGCAGTATCACACAAGTAGTTGGATCCACTCGGTGGCACTGGGGTCGGAGGGGCAGGCGTGGGAGCATTTTGAGGTACTCTTTTATTATTTATAAAACTATGTTCGCCACATCCAAAATCCCTATTAATATTCCATAAATAAAATCCTTTAATCGGTTCTTTAAAAGATTTAAGTTCTTTAATATAAGTAGTTGTGTCTGGTAAATTATAATTGATATCATTACCACATCCACCTGGTTTTATTCCATATATTAATTTTTTTTTTATATCCTTAGTGGTTAAATCTAAATTATCTACCATTTCATCTATGACCATATTTAATGAATCTTCTTCGCTAGAGCCCCCGCTTTTTGGAATATATATTACATAATTATCATGCATATAAATTATTGATTTTAAATTTTTAAAAACATATTTACTTTGTTTAGCTATACTGTTATGATTAAAAAACATCCAAAAAGAGTCTACTATTATAGACACATTTATATTCATTTTTTCATTTTTTAAATATACTAGTAAATAGTATAAAAAGGATGTCCATAATGATGGATGTATGTCGCCCTGAGGCCCGAATGCTTCACCTTCTATATCAAACTCTATTCCAACTATATTATTACGTAATAATTTTAGTTTAGTAATAAAGTCTTTTAACCAATTTGTTAGTGCATTGGGCTTATTTAGTAACATAGTTATATTAATTTTTTCTAAATGATCAAATGTTAATGTAAATTTAGTTTTTGTATTAGCATAAGATTTAATTTTACTTATTAAATTATTAGGTAGTAAAGAATTTTTTGGATTATATGAATTATCAGGTCCTATAAGTGATGACCAAATACCCGTAAAATCTATACCTTGAAATTTCAAATCAGAAGTTGTTTCTATAAATTGTACTGAAAATATACTAATTATATCTATATTTTTGTTAGGTAGTGTTGTATCTGATAATATAGTTGGACATCCATTTGGTTTCATAGATATACAACTCTGTTCGGATTGAGATGTATATTGATAATTATCATTTTTAGTACTACAAAAGAATGGACGGTTTATATCTAAACTACAAGTTTGTTTGTTTTTGTTGATGTTACTATTGTCTCCCCAAGAACAATACGGATCTTGATAAGTTGTATATGCCGCCCATACTTCATATTGCTTAGAGATAGGTACAGCATTATAATGTATTTCATTTATAGATGGAGAATCAATTTTAATAAAATTATATTTGGACTTATCTATTATTATTTTATCTATTATATATTTATATCCCATATTATAACAGTTTATATTAAATTTATGTCCTTCAACAGACACTGTATTAAGTGTAGTATTATTTATATCTTTTATATGAATAATAATTTTTTCCATATATATTATATAAATATTATATATTTCCATTTAAGTTTAACTACACAAAAAATTGAACCCAATCTCTCCACAATCTCCATCTCATCTATGGACTTAGACCAACTTACCGATGAACAATATTTAGCCTTTGAAGAATTTAAAGCCGGACATAACCTATTTATCACTGGACCTGGTGGTGTAGGCAAATCTTTCCTTATTAATTTATTTGTCCAACATTGCAACCAAGTAGGCAAAACAATACAGGTATGTGCACTCACTGGATGCGCTGCGATTCTACTTGGCCTACACGCCAAAACCATCCATTCATGGAGTGGCTTACATTATTGCAACGGCACAAAAGACGAAATTATTAAGCGCGTCACTAAATCGTGGCCTACAAAAAGCCGTTGGAAAAAAACCCGCGTACTCATCATCGACGAAGTGTCTATGATGAGTAAGAAAATGCTCATCATCTTAGAAGAATTAGGCCGCCGTATTCGTAATCAACCCTCCCCCTTTGGTGGTATTCAAGTGGTGTTTTGCGGCGACTTCTATCAACTCCCTCCGGTGTGTAAAGACCATAGTGATGATTCTCTCTTCTGTTTTGAAGCACCCGTATGGAAAAAGTTGTTCGCACCAGATAAACACATCCAATTAACTAAAATCTTCCGGCAAAAAGACCCGCGATACTTGGAACTCCTCGCAGAGATTCGTGAAGGGACGATTTCAGGAGATAATATCCAATTATTGCGCGAGAGAATTGAAGTGATGAAACCCGAAAACATCACCCAGCTATTTCCCTTGAGGTCTAGTGTAGACCATGTTAATAAAACTAAGTATTCTGAATTACAAAATAAAGAAATGACCTACACTCTAGTACCAAATTATAACATGGAGAGATATTGTAGGACAGGAGCACAAATTAACGGCGATATACTCCGTAAATGCCGGGGGTTAAACGAAGAACAGCGTGAGCGCGAGCTAGGACGGCTATATAATCTCTCTAGATGTATGAAGGAGTTAACATTGAAAAAAGGTACGTATATTATGTGTATCGCAAATATCGCGTTGGAGCAGGGGATAGCGAATGGAACGCAGGGGATTGTAGAGGATTTTGTAGGCGTAGATAATTCCCCATTGATTCGGTTTAATAATGGAACGGTGAAGACTCTCTCTAGATATTGCTGGCAATCCGAAGATTATCCTACGATTGGATTTAAACAATATCCGGTCGTATTAGCATGGGCGACGACGATTCATAAAATGCAAGGGTCTAGTCTGGACCAGGCAATTATGGACCTGGGTTCTAATGTGTTTGAAGCAGGGCAAATTTATGTGGGATTATCTAGGGTGAAATCCCTGGAAGGATTATATTTAACTAAATTTAGCCCACGGGTCATTAAAACCAATCCTAAAGTGCGCGAGTTTTATAGACAACTACCTACATTAGAGATTGAGGTGGAGGAGGTTGAAGTGGAGAAGGTTGAAGAGGAGGGGGAGGTTAAAGAAGCGGCAAAACCACTTACAAAAACAATTTCTCTAGAACAGAGGGATGTTTTTAAGGTTGTGAAGGTGGTGGCAGACTCCAATAAAGGACAAAAATGGACAAATGAAGAAGAATTATTGCTATTACAAGAATTACACAATAATATAGATATTAAATCTATTGCGCAATCACATAAACGAACTATAGGAAGTATCAATTCCAGGCGTAGAAAAATTGCTTATGACCTATATAATAATACAATTCCAATGAAGGAGATAATACTTAAAACCAAGTTGAGTGAAGACCAAATAAATAAAACAATATATATGCATGAAAACAAAACAAAAAATTTGCAAAAAACATCAATGAATACCTCTGCTGATAAAATACCATCTTCAGCTATTACACTTGAACTATTTTTAAAAGGTAATACAATAGAAGAGATATGTACTACTAGAAATCTAAAAGAAAATACTATTGTTGATCATATAATAAACTGTATCCCACATGAAGATATTACGTATGATAAATTTATGACCGAAAATGAATATCTACTAATTAAAACACAATTTGATTTATTATCATTTACCAGTAAACTAAGAGAGATAAAAGATAATTTACCAGAAGAAATTAGTTATAATAAAATGCGAATTGTTAGACAATTATTATCTACCGGTAATATATGAATAAAACTTGTGGTTATAGTGAAACCACAAAACGATGTAATAAGCAATCCAAAAAACACTATGATTATTGTAGTATAAATAAAACTCGGCGGTGTGCATTATCCACAAAAGGTAAACAGCATAAACAAGGAACCAAACTAAGTCCCAAACAAGGAACCAAACAAGGAACCCAAAAACATAAAACCCCTCTATGTAAAGGATTAACTAAAGACCAATGCCTACCTCCACCCTGTGCTTATGTTAATACGGCTAAACGTAATTATTGTAAAACTAGAAAACAAAAATCAATCGTCGCGGAATTAGATACTGTCGGATTAGAGATACAAGCTACAATTAAAGATATAGAACAATTCGTTACTAAAAAATATTCTACTATACCAGAACAGAATAGATTACGGGCACTTATTATTTGTTTTTCTGATCGGTATGGGGCAGGAAAAGTATTATCATCATTATCCAAATTCAATCCGCCAAACTTTACAACCACCGAGAAAAAACAACTCTACACATTAATTTTAGAATCAAAAAAATGGAATAAAAAATTACGAACCTCTTTAGCAACAAGAACTGATAAGGAGAGAGTGCAAATGCAACGACCTATTCATGGTAAATCTTTATTGGCATTGGTTGTGCCTTATAATCCTACTTATGGAGAGGCGTTAAATGGCTTACTAGTCACAAGTTTTCATCCTAAATATGGTATCGAAGAATTAAAGCATACATATGCTCAATATCAATCATTGCCATTTAAACTTCCTGCTAAACTACAACCTGAAATTCCTAAATTAGAGAGAACAGATACAGTAGATGCGACTAATATAAATCAAATGATAAAAGATATTTATCTTGCGCGTAAAGGAAAAACACCAGAAAAATATAAAACCGTGACTACATTTGTTAAAACTCTAGGCTTATCTGATGATGATGTCTGGAAAAAATTTGGAGACCTACCGGATGAATATAACAAATCATGTCAATTCAAATGTGAAGTTCCGGAGGTTAAACCTGGCAAACAAGTTATTTTATGGAAAACCTGGCATACTACAACCGGATACGCCCCTTCTTGTAATTTTACCGGATTTATAGACGTAGTTCCTATACATTTTTTATCACCTGGGGAATTATTATGGTATAACTACTGGTGTCATTCGGCACCATGTGACCCCGGCGGGGGACAAGCTAGAGGAACCTGGCAAATGATGACCTATTATATGCGACAAAACAGACTTTATTATGGATTAGAACCAGATATAATGAAAAACTGGATAAAACATCCAAAAAAATCAGCCCTAACAGCTAGTCAGATGGCTTCTTTTCATAATAAAGGATATTTAGTCATAGATATCCCTGAGAGATTACAGAGCGAATCAGATGTTGCTAATATATTAGATAATAATAATGATTTTTTTAGAACAATTACGGGAGATATACACTTTGATTTTACTAAGTTAGACTCTATACAACGTTCTGAAAATATGGCTAAGGCCAATCAATTTACAGGTAGTAAATATACCTATTATGTAGATAAGATAGATGAAAATGACCCGCTAAACCCAAATGCTACCAGTGGTAAATCACATAACGCACAAAAAGGAGGTAAATTAATTGCGGCAGATTCAGGTATGGGTCCGGCTACATTCACAAATGAACCTAATTTCGTAGCATTTGAATTCTCAGATTTTGTAGCAAATATAATGGCTTCTTTTTATGGCACAGTTAAAATGGTTCCTGTACTAGAGAGATTCCGTGTAAAATCTAAAAGTCAATGGAAATCTGGAACACATGTTGATATTGTTGGTGGAACACTTATACCTGAAGATATACATGGGCAATTTACAGCATTAGACCATCTTAACATGGATTAAGTAGGACTAACAAAACCCTCTAACCCACTACTTATAACTGGTGTAAACTCAAAATCTAATTTTTTATCCGTTACTTTCACTTTTAAATATCCATAAGTAGACCGGCAATCATACCGACTGGTATTAAATTCTATACTCAAATTTTCCATACTTTTATAACGGTGCATATTTTCTTCATATTTGGGACATTGGTCAAGTGAAGCGCCTCCTGTTCCAACAATAAATTGTGTGATATTACATGTTTCTAGGGCTGGATTTCCTGGGATTCTGGATCTAGATTTCATTGTTTTGTTTGGTGAATAAATTTTACGTCTTGATAATTTAGATAATGAATGTCCTGTCCGAATAGACCCACCACTATAATATCGTGTGTTTCGTGAGAGAACTATCTCTCCCATTTGATAAAAATGTGTGTCCGCACAAAGATAATATTTTTTTGCCTTGGCAAATAAACCATATATATCCATCATAAAATGAATGCCGCCTTCTAATAATGGAGTAAATTCATCTGTTTCCCCCCCTTTATGTTTAGACCCCCATATAGGGTCATGTCCGGTTAAAATAATATGCTTAATTGAGCGGGGATTTATTCTAGAAAGAGCTTGTTTATATCGGTGCATTTCTTCTTCTAAACGGGTTTTATGCGAATATAATAATTTACTTTTTTTTTTCTTTTTTGTTTTTCCTCCTCCGGATGGTAGGACTAGACGATTACATTCTACATATTTCATCCAGTCTTCTGTAAAATAAGTCGTGTTTAAGTAAACAATTAATGTAGAGCCTAGTTGTTTATAGAGATGTTTGTAATTGAATCGTTTTGGTCGCATATTCATATAGTCTAATTGTAATCGTGTAACTATGCAACTCACATTTGGAATTTGTTCAACCTCACGAATTTGTTCTACATCATGATTACCTAATAATACTTGAACAGGGGCATCTAATCTCTCTAAACAATCAAACCCAGAGATTAATTTGTTTTGTTCTAAACTCTTTATTCTTACTTTTTTCCCATGTATTCTCTCGGTTGTTTTTTTTGGATAGTAATTATCTCCTGCTATAATATAAAAATCCGGTTGTTCCTCATTTTGTTTAATAGTATTAAAAACCGATGACATACCATTACTACGACCAGTTTCATCACAAAAACCCCTGTTCCAACACCCAAAGAATATAAATTCTTTCATCTATTATATAGTATGGAGAGATTTAAACATATTCCTAAAAGTAGATATCTCTCAACCTATTCAGATGATCTTAATATGGAAACAACTATATATAGTGAAGATGAATTAATATTTATCATCAAACATTTTAATGTATCACTCGGATGTATTTTAACCACTCAGAGATTGACGGCTAAATTATGTTGGGAGTACATTTTACGGGAAGATGAAAAATATTGTAAAAATGATAGAGATAGAGAGATTACTCTTGATGATGTAATGCGATTTCAGAAACATATGTCTCTAGAATCTCACAATTTTGGACATATACATTTAACGGATAAAGTATAGTAAATTTTGAAAATATTTAAAAGTATACATATTTGTTAATGAACGAAACTAATTCTTTTTTGTCTAAGGACCAAATTTAGGCTTACGGCTAAAATCTCATTTATTCTGCCGGGCAAGCTTTGTGTAAGCTAAAGGATTTCTCTTTGCATCTTTCGCATCAGCTTTTATTTTTTTATCTAAAGTTTTTTTGCGCAATATGTTCTTTGCACTTATTCTTCTTCCTAATCCTTGAATTTTTGTTGCTGCAGCAGTTGTTCGCCTTCCCCATTCTGGAGAATTTACAGATTTAATTGATTTCGCGTCTGCTATTGTATCTTTAGTAGGAAGGCATACTATTTCATTACTTAATAAAGAATTCTCTATATTTTGTAGCTGGGTATTTTTCTCATTTAATCTAGCAGCTATCATATCATATGAATTACTTTCACATAAAGATTGTATATCACTTGCACTAGCTCCTCCTCTCATTCTTCTTCTACTAACCTTTCTCCTAGTTTTTTTACTTCTATTTACATGTGTTCTTCTAGACCTATTTCTAGTACGACGACTACGACGTTTTGCCATTTTTTTTGAACGACTTCTAGGCATATAATATATATCAAAGAAAATTAATCTAATCCACTAGAAAATGTCTAAATGTCATGCTCCATCTCTCATCCACCCCCTCTTCTTTTACTATCTCATGCTGATAATATTTTTGTGTAGCTCCACTCATTATTAATAAAGACCCTTCTTCTAGACGAAATGCACATCCTAAATGTTTGGCTTGTGGGTCTAAGCGGAGAGATTTTGGATTGGCTGGGTTATAACACCGGCGTTTAAAGACAATCTCTCGGGAAGCACCTAAAGAAAAAATACAAATAAATGGCGCAGGTCCAAATAAATCCATACTATCAAAATGTGGCTTAATACTATCCTGTCCATTCCGATAATAATTGATTAAACAACTATTAAATGGAGAGATACCAGAAAAACCTAATTCTAAAACCTTTTCTCTAATTTCCTCCTGAATCGCTGATAATTCCATATCATATTCATCGGCCTTCCATCTATCAAAATCCGTTTTCCATTTATGAGAGAAGGCTATTCCATCTTCTTGGAACCAATTTTGTAAGCGAGGGATTGGTTTCCCCCAACCACTTAATCCTCCTTTATATTGTGGCGTCGTTTTACAATAACGATGTGCTTTTTGAATAAAATCTGTAGAGAGATTACCAGGATAATATCCTATATGACAAGTCTCTCCAGTTAATTCATTTGTTGTAATCATTATATTAGTTATCGCGTTGAATTTAATATAATGATTATATATATATGATTTATCCTAATTTAAAATTAATATTTATACATATACCTAAAACAGGCGGTACATTTATAGAAACAATATTAAATAAATATGATAAGTCTTTAGATAATGTTCATGTTCATAGTACTATTGAACAAATTAAAAATATAATAAATAATAGAACAAATGATATTTTTAAAAATTATACTTGTTTTACAATAATAAGAGAACCTATATCAAGATATATATCATTATATAATTATGTAAAAAAACATGATACTGGTATCAATGGATGGTCTAATAAATGGGGAGAATCTTTAAAAAAAAATATAGAAATAATGTCTTCATCAGATTTAAGAACTCTAAAATATTATAAAATATATCAATTAGATTATATTATATTAAATAATAATCAATATATGAATAATATATTTAATTATAATAATTTAAATGAAGTATTGAAATGGATTGATAATTATTGTAAAACAAACTTAAATATAAATATAACTTATAATATTAAAAATAAAATAAATACTCAAACTATTAAATATACTAAAGATTCATTATCACTATCAGATATAAATAAATTAAATAAATTATTAAAAAATGATATATTATTTTATAATCATTTTATAAATACAAATAATAATATTATTCTAAATTAATTACTTTTTCCTTAATACCACTACCGGCTGGTTCTGCCAATTATTCTCTCCATGAAAATACTTACTTAATATATTTGTGTCTTGATTACCAAATACATTCACTACTTGAAAACGCTTAACCAGTTTGTTATATCTATCAGGTCCGTATATTCGGTGATGATTCCACTCTAAACGATTCTCTTTTCCCAAAGGAACCGCCAAAAATAATAATCCATCGGGTTTCAATATATCATAAAAAAAGTCCATTGTCGCTAAATCTGCATCGGGGTCAATATCATCTCCATAACGCCCTAAACCACTATGCTCTATAGAAGAAAAACTCACTATCACATCATATTTTCTAGTAGGAGCCGTGACTACATGTAGATTTGCCTGCCTAATATCTTGTAATACAGGAAGATTATAGTCAATCACATCTACTTTTGCACCCGCATATAACAAAATAGTCTCTACCCATGGACTAATACTTCCTACCGTACATACCGATTTTCCTGAAAGGGTATATTGACCTATTGCACGTAAAATATCACGAGTCGCATTTGGATAAACCGTTGGAGAGATTTCCTCATTATCTCTCTTAGCATCACTTAATATAGCCAAGCCAGACTCAAACATTTCAGCCGTCCATATTGGTCTATAATCATCTGTATAATAAATCATCCCTCTCATATAAATAGGGACATTTAGGTCATTCTCTCCTTGACCTGCGCCCCACCACCGCCTATCTAACTCTTCACTCAGTCCCGCATCATGAAAGATGGAGTCCTCCAAAAACTTACTTTTTACCTCGGGTTTTAGCTCTATGAACTCGGTGGCCTTTCCTTCTTGTGCCATATTCTTTCTTTTTCTTTTTTATCATAAGTGGTTTACGCATTTTATGACGACGAGTTTTATGATGCGATTTTCTACCATGCTTATTATGAATACCACTAGCCTTACCTTCTACATAATATTGTATCGGTCTAACTCTACCATTTGTATTATTAGTTTGCGTCATAGACTGAAAATTAATATCATAGCCAGTATTTCCTATATGTAACCATACTCCACCCTGGGGATTCTTACTATATTCATTATTAATTAATTCATTTTCAATCCAATCAAAATTATTCCATCCATGTTGTACACCATATTGCCACTGATAATAACTATCAGAATCATTATCCGAATCCGACCCCATGTCTGCACGGCAAGTATTTGGGCGTGGCTCTAAATCAGCTTCTAAAACATCATCTTCTAAATTAATAGCTGAAAAACTATCCGTCAAATCTTCTACTATATCTTTTTCCGGTTCACTACTAGTACTAGTATTGATACTATTAATTGTTATATTTATTCCATCCGGATATCCATAGCCATTATTCATTTCATCTGATAAAAAATCTTTAATTTTAGCTAAATTAGTTCTTGACTGTTTACCCTGGTCATCTAAATCGCCGAAAGCAGTAGTTGTTGGCACCAACGTTAATTTACTTGGACCCATTTTAGCCCTCGTATTACCATACGCCTTTTGCTCTTCTAAAATAGTATCTAAAACCTGCTCACTATGTAATTCTGGTTGATTTAAAAATACTTGTATTAAATATGACCCTAAATATAATAATTTACAATTTGCACCGGCACTAGGATAATCTTTACTATTTACTCCAGTAATACTATGTAAACTTTTAAAATTAACTAAACTGTCATGTGTTGGAAAACGTCCTCTATTTATTCCTAATACACCTCTCTCCCAATATAATATATAAGTATT
>CERX01041594.1_pt1 | contig 10612 bp, 9 predicted proteins | sample 350251 | NCBI WGS metagenome assembly CERX01 (sample SAMEA2621044, study PRJEB7988) | marine metagenome | biome: marine biome (ENVO:00000447); feature: deep chlorophyll maximum layer (ENVO:xxxxxxxx); material: "saline water (ENVO:00002010), including plankton (ENVO:xxxxxxxx)" | depth 50 m
GATGGCGCTATCTGTCGTTATAATTGGTTGCATGATACGGAAAAATATGGGGCTCGTTTTGACCATAGTGGTACTGCAGATGGTACAAATGGTACAATGAATCACAATGTCGCTTGGAACTGTGAGAGCGGTGGAATAATGGTGAAAGGTAACAACCATAAAATTTATAATAATACGGTTCTGAATTCTGGTAGTAAGAATGATATTATTGTTTTACAGATTAATAGTGGAGATCATTCCTCGACTATTGTTCGTAATAATGCAGCAGATAAGATCGCAAACCATCGAACGAATAATGTCGCAATTGATTTTGGAACGCACAGTAACAATTGGAATGGTTATAATGAATCTGTGACACTGAATAGTATACTGACTGACACGTCAAATAATGATTTTTCTCCAGCTAATAGTTCGCCACTTATTGATGCTGGTACTACCGTATCTGGGATTACAAATCAATATACCAATAATGGAAGCGCTGCAGATATTGGTGCCTATGAGGATGGTAATTCAGATTGGACCGCGGGTCATGATTGGAATGTTAGCTCCACATTTGGCAGCAGTTGGGTTCCAATTCACGGCGCAGCTATTAGTGGTAATTCAGGATTTAGGATGATGAGCAGTCCTGTATCGGGTACTATACTAAATGATCTACTTGATGAATTATGGATTCAGGGTATGACAGGAGGCGATGTGACCAGTGGCAATGCCAATGTATGGACACTAGACCTGGCAAGTCAGAGCTGGACTGCTGTATCAAATATTTCTTCGCAATCTTTAACAGCTGGTCAGGGATTCTTGGTCTACACATTTGATGATATTGATAATGATAATGACAGTGATCTACCAGTAGATCTTTATGTATCTGGTGCCCATAACAATTCGAGTGTAACAATTAGTAGTATACCTCAAAATAGTTATTATTTAGCCGGTAATCCATATACGAAAACCATTGATTGGGATGATATTTCAAAGACGAATCTTTCATCCTCCACCTCAATCTGGGATGATGCGACATCAGACTGGAAAACATATAATGGTACCTCTGGAGACCTTACTGGAGGTTTAATCCCTCCTTTTCAGGGTTTTTGGGTTCAGGCAAGTGGAGGAACTGGAAGTTTTACTATCCAGGTTAATGATATTGCTACAAGCGCTGCGTCATTCCTTGGCCGGATCGCAGATTCAGAAAACAAAGGCAGTTTAAGTTTGAGGGCTCTATCGGGAGAACTATTTGATAATATATATCTGACTTTTGGAGAAGGAGGTCGTATTGATAGAGATATTTCAGACGCTGACAAATTATTACCTCTTGAAGCCTCACCAAGAATTGCAGCAATGACTGTCCAAGGTGTTTTTCCTTTAAAGATCAATCATTTGCCATTCAATCATACTGGTACGGTTGCGGTACCCTTGTCAGTATTATCTCTTGGTCTTGACCAAAATGGAGATTTTACCACGCATGAGGGACAAGTAATTCTAACTTGCGATAAAAGTGATTTACCTGATCATATTACTTTCAGCATTTTTGATAATGTTACTGGTGATGAACTAGATAATCTTAATATAAATCAATTTGAGTTAGTTACTGAGAGTGTTGGAGAATTTTCATCCACAAATAACACTGCTGTTGATACTTATCCATTGATTGGTGAACCAAGGTATAAAATATTGATTCAATATGGAGAATTAGATAGTCAGAAGTCTGACGGTCTACCAAAAGCATTTAATTTACATCAAAATTATCCTAATCCATTTAATCCTAGAACCATGATTAATTATGATCTTCCTATTTCTTCAGAGGTCAAAATAACTATTTATGATATGAGAGGGAGAAAGGTTATTACCTTATTTGATCAAAACAAACCTCCAGGCTATTGGAGTTTATATTGGGATGGAACAAATCAATTTGGTAAGGCTGTTCCTTCAGGAATGTATATATATTCTATTGAAACTGAAGAATATTATTCTTCAAAAAAGATGATTCTAATAAAGTAAAATTTAATTATTCTATTCTGTAATTAGTTAAAGCTGACGAATTTATATAAATGTGATATATATCACATTATGTGTTATGTATCACCATTTTTAAACAATAAAATCAATAAGCTTGGTCCTAAAAAGTGCGGAGCTCAACTATGGGAATAGCTGTATATATTGGAATTTGTATTATTGTAATCATATTATCCTAATCTATAAACTTATGATTATTTTCATGTTTCCAAAATAATGGGATTTGTATATAAATTTTAAGATGAAAAAAATCTCTTTATTACTATTTATCTCCTGTTTGTTCGGAGATTATACTTACTCATTAGAAGATATTAATCCATCCTCATCTCACTATGGAAGTGATGTCGGGACGTCTTTTTTCCAAGGAAAGGTTACTTTACATTACTTTGGGCACTATACATGAGGGACTTGTACTGCTCGGTTCGGGCAACTAAATCAACTTTATAATGACCTAAAATCTCAAGGTCTCCCTGTGCAATTAATCGGGATAGGAAAATCTTCTCAAATAAATTATGCCAGTGCTTGGACTGATAATAATGACGCATCAGTGTGTGCAGATCCATCTCCATTTGCTACATGGAATGATTGGGGAGCCTCACAGAGAGATCTATTCATTGTAGATATGAATGGTGAAGTGGCTTTACACCAAAATATAACAAGTGGCATACCAAATAATTTAGAGGAGACTATTTTAGGTCTTGTAACTCCCACCATTGATCCGTGCGAATTAGGCACTGTCTATGTTAGTGAAGGTCATAATGTTGGAGATCCAGAAGACTGGATTGAAATTTTTAATTCTGGAGAAAACGAATGCTCTCTTGAAGGATTTAAGCTTGATGATTCTAATGAATTTGAAGATTTAACTTTTGGAGACATTACATTATCAGCTGGAGGCTATTGGTTGTGCTATGAAGATGCTGAGGGTTGTTTCAGCTCTGGCCTCGGAGGAGGTGGTGATGAAATTTGGTTATCTGATCCAGATGGGAATACAGCAATGGTAACCTTACTACAATCTGCAGAATCTGATGGGGTTGCTTTATCGCAGAGCTTTGATGCAAATGGTTCAGGTTGTTATACGCAGCCTACCCCTGGTCAGGCAAATGGTGAGTGTATCACACTTGGAGACTCTGATCCATGTGCACTAGGTACAGTCTATGTTAGCGAAGCTCACAACTCTGGTGATCCAGAAGACTACATTGAGATATTTAACTCGGGAGATACTGATTGTTCCCTACTAGGATTTAGGCTTGATGATTCAGATGAGTTTGATGATCTTACTTTTGGAGATGTTACGTTATTAGCCGGAGGTTACTGGTTATGTTACGAGGACACAGATGGTTGTTTCAGTTCTGGCCTCGGAGGAGGAGGAGATGAAGTTTGGTTGTCTGATCCAGAGGGCAATACATCAATGGTGACCTTACTATCATCAGAAGAGTCTGATGGGATTTCATTGTCACAAAGTTTTGATGCAAATGGAGTTGGCTGTTATACACAGCCTACACCTGGGCAGGCGAATAGTGAATGTGTTACACTAAGTAATGATAAAGTAGAATTATTACCGTCACAGATTAAATTGTATCAAAATTATCCTAATCCATTTAATCCAAATACTACAATAAGTTACAGTATTATATCTGATATTTTTGTAGATATTAAGATTTTCGACATAAATGGTAAGTTAGTAAGAACTTTACTTTCTAAAGAGCACAGTAAAGGACATCATAATATTAATTGGGATGGAACTAATAACAGAGGCCAATTAGTATCAGCTGGTATTTATTTATACACACTAAATTCTGATAAATTCATGCATACAAAAAAAATGATACTCGTAAAATAGGGTTTTATATTTTTAAAAAGACCCCACAATAGTGGGGTTTTTTGTTTATGCTAATTTCCTTAGATTAATCCTATGCATCTTGGATATCTTCTGAGAATTTTTAGAGAAAAACCATAAAGAAATTTAATTATGAGTGATAAAAAACAATTCAAAAAACAGTATGAGAAAACATTGCAAGACCTTCAGATCGAACTTGTAAAGCTACAAGATTGGGTCATTGCTAGTGGTAAAAAGATTGCAATCATTTTTGAAGGGCGAGATGCAGCAGGTAAAGGGGGCACGATTAAACGTATTACAGAGAATCTTAATCCTAGGTATTGTAAGGTCGTTGCTCTTGCGGCCCCAACTGAAAAAGAAAAAACACAATGGTACTATCAAAGATATATCACGCATCTTCCTGCTGCTGGTGAGATAGTTATTTTTGATCGTAGTTGGTATAACAGAGGTGGTGTTGAAAAGGTGATGGGGTTTTGTACGGAAAAACAGTATATAAACTTTTTGCAGACCTGTCCAGAGTTTGAGCGTATGGTCATAAGCTCTGGTACTCAATTGACAAAGTATTGGTTTTCAGTCAGTGCAGAAGAGCAAATGAAAAGGTTTAAGGCTCGCGCGGCAGACCCAACGAAAGGATGGAAACTTAGTCCTATGGATCTTGAATCTGTGAACCGTTGGGATGACTATTCAAGAGCAAAAGATAATATGTTTGAGCATACAGATACGCAATATTCACCATGGTATGTTGTTGAATCTGATAATAAAAAGAAAGCAAGAGTCAATTGTATTAGTCATTTATTAAGTTTAGTAAAATACTCAGAAATTGAAGCACCTGAGGTTATAATGCCTGATAGGATTCAGCAAAAACATTATGAAAGGCCGCCAAGATCAAACTTTAATTATGTACCAGAGGTTCTGTGATCGCTGATTACAATATTCTTTGATATAAAATTTTCTATTATATATAGTTTCATTGATATTGCATTAAAAATTAATTTTTGAAGTGCATAAGATTTTATCAAAATGGTTTACCATCATTATTTTTTTACTTACTGCGTGTAAGGATGATGGGGATAGTAGTCCTCCAACTATTAATATAACGGAGCCTTCATCATATTCTATTGTATCAGAAATAACAACAATAAAATGTAATGTAACGGATAATGATTCAGTAAGATTTGTTGAATTGTGGGTGGATAGCGTTGCTACCGGAATAATTGATAGTATTGCTCCGTTTGAATTATTGTGGAATACTGTTCCATATCAAGATAGTACTGAACACGCTATCATAGTTGTTGCGGAGGATATGAGTGGCAATATTGCCTACAGCAAATCTTGCATACTTATTGTAGATAATTCATCATCTATACCTCAGAGTCTTAATATTATTTCGATAAATTATACAAAGACAGAGATGACAATTGTTATTGAAGGTTCAAAAGATGATGATTTTGATAGTTATAGTATTTTGAATTCTCAATCAATGAACTCTACTAAAAGCCTAAAGGCAGAAATATTTAATATTGCTGATACTGTTATTCAAATTAATCAATTTAATCCAGTTGATAGTTCTTGGTATTGGGTACAAATAGAAGATATACATGGGTATAGTTCCACTGGTAATGGTTATTTTGTTATGGATGAATCTCCAAATGCATTATCACTAAATAGTGTAGAGTTTTTAGACTCTCTTTTTAGTATAAGCTGGTCGGTAAATAATGAAGATGATTTTCAATCATATAGTCTATTTGAGTCTTCATTTTCTAATATGTCAAATGCTGTTAATATTTTTGAAACAAATGATAGAAATATCACAGCCTTCACTCATAGACAAATAAATCAAAATGAATACAAGTATTATAAGGTAGTAGTTCAAGATTATTGGGATCTACAGGCAGAGAGTAATATAGAGTTGGGTTGCTCATGGTTTTTATTTAACAATGCTTTTATGGATGCTAGCTATGATTTTGGTCGATCATTACTACAGACAATGGACGATGGATATATTTTAGTAGGGAGTACAAGTTTTTTGGGTGATGAATATAGCAATATACTATTAGTAAGATTAAACCATAAAGGTGAGGAGGAATGGATAAAAAATCATTCTTTCAGCGCAACGGATAATCTGAACGATATAAAGCAATTGCCAGACGGTGGTTTTATTATGGTTGGTTCGACTATTTCTAGTACGAATTCAAGTAAAGATATATTACTTCTAAAATCTGATGCTCTTGGGAATATTATTTGGCATCAAAGCTATGGCGGAAATCAGGATGAGGTTGGTCATTCAATAGATATATCTGACAATGGTACTTTTATTATCTCTGGTCAAAAAGCTGATCAAAGTTCTGGATATAATCTTAGTTATTTATTAAAAGTTGATGATATGGGAGATCTTATCTGGAGCCAAACATTTGGTGGAAGTTATAATGATTATGGATATTCCGTTATTAGTACAGATAATGGAGGATATATTGTCTCTGGATCAACAAGGTCTCTTGGAGATATCAATGGTGATGCTTGGGCCATCAAAATGGATAGTGATGGAACAATACTTTGGGAGAATACTTATGGAGGAAGTGGATCGGAATCCATTCGTTCAATTAAACAGACGATCGATGGAGGATATATTATGGTTGGGCATACAGATTCATTTGGTAACGGATACAACGATGTATATCTATTAAAAATCAATTCACAGGGTGATATACAATGGTATAAAACCTATGGTGGAATGGGAACGGACAATGGTTGGAGTGTGGTTGAAACATTAGATCCTGATGGTTACATCATTTTTGGTTACTCCGATTCATATGGCCAATCTGGAAGCTATGATTATTGGATGATAAAGACAGATATATTAGGTAATGTAGAATGGGATCAAACATTTGGCGGTGAAAGAGATGATAAAGCTTTCTGTGGTTTACAGGCAACAGATGGTGGATATGTAATTGGAGGATATAGTAGATCCAATAGTAGCAATCTACCAAATGTATTGCTTGTAAAGACTGATGATCAAGGAAATACGAAATAATAATAAAAAAATATATTTTATAACATGGGGATGGTTAAATCCTTAAAATTTTTTAGTATATATTTTATGGGTCTTTTCTATTTATCAATAGGGATTAAGCATTTTACTGATCCAGATTGGTTTGTGAGGATAGTACCTCCGATACTTCCTTATAAAATAGAATTGGTCTATATAAGCGGTTTTTTTGAGGTTGTTTTTGGAATCCTTTTAGTAATCAAACACACAAGATATTATGCAGGAATTGGATTGATAATTCTTTTAATAGCTGTTTACCCTGCAAATATATATTTAGCTCTAACAAATGGAGCTCCTTTGGATACAACTCCTTTTATTGCATGGGGGAGACTGCCATTCCAATTTGTTTTTATCGGATTGGCATACTGGCATATGCAAGATTAGTATTATATAATAAATATTAGAATAAACAGGGGCATAATCAACAAATGAGGTAAGCGCATTAAGTAAATTATGCCCCGTTCTCTACATACCTAATGTACCCCTCAAGGCACATCTTATTAATAAAACGGTCTATTATTATCTTTTTCTAAAGTTGTTTTTTTTTATGTGATTACCATCACAAGTATAAAAATGAAATAAAAATCAATTTGATGTAAAATTCATAAATATTTTACAAATTATGATAATGTATAAAGTTTCTATTTTTGATTTCATCAACAAACGCACTTTGTTAATTGATTTACCAAGGATTGCATGTATTCTATTTATTATATTACAGATTATTGGAATGATTGTGTATCCTGGTGGTACCATTCATGATACATCTACAGTTGGTTACACATTTTCTAAAAATTTTTTTTCAGATATGGGGGCATACTCATCACGCAATGGTGAACCAAATTATTTATCAATGATACTTTTTTCTTCTTCACTTACGGTAGTAGGAATTACTTTTGCTTTATATTATTTGGCCCTCCCCAGCATACTTGGTATCAATAGGTTAAACTATATTTTAGCATCTTGCGGCACTGTTTTTGCCATTATAAGTTCTATTTGTATGATTGGGACAGGTCTAACACCAACCGATCTTGTCTTTGGTCCTCATGTGTTATTTGCAAATAATATTTTTCATTTTTCTTTGTTATCTTCATTATTGTATACAGTTGTTGTTTATCGATCAGGTATATTGGAAAAGAAATATATTATTGGCTATGCATTGTTCTTTGTATCAATTTTTGCTTACGTAGGGGTTTTACAATATGGTCCCTCAGCTAGGGCCAACGAAGAGGGACTTGTCTTCCAAGTTGTTTCCCAAAAAATGATTGTATTAGCATTTATCTGTTCAGTCCTCCATCAAACCTTTGGTTTTGCTAAGGTTAAATCACTTAATAATAGAGTAGAAAATTAATAACCTTATGGGAGACTGTAGTAGATTGAATATTAAAGAATATTTTCCATGTGTAAGTGCCAATGTACGTCGTTCTATTCTTAATGGAATAAAGCAAAATAAAGAGCATATCAAATTATCACACAAAATAAATGGTCGATGGGAAAATCAATATCTTGGATATCAATTTGTTCCTCAAATTATTGAGATATTTCGTCTTGCTTGTAAAGCAGGTAAGGCTCTTGCTGGAAGATCAGTTATTATCCCATATCAAGGTTTAGGTCTTTCGGTCGATGAATATTGGTTTAATGTGACATTACCATATGAATCCACTGGATGGCATGATCATAAAAATAATGCAATATTATCAGGAGTCTATTATTTGAAGGTCCCTTCCAATTCTGGTGATATTTGTTTTCGCCAAAAAATCAATAAATCGTGGGATGAATTTTCCATACGTTCTGAAACAGGAAAAATGGTAATATTTGATTCGAATATTCAGCACTCTGTTTCAAGAAATAAAAGTGATGATAAGAGAATATCTCTAGCTTTCAATATGTATTCGTATCCACTCAGCTTAGATTTTAGTTCATGGAATAATGAGTTTAATTAATTTTTTCATGGTGAGATTACTAGCCATGTTATTATTAATTTTATAAGATTTAAAGTAATTGATAATATATATTTTGGAGAAAAATTATGAGACGCGTAACACTTTCTACTTTTATCCTGTTATTAATGATAATAACGGTTATTACTATTAGTTATTCGTCTAGACCGTATTCTAATAAATTTTGTTTATTATCGATGATAGTGTAGTGTTTTTGATTTATGAAAAAAATTGTCATTAGATCAGCTATAGTGCTTTGCATTGCTTTTTGTTTGTATCATTACATTTTAATATGGTTAACTCATTTAATCTAAAAAATGAAAAAGATTATAGTTATGTTGTTATGGATGAGTGTTGCAGCGTGGATTGTAATATTAGTTGATTCTTATTTTTTGATACCAGACGAGATTACAGGAGTAGTTTACTTTATTAGCATAGGGATTGCAGCATCAAGTGTCCTCAATTATTACAAATAAGATTTATAAGTCAGTTGAAGATGATCAATAGACTAGTTTAAAATTAAACATGGGCTATTTAGCTAATTTATTATTTATCCGGATTTGGATATTACCAATCTTAATCATCCAAATTTTATTTGCACAAAACAAAGTATTAAATTCAACAAACGAGGAATCAAAAAAAATGAAAAGATCTGACTCAGAATGGAAACGTATTTTATCATCATCAGAATACCATATATTACGTGAAAAAGGAACTGAGAGAGCATTCACTGGTGAATATGATGGACATTTCGAAGAAGGGACTTACGTTTGTGCGGGGTGTGGAAATAAAATTTTTGAATCAGAGAAAAAATATAGATCTGGATGTGGGTGGCCCGCATTTTATAATGCAATTCCAGAATCAGTTGAAGAACATGAAGATATCAGCTTTGGTATGAAACGTATTGAGATAACATGTAGTAAATGTGATGGGCATCTTGGGCATGTTTTTAACGATGGTCCAGAACCAACTGGACTTAGATATTGTATAAATTCGGTATCAATGGATTTTAATTCTGAGGAAGAAGACTAATGAAAAAGGGTATAGTAAAAGAGTATGATCGTACAAAAGGATTTGGCTTTATCACAGGATTAGATAATGAAGATTATTTTGTTCATATAAGCGGTCTTCGGGAGCATTTAAAGAGAAATGGATTACGAGCAGGACAGAAAGTTTCTTTTGATGTAGATTTTGGGATGAAAGGAGATAAAGCAATCAATGTGAGAGTTGATTAGAGTCTTTTTGATTTTGTTCTATAAAGTTTTTGATTATCACATTACCCTGAAAAGGAAATTTGTGTGGAGTAGAGAACAATTTTAATTCAACTTTGTATCCACATTTCCTGAATAATTCTTTTGCTATTACACTTTGTTCTGGATCTATTATTCTATCTTTATCTCCATGTATTAGTAATACGCGAGTCTTTTTACTTTGTGTTGAGGCCTCCTTGCTAAATTTTTTTTTATATCTAATAAAACCAGCAACTGGAATAATACCCCCCAATACAAAACTCTGTCTAATCATGAATTCTATGGCGAGACATGCTCCTTGGGAAAAACCAATTAAAAAAATAGATCTGTGTTGGAATCCCTCTTCGTGCAGCTCTTTAATAAGAGTATTTAATATTTTAAAGGATGCATTTTGATTCCATAAAGAATCATCTTCTCCATCAAACCAAGAATATCCACCTGCACTAGCATCATAAGGGGCCTGTGGAAATAGCCATTTTATGTCGTCTATATTTAGACCATTTGCAATAGGAATCATAGAGTTTACGTC
>CERX01161379.1_pt1 | contig 10598 bp, 11 predicted proteins | sample 350251 | NCBI WGS metagenome assembly CERX01 (sample SAMEA2621044, study PRJEB7988) | marine metagenome | biome: marine biome (ENVO:00000447); feature: deep chlorophyll maximum layer (ENVO:xxxxxxxx); material: "saline water (ENVO:00002010), including plankton (ENVO:xxxxxxxx)" | depth 50 m
TAAGCCGGGGCTTTTATTAATCTGTCCAGAATTTGGGGTACAGATCACTGAAAAGATGGGGTTTTTGATTTTAAATACTTCGTAGATTTTTACTAATCATCATTCATTTTAAGGTAATTCTTTAAAACTCGATTTCGAGGTCCTAGGCGCCGTGGTGCTGGTTTGTCTTTGTATTTATCTATCATTTCCTGCCAGGCATTTTCGTATTTTTCTCGATGCATTTCGTTAGTTTCATCATAAACAACCCAAACCTCTTTGTCCATTTTTGCAAATCGATCTTTAACTTTAGGGCCGTAGTCTTTGGCGAAGGCCGAAAATAAGCCGCCATACCAGTTTGAGCGATCTACCTTTATGTCAAAGTTTGGATCACAAGGGCTGCGTTTATCTTCATCATTAATGAAATCAGCCTCTGTCTTTGGTGAGCCAGAAACCGCAAATCGATAAGGGATACCCATGTCGAAATATGTGGTTGAGCTCAGAAATTGACCTTCAAAGCGGCTACGCATTGGACCATCCATATAACCATTTTTAAAATTTACGCTTAAATCTTTGATGGTGCTTCCGCTTATGCACATTTTGCCTTTGTAGGGCAGGCTTGATTGGTAAATGTTGTTTACGTTTCTATATTTATAAAGTCCGTCGCGAATCGGAAGTAGCTTTTCTCTGTCTTCAAACTCATAGTCTGCTTTGGTCAAACTAGAGAAAGCGAAAACATCGTAATCCACGTTGATGGCGCTATCTAAACCAGTTAGACGTCTCGTATTAATTCCAATTACTTTTCCTTCTGAGTTCGTAATTGGGCCGCCTGACATACCACCACCGCCAAGGCCTTCAGGGCAATAAAGATAGTCATTAATATCATAGCGCATAATAACGCTTCCTGCTTTGTTAAACACAGGTTTCGAGTGAATGTCATAAAACTTACCCATATAGACACAGGAAACACGGGTACCCCAAGTCAATCCTCCAACAAGAGGAATATTGTAGCCCTTGTAACCTTCCATATAGACTATATCTCCTCTCTGAGGAAGTCTGTCTGCCATTTCAAAGGCATTATCTTTGCCAAAGTCTTCCGCCTTTTCCTCTGGAATGGCAGTCAAAATGGTATCGGTAATATAACTATATTCTTTGTGATAAGCTCCAGAGATATTGATTCCCTTTGCCAGGTAGTTTTGCACACCCATGATGGAGTTTCCTGATGTAGCGTAGTCCGAGTATTTTTCTGGCTCGCTACCAAAAACACAGTGAGTGGCAGTGGCCATCATGAGTTGTTTGGTAAAAGGATGAATCAAGGGAAAACTTGTGCATGACATTGGAAGGATGAAGGGGATTCCACTAGTAATAGAAAAAACTTTCCCAGAGCCAGGTTCACGGCCCAATTTTTCTGGATCAATTTTTGATAAGACCTCTTGCCAATTTAGGTATTCTGGCATTTTTAAATGGAGATCTAAAGCGGATTCTTGATCTAAAGTAAAACCAATTTCTGGGTTGTTATATCTATAAAAATCAACACGATCTTCTTGCAAGCCTTCGTTAGCCATTAATGCTAAACTAAACAGTGAAATACTTTGTATTAAAATACAAAAACTTCTGATTAACAAAATTTCCTCCTAGTTCCCCGATATAGTATTTATACCAAATAACTAATCTTTATAAAAAGAATAGGGCTTAACTTTAGTTTTCTAGGACGGCTTTGTAGAATCTTCTAAGATTGTAAATAGAATGAATAGATTGGCATTAGGAAAAAGCGTGGTAGCCATAAAAAAACCTAAGTCTAAATGACTTAGGTTTTTACATTTATGAATTTTTTTTCAGTCTTACTTCTTCTCTTCTTTAACGATATCAAGAAGTTCTACTTCAAAAATAAGTACTGAATTTGGTGGAATGCTAGGGCGACCTTGAGGACCGTAAGCTAAATCACTTGGAATGAAGAATTGGTATTTTGAACCAACTTTCATAAGTTGTAAGCCTTCAACCCAACCGCGGATCACTTGACCTACACCAAATTCAGCAGGTTCATTTCGTGAGTAAGAGCTGTCGAACTCAGTGCCGTCAATCAAAGTTCCTTTATAATGAACTTTTACTGTATCAGATTCTTTTGGTTGTGCGCCTTCGCCTTCTTTTAAAACTTTATATTGAAGACCAGACTCAGTAACTTTAACCCCTTCTTTGGCTTTGTTCTCTTCTAAGTACTTTGCTCCAGAAGTTTTGTTTTCTTCGGCTTTTTGCTTACGCTCTTCCACCATTTTTTTACGCATATTCATCATCGCTTCCTGCATTTCCTCAGGCTTTAAGCGAGACTCTTTTCCAGCAAGAGCGTCGTTAATAGACATTCTTAAAACGTCAACATCCACATTGATGCCTTGGGCTTTCATTCCACGGCCAATTTCTTGTCCAATGGCATAAGAAACTTTTTGTTCTTCTGTTTTGATCTCAACGTCGCCTGCTTTTTTGTTACAAGCACTGAAAGCTACTACGCAGCTTGCTAAGATTAGTATGTTTTTTTGTTTCATAATTTCTCCGCTTAAATTAAGTTAATCATCGATGCTTATTTTTATTTGCACCATACTATGAAAAGTCTTTTTCCTAGTGAAATCAAGGCTTTCTATACAGAAAATTTAGAAAGGATAAATCATGTCTAACATTTCAGCAAAGCACATACTAGTTGATCAAGAATTTCAGATCGATGACGTTAAAAAGAAAATTGACGAAGGAATGACTTTTGAGGAGGCAGCAAAGGCTTTCAGCAATTGTCCATCAAAAGCCAGTGGGGGAGACTTGGGGCCTTTTACAAAAGGACAAATGGTTGCTCCTTTTGAGGAAGCAGCTTTCGCATTAAATGTAGGTGAAGTTTCAGCTCCTGTGAAAACTCAATTTGGTTACCACTTAATTTATCGCTATGCTTAAGTTTTTGGTTTTAAATTTAGCGCTGTTAGCCTCTGTAGCACTCTTTGCTGGCGATCCAGCACCAGGAATTTCTTGTCAGTCTTTGAAGGCTTGTGGGGCCTCTGGTGAGGATACAAGTCAGTCCTGTGGAGCAGGAGAGAGCTGTGTTTCTTTGAGTGAGTGTGACGAGCCAAAGTGTATTAGTGAAACTAAGGCATGTATAAAAGAATGTCTTAAGTCTACTTGCAAGATTCTTGAGTCTTTTCCTGCACAAGTTTCCTGTGATTAATTAGGCAAAAAAAATAGCCACAATTTCTTGTGGCTATTTTTCTTTGGCATGTATTGATTTAAAGCTTATTTAAAAGTTTTAATTCCGCCAGGTAGAGAACCTAAGCCAATATCGTAGCTTGTGTTCATTGTGTTTGTGCCAGTACTTTGGTTTGCGTTACCAGCTATCAAATCATTTTGAGATCCACCTGCAATTCTCATCTCTACAGATCCAGCTGTAACGCCAGGGTTTGTAGATTCGTTCTTTGCCTCTTCTTCTTCTTGAATGCGAAGGTGAGGTAAGCACCAAACGATCAGTTGTGATCTAGATTTAATACTCATTTTTTTGTAAATGTTAGTTAGGTGAAATTTTACTGTTTTTTCCGTTACGAATAATTGATCCGCCACTTCTTTATTGGCTAGTCCTTTTGAAACTAACTCAGCTACTTCAACCTCACGATTTGATAAACCCTTTTGTAAAAGAAAATCTCTAAGCATCCTTGCTTCCCCCTCGCTTATAATTAATTAAATTTTTTGCTTCCCTGAAAAAATCGGATGATGTGTTATCCCTGATGTCATCCTTAAGACCATTGTCCAAAGGAAAAAGGTTAATGTAAAAGAAAAAAAAGAAGGAAAAAGAAAAAATAACCTAAAGTATAGCTTTAAGTTACGCGTTATACCATAGTATTATTAGCTACTTAGCGACTAGACCTAAATTGGAGTGTTAAAATAAAAAATATTGCATCCCGCATTATTATTTTGAGTGAGCCTATATTATTGCTTTTCTATGAAGCTTTTTAATTCTTTTAAAACCTCTAATGGGATTTCATGCCCACCTTGAAAAAACTTCGAGTAAACATTGTGCCCATTTTCTGTAAGGCTTGCGCTTAAGTCCTCAGCGTCTTTTGGGTTAAGTAGTGCATCCTGATAGCCATGGGAAAGAAAAACACTCATTTTTTCTTTGGCTTGCATTTTTTGCGTCCAATAAGTTCTATCAAGAAAGCTTCCGCTGAGTTGAACGAGGGCTTTATATTTATAAGGAGAGTTTAGTACCAAGTTCATTGCCATCATAGCGCCCTGACTGAAACCGCCAATAATGCTTTTAGCGGGATCTAGTTTTAATTCATTAATTAATGAGTCTTCGATTTTTTGACATAGGCTATGTATTTCATCTGGAATTGGGCGATCAAAATTACGATGAGAACCAGTCATCATGGCTTGTTCTAGTGCTTCTACATCAATTGGAAACCAAGCGCGTCCCATGGGCATTCCTGGGGCATTAATAACGCCATTAGGATAGTAAAAGTTTTTAGTTTTGGAGGACTGTAGATAATTGGTCAAAGGAAACAAGTCAGACATATCTGCACCAAAGCCATGAAAAAGAACCAAATCTAGGCCATCGATCTTTTCAGAGTTTAAGCTCATGTATTGAAAATTTTTAGTTTGGTAGGGTCCATAATTTGCCATAAGTTCCTCGTTTTAAAAAGTCGCGCTAGTATTTCAGAGCTTTAGTCTTCAATCAAGCCACTGTGCTATGAAGAATCAAAAAAAATCTTTTTTGAAACCTTTTGTTACAATCTCTTTCCTAAAAATATGGCATGATTAAAACAAATATTAAGGTTTTTCTCGGGAGAGCTAGAACTTTTATTTGTAGCTGATACAATTTTGTTAAAAATATTGTGAGTCCATTAGTTTGAATCGCCGTATTTTGTTGCAGTCTTGTGAAAATGAATAATTTAATTAAATTTGAGGTTTTGTATTGAAAGATCTATTCCCCATTGATTGGAAGCAGTTTGCATTCTTATTGTCTTTAAGTTGCTTGGTTTTAAGTGGTTTTGCAAAAAATGCTGAGAAAAAAACTCCTGTAATCAGTGAGGCAAAAAGCATTTTATTTTTAGGGGACTCTTTGACGGCTGGCTATGGAGTGGCTGATGGAGATTCTTTCGTGGATCTATTTAAAGAAAAAATAAAGTCTAACGAGAAATTAAAGCATTTAAAAGTGATCAATGGAGCAGTGAGTGGCTCAACCACTGCAAGTTGTAGTCAAAGGCTGAAGTGGCAATTAAAAAGCAAACTAAACGTCGTATTTATTGCATTAGGTGCTAATGATGGACTTCGAGGCCTTCCTGTTAAAGAGAGTAAAAAGAATCTGGAAGATTGTATAAAGATGGCAAAAAAATCTAAGGTAGAAGTCTTAATGGCCGGAATGCTTTTGCCAAAAAACTATGGTGAAAAGTATCGTAAAGAATTTTCTCAGATGTATTCTGAGTTGGTCAAAAAATATAAAGTTAAATTTTATCCTTTTCTATTAAAAGACGTTGGTGGTGTCTCAAATCTAAATCAAGCCGATGGCATTCACCCTAATGAAAAGGGCCACAAAATTATTTTCAAAAACATTTATCCATTTTTAGAAGGATCTTTATGAGTTATTCATGCCATTCCATTAAAAAGTCATACCACCAAGGGGAAAAAGAAATTTCTATTTTAAAAGGCATAGATTTCGATTGGCGAGACGAAAAAATCGTGGGAATCATTGGAGAAAGTGGCAGTGGAAAAAGTACTCTGTTGAGCATTTTTTCTGGATTGCTTCGCCCCGATGAGGGGGAAGTGATCATTGATGACACAAGTTTGTATCAACTAGACAAAAAAAAGCTTTCTGAGTTTCGCGCGAAAAACATAGGCATTATTTTTCAACAGTATCATTTGATTCCTGATCTGACTTTGACGGAAAATATCCTTCTTCCTCTAGAGTTAAATGATATTCCAGTGGATTTAAAAGAATTAGATTGGTGGTTGGAGCGCTTAGGACTTAGTCATCGTCGTGAACATTTTCCTTATCAATTGAGTGGAGGGGAGCAGCAGAGGGTTGCCATAGCGAGAGCCTTTATTCATAAACCCAAAATAGTATTTGCTGATGAGCCTTCTGGGAGTTTAGACGAATCCACTGGTTCTCAAATTATGAGTTTACTCTTTGATATCGTAAGAGAGCGGAATGCAAAGATGTTCTTAGTAACTCATAGTCCGTCTCTAGCTGAACTTTGTGATCGAGTGTATCGTGTTGAAGAAGGGCAGCTCAATGAAGTTTTATAAGTTCGCTCTTAAAAACCTAAAACGTAAAACTTCTTACTCGTTTTTCTTTGGGTTTAATTTTTGTATTTCTTTAAGCGCAATTTTTATTTTAAGCTTCTTTCAATCTGGTATAGAAAACTACATTCGTCAAAATGCCAAACAGTTACTGACAGGTGAAATAAGTATCAGTGCTAGGCGTGATTTATCGGATACAGAAAAACAAATTTTAGAAAAAAACTACTCAAACCAGATCATTCGAAGTTCTGAAAACATCAATACCTATTCAATGCTTTATAAAGAAGATAGCTCTAGATTGGTGTTGATTAAGGCTGTGGATGAGAACTTTCCTCTTTTCGGAGATGTGCTCTTAGGTGAAAGTGAAGAGACAGCGAGGATTGCGAATTTTAAAGATTTGACTAAAAAACCGATTCTATGGGTTTATCCCGAAATTTTGGTACAGCTCAATTTAAAAATTGGGGATCAGGTAAGTCTAGGGCAAAAGAGTTTTGAAGTAAAAGAACAGGTAGTGAAGGATGTTGGTTTGGGTGGTTTTGGAAGCGCTCTTGCACCGGCTGTCTACATGAGTTTAGATCAACTTCGAGAAACTGGTTTGGTCGGTTTTGGAGCTACAGCCTGGTACACTAGGTACTATGATTTGCGAGAGGATCAAAAACTAGAGGAAATTAAAAATTCAATGAATGATGATTTCTCCGATCCCGCACTTCGAATTAGCAGCTATGACAATGCTAACGAACAAATTGGTCGATTACAAAATTATCTAGGTGATTATTTAGGCTTGGTTGCTTTAGTAAGCTTATTGTTAACCATTGTGGGCGCATATTATTTGTTTCGTAGTCATTTGGTAGAGCAGGCTAAAAGTATTTCTTTAATGGAAATTAATGGGGCGAGTAGCTCTTTTTTGACCAAGGTTTTTCTGTTTCAAATCGTCTTTTTGAGTCTTTTGTCTTCAGGCTTTTCTTTAGTATTAAGTGGCTTACTAAGTAAGATTTGGTTTGGTTCTTTAAGTCTAGGCATAGATACATCAAAAATTGAACTGCAATATTTAAATGTCATCTATCTCTTTTTGGCAATTTTAGGTTTTGTCCTGCTTTGTATGTATCCATTTTTACGACAATTTCTAAAGGCAGATAAGACTCAGAGTCTTTTTGAATCCAAAAACATTTCATGGAACTGGAAATTTAAAGACTTACTTATGTTTTTACCAGCGCTTCTGTTTTTTAGCTTCCTATCTTTTTTAACAGCAAAAAGCGTATTGGTGGCTGGGATATTTTTAAGTGTTTTGATATTAAGTTTGCTAGCAACAGCCTTATCCTTTTGGATATTGTATTTTATTAGTAGGAAGTGGAAACCTAAGAGTCTGCCTTTACGATATAGCCTACGATTTCTTTCTCGTGATAAATTTGGTGCCATTTCTATATTATTTGCTATGGGACTAAGTTTTTTATTGATGATACTTGTGCCACAAATCAAAGACTCTCTAGAAAAAGAGCTGCTTTTTCCTAAAAAGGCATTGCTACCGGACCTATTTTTATTTGATATTCAAGACGAACAAATAGAAAGCTTGAAGGCGGTTCTACAAGAAAATGACACTCAATTGGAATACCTTTCGCCAATGGTTCGAGCTCGACTTAGCACGGTGAATGGACAAGCTTTTACGAAACCAAAAAATTCCGAAAGGGCAATTACTCGTGAAGAAGAAAGGGAATTGCGTTTTAGAAACCGTGGTTTTAATTTAAGTTATCGCTCTGAACTTTCTTCTTCAGAAAAGATAATAGAGGGTAAGTTTTTCGGAGAAAATTATGTTTCATTACGAGACGAACATCCAGCGATTTCTGTTGAGAAGCGTTTTGCTGAGCGTTTGGATTTAAATTTAGGTGATGTTTTGAGTTTTGATATTCAAGGAGTAGAGGTAAAGGGTGAAATTAAGAGTATACGTACTGTAAAATGGACCTCTTTTCAGCCAAACTTCTTTCTGCAATTTCAACCAGGAGTTTTAGAAGATGCTCCCAAAATCTTTTTAGCAGCCATTGGTTCTTTAGACTTTGATAAAAAGCAATTGATTCAGCAAAAGCTTGTAGAGAAATTACCTAATGTTTCAATTGTTGATGTGGAGTATGTAGTAAGGCGAATTTTAGATTTGTTCGAAAAGATGGCTAATGCAGTGTCCTTGTTAGCAATGTTTAGCTTCTTGTCAGGTTTGTTTTTAGTCTTTGTTATTGCTAACTCTAGATCCAAAGAAAGAAAAAAAGACTTCCTTTATCTTAAACTATTTGGCGCGAACGAAGCTTTAATTAACAAAATGTTTTTAACTGAATTTATGTTTGTGTTTGTTATGGCTAGTCTTACAAGCTTTGTAATCAATGCTTTTGTGTCTTATTTTTTAGTGAGTTATGTTTTTGATTCTGAGCTGGATTTAAACTTCCAGTATCCAATTTTAGTCTTTGTACTGAGTTTTGTGTTTTTGGTCTTATTAAGTCTGGTGGCTTCTAAAAAAAGAATAGCATCAGAAGAATATACTGATTTAATGGCTATGTAGAAGGTTTACTAAAAGGAGAGAAAAGGTTTTTAAAAAATCCTTTTCTCTTTTTATAACTAAGACCAAACTCGAATGAGTCTTCCTTTCTTATATTTACTCTAGAATTAAACATACTATCCCAGAATGAAAAAATATTTCCATAATTATTGTCGTGGATGGAGCGAAGTGGGTGGTGGTGCAATCGATGGTGTCTCGGTGTCACAAAAACTTTGTTGAGTTTCTTTTCTGTCTTGAAAGGGATTTGAATTCTTGAGTGTGCAAAAAAATTAAAAAACATGTATGTGACTTCAAAGACTAGATAAGATAAAAGAGAAACTGGTAAAAACCAAAATATAAAAACCCTCATTATATAACTTAATGCAATTTCTCCAGCATGAAAACGAATTGCACTCAATGAATGAAGGCTTTCATCCAGGTGATGAACTTCGTGAAAGCGCCATAAGAAATTACATCGGTGATTTAAACGATGCCAAAGATAGGTCCAAAGATCTAATAATAGCAAGATGCATAGGGATTCTAATAATATTGAGAGTAAAAAGTTTTCTTCATTTTTTAGAAGTAAATTGCGTTCTATAAATGTTTGAAATACAAAAACCACAAGGGCAGTGTTTAAAATCCCTAAGCATATAGCAGTAATGCTGCTGTAGGTGTTTTGCAGCAAGTGTTTGCGGCTATTCCTTAGCGCTAACTCTGTAAAGAGAAAGATCGCAGCAATGCTAAAAAACATTGAAGATTTAATAGAAAGAAATTGTTCGACGTTAATCATGTAACATAATCGTTAAATTTTGCATTTTACTTTAGTCTAGGCCATGGAAAAGGAGTAATCAAATACATTCATATTCGTTAAACTATATTTAAGAAGTATATAATAACCAATAAGTGAGGGACGGATGTTGCGACTTTTAATCAGTTTTTGTCTAATTTTGGGACTAGGTGCCTGTGGTAGTTCTGAGAAAAAAGAAGAGATTGTACAAGAACCAATGAAAAAAGAGGAAGCTTCAAAAAAAGACAATGCTGAAGCAAAACCAGAGATGAAAAAAGAGCCTGTAGAGAAGGCAACTCACTGGAGCTACAAAGGTGCGTTTGGCCCACAGTTTTGGGGGAATTTAGACACTAAATACGAATTGTGTAAATCAGGAAAGCAACAGTCTCCTATTGACCTTGTTTGGAAGAGACCAAAGAAATCAGGGAGTTTAGTTGAAATAGCTTATAAAGAAACAGCTCTAAAAACTATGGATTCTGGACACAGCATAGTCTATCCAGTAGATCCAGGTAGTATGTTAATGCATAACGGGAAAGCCTATGATTTAAAAATGTTTCACTTTCATAGCCCTTCCGAGCATTCATTAAGTGGTAAAAACTTTCCACTAGAAATGCAGTTGGTACATATCGCTCAAGATGGTCAGTTCAGTATCGTTTCTGTGTTTTTTAAAGTAGGAGCTGAAAATGCAATGCTTGCTAAAATGTGGGCAAACATTCCAGCGGAAAAAAAGCAGGTAAAAGTAGACAACGACTTTTTATACACACCAAGTGTATTGTTGCCTAATGCGAAAACTCATTACAATTACATTGGAAGTCTTACAGCTCCACCTTGCAGTGAAAATGTGAACTGGATTGTGATGAACACTCCTTTGGAGGCTTCTAAAGCGCAAATTGATGCTTATAAAGCTCTGTATAAAGATAATAACAGACCGGCTCAGAGTTTAGGTGGCCGTGATTATAACAACTACTAAGACTTGTTTAGGTAAATAACCGGATAAGAAGAGGTCTTAAGTGATCTGTCCCCCTAAAAATGGACAGACAAAAAGGTGCTTCAAGA
>CERX01047265.1_pt1 | contig 10449 bp, 16 predicted proteins | sample 350251 | NCBI WGS metagenome assembly CERX01 (sample SAMEA2621044, study PRJEB7988) | marine metagenome | biome: marine biome (ENVO:00000447); feature: deep chlorophyll maximum layer (ENVO:xxxxxxxx); material: "saline water (ENVO:00002010), including plankton (ENVO:xxxxxxxx)" | depth 50 m
TCTCTTTTTATTTTTAACTTACCATAGGCCTTTTGTAAATCCATTATAGCAAGACCTTTCATACTTCGTCTGTAATATAGATGGTCAAGTGCTTCATCTTCCGCTTCAGCACCACGAACACCAGCAACTGCTGTTATCTGTTCTGTTTCATAAACTTCGGCATCCGCTATATCTTGTATTTCTTCCCAAACCGTATTTTCCCACATAGCATCCAAATCTAAATCCATTTCATCAATTGATGCCATATCAATACTATCTTGGATAGCCTTTTCTTGTGCCCGTTTCTTTGACCTTTCGGTAAATTCTTTATCTAAGTTTACAGAACGGATTGAATCACATTCGGATAACCACCCACCATAACCTTTCCAAGCAGGTGAACCTTTGTAATCTCTGTATTCTGTATCATCACAATCTTGTCCGTAGGCAACATCCCTCTTAAACTCTGATACTCGTTGTATATCGTTGTCTATCAATACCTGTTCGTCTACTTGTGAATATATAACACTTACAAATAATAAGGGTAAGTATCTCATTTTTTTCTCTGTTGTTCAATTTTCTTTTTCTTTTTGTATTTCTTCATTGTTTGTCTTTCGTCCAATTCCCATATAAGACAAACACATAATGTTATTATAACAAGTGGCCACATTACATTATGTCGATTTCAAGAGTAAGATTTCTTGATGCTGATTTATCATGCTCTGTTCCAACTATAATCAAGTATTCACCAGGTGGTATCTTATCCGTCCACTCGGTTCGATAGAGTTTCCAAACATATGTTTCTACCCTATCTCTACCATCCCTATGTGGACTTAAAGATATCGGTTGTGTGTGAACTTTCTTCCCATTAGCATTTATCATGTATAAACGAGTTTTATTTTTCTCTACACGATAACGAACCTTTACACATTCTCCACCTTTTTTATCTAAGGTTTGCCATGCCTGTAATGGATACTCGTTAAAGTCTTGAATCGATGGTTCACTTTGCACTTTAATGGGTTCGTCATTGTTAAAAAATACGAACCCTAAAGTAACTGCTATCAATCCAAATAATATAAATTCTAAAATATCATTTGTGAGTTTAAATCTCATAATACCTCTTTATAATAAATAGGGGAAATGATTTTCAAATCCCCCATTAATTATTCGTTTGTGTAAAGTGTAGGTTCTTCGTCTAACTCGAATGTCAATGAATCGTATTTGTAGTAGTAGATTTCGTCATTTCTTCTATGATGAAAGATTGCTGGTACACCAGCTGCATCTACACTAAACTGCCATTCATTATCCTCATCAGGTATTCCCTCGAATAATGTAACTGATATGTTACGACTCCTACCAATAACTGTTAGTGGATTGTAAGGCCATGCTTCAAGTCCATCATCTGTTAGTCTTTCAGAAGCTTCTTGTTCTACTCCTGCCCATACCATATCTACAAACGCTTTCTCTGCAGTTGCTTCTGCGTTATCAACCGTTTGTTGATATCTTGGAATTGCTACAGCTGCTAAGATTCCCAATATGATTGTAACCATTACGAGTTCAATCAATGTGAAACCTTTACTTGTATTCTTTAATATGTTCTTCATTGTTTTTCCTTTCGGTTTTGTTGTGTATTAAGGTACTAAAGTTTTATGTAGTTTAGATGGATTCTCAGTATCTATTACTACAAGAACAGGAGCTTGTGCAGATGTACCACTTCCACTTCCTGGTATTACTAAGTATGCGTATGAACCATCCTGAAATGGACTTGTCATACCATTGTTACCAAAGTCTTGTTTGAAGTCAAGAGCACCAACTTCAGAGTTACCATCGTAACCAACTGATGTTTCAAGACTCATCCAATCACCTTGTAATGCGTCATCGTCATCTGCTGCTGGTGAGAATACATAAACGAACTCACCTAACTCTGATGTATAGGAATCTTTTGCATCAAGGACAGTTTCAACATAAGCTTCAAGAGTTTCATCAGTAGAAGCTCCTTCAGCTAAAGTGATACCACCTACAGCGACATCATACTTCTCTTGTCCTGGAAATCTTCCTTTACCTTCTTCAGACAATGTTTGGTTATAAAAGTTATTAGCAACTGTAAGAATTTTGTCAATGTTATTCATTGTTTTCTTTTCTTTAGCTCCTGCTCCAACTTGTCCAAATTTTGGTGCGGCTGTTGTTGCTAGTGTTGCCATCATGGCGGTTGTTACTGCAAATTCAGCGAGTGAATTACCATTAGTACTTTTGATTTTCTTACTCAACCTTTTTACAATCTTTTTTATAGTTTCGAACATCTCAGTTCTCCTTTATTATTTTGTTTTGATAGATTCGAATAATCTATCTCTACTTATATACTACAAGAACTATACCAAACTACCCCATTTTGAGAAAAAAAATAAAAATAATTTTAAGTGTCTATATGTATGAAGTTACAAGGGCACAAAAAAACCCCATTCGAAAATGAGGTTTTTGTTTTTTTAGAAGTTATTTAAAAGTGTATCATTATGTTAGAACAAAATGTTACACTTGTTTCATTTTGTTACAAGAATGATCCTGTGTTGGCTGTATCTAACTGGCCAGTTTCTTGAAACTCTTTTGTTAGATTTGCATTATACTTTTTCATCAAATTAACAATACGAGTAATGTGTTGAGTCTTAGAACCTGTCATTTCACGGATAAGAATGTAAAGAGCCTTTTTATTAAAGTTCTCTATGTTATCTCTCCTTCTAAACATTTCTAATACGGCGTCAGCAACTAATATATCTTTTTGTCGTCTAAATATATTAGTTAGATTATTATCCCAATACTCTAACATCTCATTCACATATTCTTTATTGAAATCAGCGACATCACTAATATTCTGTTTTTCTTTTATGTTACTACCATAATCAAGAACTTCCATTTTGTCGTGAATCTTATAGTTCTTATAATTTTTGTTATTATGAAGAATCAAATAGTTTTTAGCAACAATACTGAAATATGAAAATGCCTTTCCCTTACCTTCTTTGAATTTATGCATATTCATAACAAGAAATGAAACCACCTCGTGTTTTACTTGTTCTGATGGAACATCAAAATAATAAAACTTAAATGTATGAATTATATTTTCTGCTAACTTATCAAACGCATATGAAATATGTTCATTGTATATTTTATTTTTTAAATTAACATCATCTGTATTATTATACCTAATAATAGCATTTTCAGTTGTCTGATTAAAATAATAATTTTTAGGTTTTTTCTTTTTCTTTATTGGTTTTTTTGCCTTACTCACTAAAGGACTCCTTTTCTGTGAAATTACTAATGTCATTAACTACCTCTTTTATTGATTCAAATATTGTTCCAACCTCATCATCAGCTTCAAAATGTCCTGTTGAATCTATTTCAGTAAGTTCTTGTTGAACTTTACTAATTCTATCAGAAAAATCTTCTACCCAAGTTTCGAGTAGTTCTGTTTTTCTCATTAGATTCCAATTAACATATAGTGATAATACGGCTATGGTTATTGATAATCCTAATCCTATTTCTAATATCATTACTTATCTCCAAATAACTCATCAAATAAATCTTGATGTTTAGATTCTAAAACTTTATCTTTTTGTTTGGGTTTAGGTTTAGATTCTTTTTTACCAACACTAATATTCTTAATGTTACTTAACCGACTTTCCATTTCTTCTTTGTTATCCTCATCTTCTCGTTTCCATTCATCATATTCAGCTTGTGTAGCCATATGGTCTGCCCAATGTATGATGTATGGCATATGATTTTTTAAGGAACGACTTGCGTCAAACACTTTCATATAGTAGGTGTTAGCTTCGTCATAGAGTCCATCAGATACCTTGATAGCAAGAGTTTCTTTTAGATTGACCTTTACCCCAAAGTGTTGCAGTAAAAATAGTGCTCTATCTGTTACTCTCATATTATCTATTTCTGTATTGTGTGTGAATATCTCACCAAGAGTCTTTCTTCTCCAATCATTATCTTGTGGAATGTAATACTCCCCAAGTAAATCTCCGACCTTACCCAAGTCGTGGTGCATGGCAGAAAAGATGAGTTCTTCATCTGTCCAATCTTTATACCCACCAACCTTTTCATAGGTCTTGGATACTTCTAATGCTGTTTCAACTACATGAAGAACATGATTGACATAACCACCAGCATAACAATAATGGTATTCTTCTTTACCACTTGCTGGAGCTACAACCATTCTATCTTCAAAGTATTTATACATCTCAAGGAGTTTCTCTTTTCGTTCTCCTTCAAATGTATCTTCTACGAGTTGCAACAACTTTTCCCAATTACCAAGTAATTGTTCTTCTGTAAGTTGTTTCATTTATAACCTCTTATTTTTTATTTCTATAACTTTCTTAATTTCTTTTTAGTGGTTGTCATCCTATGTTGATATGAACCTTCGGTCTGAACAACATAGTAATCATCTCCCTCAATCTTTTCAATTTGATATGCTGGTTCATTACCACTATTTATTCCTGTCATTAATACGGAAACCCAATCCCCCACTTTTAGTTCGGTATTCTTTTTTGACATAAATTTATTCTCCTTTATTTATGATTTTTTATCTTCTAATAATGTTAAATTATCTGTCCAATTCATCTTGTAGATGTGAACATTTTCATACTTGTATGGACTTACATGCGTAGATTCTAAGATATCCACGACATTAACCCATTTGGGATTCATTGTATCTCTTACTTGATACACTCCATCTTTATCTTTTGTTCCCTTGATGTATATAAAATCTCCATAGTTAAATGGGCCACCCCACCTTGATAATAGATTTCGTGATAGAGCTACAAACTTATACTCACTTGCCTTATGGATACGAATCTTTGTTCCATCAGCTGTTATATCAGGAGTCTTATCGGTTTGTGGATATACTGGTTGATACATTGTTACATCTACCTCTATACCGAACTGATAAAATTCTTGAAGTTCTGTATGTAGTTGTTCATTACTCTGTAGCAATTTATCTACTTCATTTGAGTAAAATGTGGATTGATTCTTAAACATATTAATGGATATAAACCCATTAACCATTGTTACGAACACAACCCCCGCGATTGCTGTTCTTGTATTTATCATACTATTTTCCTTTCGAATTACTCTTGATCTTACGACAATTTGCAGTAAAAGTCAAGTCATTTCTTGTAAAAAATGAATATTGGTTCATACTTTAAATAAGTTCCATTTATTTTAACCGAGTTTTTAACATTTGATTGGTCTACTCCAACCATTGAAGTCATCAACATTTTGAGTTTACCTTGATACTCACCACCGAGGTTTTCGATTACATCGATACTATCTTGTTCAAGAGGGTGGTATTTATCTTTTCCGATTTTTATATCAGCTATGTTCCATAATAAATATCTATCTTTTCGTAAACTGTTAAAAGCATTGGTCAATGTGGGATTGAGAAAGTTATCTCTCCAATCATCATACTTAGGATATGCCTTGAATGATTGTTCTTCATCTTCTGAATATTGTTCCCTATCAAAATAAGGTGGTGATGTAAACACCATATCTAACATACCTTTGTATTGTTGAAATTCAGGATGGTTTCCAATGTGTTCACTACCTTCTTGAAAATAATGAAATGTATTTTTTTCTTCTTCCCAAAAAGGATTGGTTTCTAATACCTCATTGTTAAAAAAGTTAGCTACATATTCGTATCTTGATATACCCACCTCATCAATAAAATTATCGGTGTTCGGGTCTGTTCCAATGTAATGAATTCTTTTTATAGATGACATAGCCCCAAGAATACGACCACCCCATCCACTTGAAGGATCGTAAATATTTAATTGTTTGGGTTCGAGTTCATCGATATTAATATGGTCTGTAAATCTTTCATACAAGTATCTGGCAGTCAATGGTGGAAAGTTTACTGCTGGTTGTCCAAGTCCTAATCTGAATGCTTGAATACCTGCTGGAAATAACTTTTGTCCTAATTCAAAATCCCTAACTAAGAATTTGTATGTGCTCCCATCTAACTCTTTAGGTAAATTAGTTTTGTGTTTATCATCTAACTTCTCTACTTCTTCAACTGATAATTGTTTGTAAATATTTTCTACTGAATTATGCTTGTGTTGAACTATAAAAAAGTTTTTAGGTAACTCTTGACCATTCAATAAACACTTAGACCAATTATACATTGAATCTCTTTTTAAGATTCTCTTAATAACCTTTTGAAATTTATCTCTATACTCATCCGTAAACCAATCATAGATACTACCATTCTGAACACGAGTCTTTAACATAGTTGGGAAGAACTGATTAACGCTACTTGCATGTTTATTATAATTCTTAATTACATTCTCGTTACCACTATCATCACGAATCAAAAACTTATTATGAACATCATACTCTCTTAATTTTTGAAAGTTCTTTTTTATATCTGAAGTGTTAGCTCCGATTGTGGGTGGAATACCTTTATCATCCCATTCAGATAATATAAAACTTCTAAGTTTTTCAATCCACTCGGAAGTTTCTTCTTCATTCATATATAGTAATTCCTCAAAGTTGATGTTCACATCACTTTCAAGCAAATTACTTCTTTCATAATAGTATTTTTTCATATATTGATCTTACAACCTTTTATAACCATTTACAAGAACTTTCTTGCTAATTTTGTGGAGCTGGGGAGATTCGAACTCCCGTCCTGTTTGCCTTCTTTACAAAGTCATTTACAGCTTAGTTAGGTTACTACCCTCTGAGAAGTTACCTACAAACCACCAACTATTTTCTTGGATAGCTCCGTGTATCTTTATACTCATATACGAGAGTTGTTCGTCTAACTTATTTTATGACCGAGTGTTAGACAACTCAGTATCTTATGCCGCGTAGGCGTAAGATGGTTGGGAATCACCAATTGGTAAGTCAACCGAGTAATCATACTCAGCTAAATGCCAATCTATCTCCAACCCGTCAAGCGAATTATCGCCATTTGAGTTTCGTTGAGTCTTATTTAAGAGTCTACTCAAACTCTGCTGCACTTTAGTATCGAATAACACCAGTCGATTTCCAAGTCAGCCCCATAAATTCTCATTATCTACATCACTATCGTTTTCATATTCCTTGATAGGATTTTCTTCCTCATAGATTAATTCTTCCAACAATTCCTTAATAACATCCCAATCCTTATCATCTAAGGCCTCACTTAGTGCCTGAATAATCTTAGTAATGTCCATATGATTATCTCCATAATTTAAGATAAGTATCAAATATTAAATTAATCGTTTAATAATTTCTTGGTTTTATTATCGTCTTTTACATCACCATAATCATCAAAATATGTTTTAAGTGATTCTAAATTTTCATTAGCCTCAGATAATTTTGCAGTCCAATCATTTATTTCTTGTAAGATTTTAGAGTGTTCTCCAATTCCAACTGATTTCTGAAAATATAATTCTAATGTGGCTAAGGCCTCATCTCTTTGAGATTTCCAATGACTTAGAGCCGCAGTATAAAATTTATTCATTTTGTTCTCCATTAATTATTTAAATAAATATTCAAATCCAATTTTAGCTTTGTAAAACTCTTTTCCTTGTAACTTAGATATTTCACCAAGATTGTATATTCTTATCCTATCTGTAAGTTTCCAAGATACTTTGAATTTATCTTCAAACTCAAAAGTATCTCTTTCGTCATCTTTACCTGGTGGAAAGTATCCATCAAAAGTTACTTCGACTTCTACCTTATCATTATAATATTTTTTCTTTTGACTCATACCAAAAGATGCAAATGTTTCAAAGTTTCTACTGAATGGATTATCCTCATCATTACGACTTGTGAATCCATATGTCCAAGATTTAAATTTACCTCTCCAGTCAATCTTTAGATACTTTACACCTTGACTCTCTTTGTTCATATACTCTGGTTTAAAGTATACACCATTATCTAATTTAGCCCAAACTAAATCATCAAGATAAAATTCTCCGAGTTCTCTTTCCCATTGTCTATTGATATGAAAGTTATTATGACTTATTCCAATACTAACCTCGTAATCATCAGGATTAGGCTGGACATTTGGTGTTCTCATTGCAAAAGAACTGAATAACATCATTCCTGCTAATAAACTATCTAATACCATTTTTTTCCCTTTAATTTAATAAATGTGGTCGAGCCTCTACTTGACCTGCATTTGTTACTTCTACAAATTCTACTAAAGACCTATATTCTTCAAGATTATTTGCCCCTACATAGGAACACGAACTTTTTATTCCATCTTCTATATCACTAAGTATTCTATTTACCTTACCTTTATACGGAATCACTTTATGATTTCCCTCAACATTCTTATCGTTTCCTTTTGAATCTCTTGATGCAGAACCTCTGTATTTTTTAAATAATTTTTCGTTAGGCCATTCACCTTGTTTTTCTATTTGACCTGGACTTTCTTTGGTGCCCGAAAGTAACGAACCAACCATGATGGAGTCAGCACCGCAACCAAGTCCTTTAGCCACATCACCCACATTCCGAATACCACCATCAGCAATAATAGGAACATCCCAATCGTCACAAACGGAATACAAATCAAGAAGAACACTAGCCTGAGGTAGTCCGACGCCAGTCCTGATTCTTGTTTCACATAGTGAGCCGTTACCGATTCCCACTCTAATGGCGTCAGCACCTTTTTCACATAGAAATTCTGCTCCATCTCTTGTCGCAACATTTCCCGCGATGACCTCGATATTTGATATTTTACTTTTGATTTCTTCAATAGCTACTCCTACATTTTTATGGTGGCCGTGTGCTACATCTATAAGTATCACATTACATCCATTTAAAACCAATTCTTTCGCTCTTTCTAAATAATCATCCGTAACACCAACTGCTGCACATAAGGGTAGGTTTCTCCACATCCTATCGGTTTCTGCCATATCATCTGTGAACATTCCGTAATCTTTTAATTCCTCGTAATCTGATTTGGTTATTTTACTCTTATTATGTAACTTCTTATACCACTCATCATAATCATTATCAGCACTTCTTTCTTTACCATCACCTATGTTGAAAAAACTATCCCATTTATAATGTAATGATTTCATCATATAAGATTGTTTTTTAATAGACATAAATCTATGTATAACACCTACAGCACCCCTTTCCATCATCTCGATAGCCATCTTTTCTTCAGTTACGGTATCCATCGGTGAGGCTACTATTGGGATGTGTAGTTTTCTATTCTTGGTAAATCTTGTAGTAAGGTCTACATTATCACGAGATTTTACCTCTGAGTATTTTGGAACTATATTTACATCATCGTATGTTAAATATTTTTTCATTAAAACAACTCTAACTGATTTGGATTAGGTTTATATGGATTAAACCAATTACCATCTTCGTCTACCCATGCATTCCAACAACCTTGATTATCTTCTCTACTATCATTTTCATCATACATTAAGTTTAATTGTATGGCATGTAACATTTCATAATCTAATGTATCAGCACTCGATAGTGTAATCGGTAATTTACTATGTCTTATCTTTTTCATTTTTATCTACTGAAATCATAACTACTAATGATATCATTCCGAATGTAATCATTAAAACTAACATAACCATTGATTCTATCACTTCTTAGATTTCTCCTTAGTTTTCTTTTTACCAAAAATCTTTTCCCAATTTTCGGCATACTTGTTAATATCTGATATCCTACTCTTATCACCTTTACCAGCGTTAGAGTATTTAGGACTTTTCTTTTTGGTCTTTTTAGACACCTAACTTTGACCTACCTTCAGCCATACATTCTCTATCACAATAGTTTTTAGCTATTATTTTCATATCACCTTTTAAATCAACTCGTTTGGTTTTAGGTGCACTTTTAGAATATGCTGGAATTGGTTCTCCATATGGAATGGATGGAACTAAATGATACACAACTGGATTAGTTGCCATCTTTCCACAATTATGACATTTTCTTCTGATTGGTTTTGTTTGTTTCTTTTTCATTTTTAGTTTTCTCATTTTAGGTTATCGGGCCTCCTATATAGATTTCCCACTTACCACTATCTATAAGTGGTTTTGCTTTTTTGTATTTTAATTCTTTTGTTTCATTACCATCGGTAATCATAACTTTTTCGTTTCTTCCATATTTTTTTGTAGATAAAATAGGTTCTGGTTTGTTTTCTCTATCGTGTATGGTTATTCCATTCAAGTGGTCTATCTCGTGTTGAACACATATAGCTTCTAATATTCTTTGGTCTTGTTCATCCTTTTTATTCTTTTCTTCCCAACTTCCTCTTGCCTCTTGTGTAGTTTCTGCTCCACTAAAATACCATTCACTTTCTGATTGTTCAGTTTTAATAATAATATTTTTATATCTCTTAGTGTGAATACCATGCTTTGGATAACTTAAACATCCCTCGTAATAATCTATCTCATCCCATTGGTCTTTGATTTTTGGGTTAATGAGAACCAAAGGTTCAATAACATTGACAACGGCCAC
>CERX01013157.1_pt1 | contig 10447 bp, 5 predicted proteins | sample 350251 | NCBI WGS metagenome assembly CERX01 (sample SAMEA2621044, study PRJEB7988) | marine metagenome | biome: marine biome (ENVO:00000447); feature: deep chlorophyll maximum layer (ENVO:xxxxxxxx); material: "saline water (ENVO:00002010), including plankton (ENVO:xxxxxxxx)" | depth 50 m
GCGAAAGCCCCTGATAAACAACCTGAGAATGATGAAAAAGTAGGAGAAAATCAAGGCAAACCCGAGGAGAATTCTGTTGATGGTAATCCAGATGTAGAAGGTGAAGCAGAAAACAACGGTGAATCTGAAAAACACTCTATAAGCGAGGATCCCAATGTTCTTAGGAGCGAAATTGATGATATTCGCAAATCAGTTGTTTCAATGAGCGTGGGTCAGCCAGGGAGAACATCAAATATTGTAAAAGAGTGGTTAGAGCAGCCAGCGCCTGAAGCTCCAGCGCCTGAAGACAACTCTTCGGGTGATGATTCGGGTGGCGGTGAAGAAGATTCTAGTGAATAAAGTACTGGAGGTAAAATAAAATGATTAATGATTACCACGCGTTATCAGGCATCCAAAAGGTTGCTATACTTTTTTCTGTTGTTGGAGAAAGTCTTGCAATGTCTTTGGTAAAAGGATTATCAAAAACAGAAATTAGAAAAATACGGTCCACATTAAGTTCTATGGGTGACATTTCGTTTTCTGTTAAAAAACGAGTGATGGAAGAATTTTATTTTGGTTTTTTAAGTGAGAGAGATGAAACTAAAAATGATGGACCGATACAGCCATTTGAATTTCTGGCCGAGCTTAACGATGAACAACTTATTGCTCTTTTGGACAAGGAAGAGCCTCCTGTAATTGCGATGATTCTTGCTCAACTTGAGGCAGAGAAAAAAATGTTGATCTTGAATAAGTTAGAGCCAGAATTAAAGGGAAGGGTATTAATTGAATTAGGCTCTTTAGATGATATACCCCTTGAGGGAATCATAGAGGTTGGTGCAAGACTAAAAGAAAAATCTACTTACTTACCCAGAACGGCAGAATTTTCTAGAGGAGGGGCTAAGGAAATAGCAGATATGCTAAGTGGAATGGGCTCAAATGACCAAGAAAGATACATGCAAACCCTTCAAAATGAAAACCCCGAATTATATGCTGGGGTAAAAGCATTTTTTCTCACATTTGAAGATATTATGGAAAAATTTCCAAGTGATCAAATTAGAACTATACTAAATAGCGTAGAGTTGGATTTATTGCCAATCGCATTTAAAGGCCTTGAAGAAGAAAAAATAGCAGAATTAAAAGACATGCTACCACAGAAAAAACAAGCTATGTATAATGATGAACTTGCAGGAAAGCCGCAACCAAAGAGAGAAGTCGATAATGCTAGAAAACTATTTGTTGATGCGGCAAAACAGATGGAAAAAGATGGAGCTATTAATCTTGAGGATATTTTGTCAGGTGGCGAGATGGTAGAATAATAACATTAACCAAGTTTTTAAATAAAAAAGGCTTCTTATGTAGAAGCCTTTTTTATTATTTTTATTTATTCTCTTAGTTCAGACTGAGCTGCTGCTAATCGAGCTATGGGAACCCTAAATGGTGAGCAACTTACATAGTCAAGACCATTTTTTTTACAAAAATCGATAGATGCAGGATCGCCACCATGTTCACCACAAATTCCTATCTTTAATTTTTGATTAATATTGCGACCATATTCAACTGCCATAGATACCAACTTCCCTACTCCATCGACATCTAGGCTCTGAAATGGATCTTCTGGTAGAATTTTCCGCTCTAAGTAGTCTGGTAGGAAAGAACCAATATCGTCTCGACTGAATCCAAATGTTGTTTGAGTTAAATCATTTGTTCCAAAACTAAAAAACTCAGCATGTTTTGCAATTTCATCTGCGGTTAAACAGGCTCGCGGAAGCTCAATCATTGTTCCGACAAGGAAATTTAATTTTATTCCATATTCATTTGTAATAGTCTTTGCTACAGCACGAACGATTTTTTCTTGATCTGTGTATTCTGAAACTGAACCCACAAGAGGTATCATTATTTCGGGAAAAACATCTAACCCATTTTGTTTTAGTTCTGCGGCTGCCTCTAATATTGCAGTGGCCTGCATCTCTGTTATTTCTGGATAAGCAATTCCTAAACGACAACCTCGATGTCCCAACATTGGGTTTAGCTCGTGTAGTGCTGAAATCCTATTTTTAACAGTTTTCACGTCTACCCCAAGGTTTTTTGCTAGGTCATTTTGTTGTTCATTATTAAGGGTCATAAACTCATGTAGGGGTGGGTCTAAAAGCCTTATTGTAACAGGCCTCCCCTCCATAGCACGTAAAATACCCTTGAAATCTTCTTTTTGAAATGGAAGAAGCTCCATTACAGCATCTCTTCTATCTGTTTCATTGTCTGCAAATATCATTTTTCGCACTGCTAGTATTCTAGATTCATCAAAAAACATATGTTCTGTTCTGCATAGACCAATACCTTCAGCGCCAAACTTTATTGCCTGTTTAGCATCGCTTGGGCTTTCCGCATTAGTGCGAATATTCAGTTTTCTTTTCTCATCTGCCCACATCATTAGCTCTTTGTATTCTGGATGTGTATCTGGATCAGCATCGATGAGATTTAATTTTCCACTGTAGATTGTTCCCTTGGTTCCATTCATTGTAATCCATTCACCCTCGCCTAAAACTTTGTTTCCAATGGTTAATTCTTTATTGCTTACATTAATCTGCAATTCACTGCATCCAACTATACAGCATTTGCCCCAGCCTCTTGCGACTAGAGCGGCATGCGATGTCATTCCACCCTTAGCAGTAAGAACAGCTTCAGCTGCGTGCATACCATGTACATCTTCTGGGGAAGTTTCATCTCTTACAAGAATAACTATTTCACCATTTTTATGCCATTCTTCCGCATCATCGGCGGTAAATACAATTCTCCCAGTTGCACCACCTGGACCCGCAGGCAGACCCTTGGTAAGAACCTCTGCTTGGCTTTCTGCCTCTAGATCAAGCATGGGGTGTAAAAGCTCGTCTAATTGTTCAGGCTTTACACGCAACAAAGCTGTTTCCTTTGTTATCATTTCTTTTTTTTTCATGTCAACAGCCATTTTTATTGCTGCAGCCCCGGTTCTTTTTCCTACTCTAGTTTGGAGCATCCAAAGCTTACCTTCCTGTATAGTAAATTCTATATCCTGCATATCGGAATAATGAATCTCAAGAGAGGTTCTAATTTTATCTAGCTCTGAATAGATCTTAGGCATGCTTGATTCAAGAGATGCCAAGTGTTCGGTCTCTTTTGTTTTGGTATCTTCATTGAGAGGGTTTGGTGTTCTAAGTCCAGCAACAACATCTTCCCCTTGTGCATTTACAAGCCATTCTCCAAAGAATTTATTTTCTCCAGTTGCCGGGTTTCTTGTGAAAGCAACACCGGTAGCAGAGTTTTCCCCCATATTGCCAAAAACCATAGTCTGAACATTAACAGCTGTTCCCCATTCATCTGGAATGTTTTCAATTCGTCTATAGTTTATTGCTCTTTCCCCATTCCAACTTATAAAAACAGCTTTTATTGCACCCCATAGTTGTTCCATTGGATCGTCTGGGAACTTGTTACCAAGCGTGTTTTCAACTTCATTTTTAAAAATTTCGGATATTTTTTCCCAATCTTCTCCTGAAAGATCAGTATCATTTTGGTAATTGTTTTCTTCTTTATAATTATCAAGTATTGATTCCAGTTTATGTCTTATGCCGCTCCCATGCTTTAGTTCTATTCCCGAAGCTTTTTCCATTACAACATCTGCATACATCATAATTAACCTTCTATATGCATCATATACAAATCTAGCACTGCCGCTTTTTTTGATTAAACCTGGAATGGTTTTTGATGTTAACCCAACATTTAATACTGTTTCCATCATTCCAGGCATTGATTGCCTTGCGCCTGAGCGTATTGATACCAATAATGCATTATCGGGATCTCCAAATTTAGAATTCATAATAGTTTCAGTTTCTTTAAGAGCGCTTAAAACGCTGTCCTCAAGACCGCTAGGAAATTTTAAATTATTATCATAGTAATGTGTACAGACATCTGTTGTAATTGTAAATCCTGGCGGTACAGGAATTCCTAGATGATTCATTTCAGCTAAATTTGCACCTTTACCACCCAAAGTGTTTTTCATTTTTGCAGTACCATCAGCGGTACCATTACCAAATAGGTATACGTATTTCAATGTTTTTCCCTTTTTTATTATATATTGATTTAAGCTTTAATCTAATTACTAAAAGTCAGGTGAAAAATACCTAATCTCTTTTAGGTTTCCATTTTTATCATAAAAGAACCACTTGTCTACCATTTTACCATTTCTGTATGCACCTTTCATTTCTTTTCTTGTTCTTTCATAATCCCACCAGCTTGTCCAAGCAGCATCTTTTTTCCCATTCAAGTAGTATCCTTCCGTAATGCGACCATCTTCAAACCAGGCAGTCCATTGTCCTTCTTTTATTCCGTTTGTGAAAGACCCTTCTTGTATTTTATTTGATTCTTTATCATAAAAAACCCATAATCCATCAGCATTTCCATTTTCTAGGCTTCCTTCTTTTTCTTTAATTCCATTTTTGTGGTAAAAAGTCCAATATCCATTCATAACTCCAGATTCATATTTGCCATGAGATTTTATATGTTCAGTGTCATGCCACTCAGTCCATTCCCCATGTTTTTTGCCTTCTTTATATCCACCTTGTTCCTGTTTACCCCCACTCCAAGGTAAATCGGGTTCAGGTGTTGGTACATCAACAAGGATTATCTCGGGTACATCTTTTCCACTTGGAAACCATTTCACCCATTGACCATCTTTTTTTCCATTTTTTGTTCGACCTAAAAACAAATAATCTGTTTCTGGGTTTTCTTGAGTAATTATGCCGGTAAAAGGATTGTCTTCTCCAAGTTTAAAAAAAGTTGATTCTCTTTCAACGAGGTCTTCAAGTGATATATGCTCAAGGCCAGACCCAAAATCAAAATCAAAGTCTTTATCTCCTTTTTTATTCCAGTAAGTCCAAATTCCATCTGGAAGGGCATTTTGGAAAAAACCTTCTCTTTGCATTTTTCCATCATCATAATAATATGTTGTTAAGCCTTCTTTAATTCCACTTTGATGGAATCCCTGTTCTTTAATTTGGTCATTGTTTGCATACCAAATCACCCATGGCCCTTCTGGTGTATCAGATTTATATGTTGTCATGCTGCTTCTGTACCCGTTTTCCCAAAAAGTACTTGGACCATCTAGCTTACCATTTTTGTAAAACTTTTCCTCCTGTTTTTCTTCAGGGTTTAACCATATTGTTGATCTGCCATCTCTTTTACCCCCAGAAAAAGTTATTTCTTCAGCTATTGAACCATCTAAAGCAAAATATGACCAAAGTCCATTTTGTTCGTCATTATAGTAGTTACCCTCAGATTGTTTAACGCCATTATCAAACCACCACGTCCATGTCCCATTTTTTCTTCCTTCAACATAATAACCTTCCATTTCTTTGTTATCGTTCAAATACCACCACCAATTCCATAATTCTTCATCGTTTTCGGCTTTATATGTTCCTCCGTTATATGACCACGTACCATCAGTAAATGTTAGGTTGTGGTCGTGCTCAAACCACCAAGTCCAGCGCCCATGAGGTTTCCCCTTATTATAGGATTGTTCCATATGAAGGTGCCCATTTGCATACCAGTATTTATAATTACCATCTGTGCTTCCCATATCAAATTTCCCCTTTTCTTTTAAGGTTCCATCTTCATACCATAGTGTCCAGCTTCCATTCTTTTTTCCGCGATAGTAGGTACCCTCAACCTCCTTTTGGCCATTGCGGTACCACTGCACCCATTGCCCATCTCGTCTACCAGCCTGAAACCTTCCTAGCAGCAGATAGTCTTTTATTCCTCCTGATTCCACTACTATTCCGGTGTAGGGTTTATGCTTCCCTATTTTATAGAAGACCCCATCTCTTTCTTCAAGCTCGGCTATTCTAACACGATCAAGTCCAGACCCATAATCAAATCTGAAATCTTCTTTCCCATCAGCAAAATAATAAGTCCAGGTACCCTCAGGCTCATTGCCTCTTATAATGCCCTCTCTGTCTTTGTTTCCGTTTTCATGCCAGATCGTTACGAGGCCATCTAATTCTCCATTAACATAGGTTTCTTCTCCCTTTTTATGTTCTTTGTTGCTCCAAGAAGTCCACAACCCATGCTTAACGCTATTTTTATAATTCCCTTCTTTATCCTTAATTCCGTTTGGTCTCCACCAGGTCCACAAACCATCCATTTCACCATTTGAGTAATTTTCTTTTCCTTTTAGGACCCCATCATCATACCACAGCGTCCAGAGCCCATGTTTTTCACCATTTAAATATTCGCCATCAATAACTTTATAATTGTCAACATTCCAAAAAAGATATTTTCCATTTTTAATCCCGCTATTAAAAGTTATTTCTTCGGTTTTTCTGCCATCGTTATCCCAGTATGTCCACTTTTCATCCAATCTATTATCAATATAGCTTCCTGTTTTTTCTTTAACTATTCCTCCTTGATACCAAGAAGTCCACTGACCATTAAGTTTTCCATTTTTATATGTAGCTTGAAATTTTTTGTTGCCATTTTCGAACCAGGAGGTCCAAGTGCTATCTCTTTCTCCACTAGAAAATTTACGTTCTGATTTCTTTCCCCCGCTTCCAAACCACTGTATCCACAGCCCATCTTGTTGACCGTCTGAAAATTTGGTTTGTTCTTTTTTAATCCCAGTTTCAAAATACCAAGTCCAGGATCCAGATTGTTTACCTACTTCGTAGGTGCCCTCTTCTGACTTATTACCATTTTCATGCCAACGATTAATGGTTCCATTAAGTTTTCCATCTGAATAATTAGATTCGTCTTTTCTCATCCCATTTAAGTACCAACTGGTCCACATCCCGTCTCTGTCTCCTAGCTTATAGGCGCCTTCCATTTGCTTAAGCGGAGGGTCAAAATATGTATTACCATTTAAATCAACAACAACAGTTTCAGTTGAATCCCATTGACCGTTGTTTTCGCCTTCGTCGTTTGTATTTGGTTCACCATCTTCGCCAAAGTCTTGATATACCTCACCATCATACCAAAAGACCCAGAGTCCATCCCGAACTCCGTTGCTATAGTTTCCTTCTGTTTCTAGGGCCCCGCTGGGGTAGTATGTTTTTACTAGTCCGTCATTTTGGGCTAAACCCATTCCTGACAGAGCTAGCATTATAACCAGTATTTTCCGCATGGTCAAATCCTCATATAGTCTGAGTATTTAAAAAAAGGAAGGCTTTGAGGATAATATGTGTTTCATCCTCCTCTCGGATACCTTTTATTGCCGAAATTAATACAATGAAGCATTAAAGTCAAAAAAATGTATAAAATAAATTATTCGCCTTTATTTAGACGTATCCAAAAACTTTGACCAAATTTATCATTGAGGTTTATTAATCCTTCATTTGAATTATTGGTACCTAAAAATGCAGTCTCTGTTTCAAATTTGTTATTAGTTCGTAGATATCCACCACCATCTCTACCATTGCCTAGATATGTTGTCATTTTCCCAAATTGATTATATGTACGAAAGTATCCACTACCCAAAAATGTCCCAGTTTCACCAGCGGCATCATACACTCGCAATTGCCCCGAACTGTCTGCCCCGGTTCCAATATAAACGGTTTCTTGTCCGTTGAAGTTGTATGTACGAAGATATCCGCCACCGCTGCTACCTGTTCCCAAGAATAATGTTCTTTCCCCAAATTGGTTATATGCTTGATAGTATCCCTCTCCTAAGTAAGATGAGGTTTCACCTTCTTTATTATATATTCTAAGCTGACCAGCATGATCAGAACCTGTGCCCAGGTAAGCTGTTTCTTTTTGAGAGTTATTATATGTGCGGATATATCCTCCACCCATTCTGCCGGTTCCAACATATGCAGATTCGTCACCATTACCATTGTATGCTCTCATATAACCACCACCATCTTTACCGGTTCCTATAAACAACGTGGGTTCACCATATTGATTATAGGTTTGCATATAGCCATTACCAAGATAGCCCATAATTACACCTCGGTCATCTTCAATTGTAAGGCTTCGAACAACTAAGTGGCCTAGCTCATCGGTTTTTGGTCTTAATCCTAAAGTTGATACGATAAGGAGCGCAAGGAGTGCGCCAATTACCAAGCTCTTTGGATCAATGACTTTCATAGTTACCTCCAGAATTGATTGTCATTGAAAAAACTACTCCTAATTTAATCATATTCATAGATATTAACCCTAATAGGAATTTCTCTTTTTCTATGCATTCTAAGGCGAACCATATCATAATTTTTTATTTCAGAAATACGCCCTTTATTATCATAGTCATATACGTTTTTTTCTAATACTTTGTTTTTACCATCCAAGATAGCTTCTATATGTGTTCGCCCACTGTTATCTAAGAGAACTTCTCTAATTGATGATAGGTAAATTAAAGAATCTGTATAATAATCATAGATTTTAAAATTGTCATCATCAAAAACAGTATTATAAATTTTTTCGGTAGTACCATTATCATTATAAACTGTTGTTGCAATTCTTCTTCCAAGAATGTCATATTCATGGGTTTTTGATTCAATTAAATTCCCCAGTCTACCTGTTGTAGATTCTTGGATTAAATGTCCAATATCGTTATGAAAGAAAATTGTTTGAAAAATAACTGAAGGATCAAAGTATTCTTTTGTTTTTATAGGAGAGCCTAAGGAGTCTAATTGAAATGTGGTAACTACCAGAGCATAGTTGTTATAGAGCTCCTTACACTTCAAAACTCTGCCCGTTGAATCGTAGCTATAGCTCTCACCCCAAAGCATCTCATTGCCATCCTTTCTGATCAATGCTGTATCGGGGTTTATTGCTTTAAGGGGGTTATACCTTATTTTTTTAATAATTTTTCCTTTATCGTCATATTTTTGATACTCTTTCCAGTACAAACTGTCTCCTGAGCCATATAAAGAAGTGCTGATTCGGTTACCATTTTTATCATTTTCAAATCGATAAGATAAAATTATTTCTCTTTTATATGTTCTTTGTAGTTTTAGTCCTTCGCCCAAACCCGAAACATAAACATATTTTTTATCTAATGGTATAGTGTGGCTGTAAACAGTGCTATCATTTAAAACTCCATTTGGTAGATAATTCATTACTATAGAGTTTTTTAATTCTTGTGTTTCTTGTCCAAAACTCTCAAAAACATGAAAAACTTTAATGGTTGTAGTTTTTTTGCCAAACAAATGAGAAGGCAATATAAAAAGCGTGCAAAAAAGAAGTTTTAACAAACACCACATTGTCAAATGTTATTGCACGAACTCCGTTAGTTACAAAATAAAAAAAAATAAATTTAATAGATAAAAAAAAAGAATAGAAGAGCATAAATGTATATATATTTGGATATAAAACACTTGAGTTACTTCTTGCTTTAAATGTTTATTATATTTTAAAATCTGATGGGTCTTTAGTGGCCCACTCATGCGGAGTTCTAATTGAATAATACATTTATAAAATGTTTTGTAGTTCTTTCTGTGCCCATAGTTATGGGTGCAAAGCTTAAAGATGTTAGCTATAGCATTAAACAAAACGGTATTATGGTGAATATCGATTATACAGAACCTATTAATGATGATGATATTATTGGATGGAAATCAGATAGGGGTTGGGTATACCTAACCTTACTTGGGGTTAGGTCACCAAAAAATATAAAGCCCAAACAAAACTTTTCAGGTGTTGTTAGGAAAATAGTGATTGATGATTTTGATGAATCTACACAGCTAGCGATACTTGTAAAAAAACCAATACTTGGTTACGATATTATTAATTCAAAAACCTCACCAAGCACTATTGTTTTTATTCATACGGAAATGAAAAAATCTGAGGTCGCAAACCTTAAGCAACATATAAAAAAGAAAGGATCTTCTGTGTTTAATATTGCAAAATCATCAGGGTTTCCTAAATATAATACAAATTTTAAAAATGCTTTTGATGAAGCTAGAAAAGAATTAGGTCCAAATGCTATTTTTGAATATCATGGTAAATTATATACAACCAACCACCCTGGAGAAAAAGAAGCTTTGAGTAAATCGGTTTTATTGAAAAGGTCGATTGGTCCCATCGATGATGGAAATAATAATCAATTTTCATTAAGAAATATTGATAAAATTATCAAACCGGACTCTTTGTTAAGCGAGGTTTATATTGAAAATTCAACTGGTGAAGTTTTTACAGAAAAAATTGTTAAATCTTCGCGGCCAAGTGAGAGTGATTTAGAAAGCAAAAAGGATGATGGGTGGTTTAATGGTGGATTTCCTGCTTATAAAACGGGAGGTGGTCAGGCTCAAATAAAAAAAGAACTTATAGCGCCGAAAGATACTGTGATTCAAAAAAATAAGCCCATTTTGGCAGAATCTAGCAATAGTGTGCCTAAAACAAGAATATTTAAAAAAGTATTTGACCTATTTAAAAGAACGCAAAGTCAAGATATAAAGCATAAGTCCCCCAGCCCCAATTACAAAAAACTGCAAAAAGAGTATATACCACC
>CERX01155906.1_pt1 | contig 10435 bp, 9 predicted proteins | sample 350251 | NCBI WGS metagenome assembly CERX01 (sample SAMEA2621044, study PRJEB7988) | marine metagenome | biome: marine biome (ENVO:00000447); feature: deep chlorophyll maximum layer (ENVO:xxxxxxxx); material: "saline water (ENVO:00002010), including plankton (ENVO:xxxxxxxx)" | depth 50 m
ATAGGAACGAACCAGAAGTCTGCTGATATGAAGCAGTTCTTAGATGAAGTTCGACAAGACAATAGTGGGATCCATATAATTGATGTTAGACAGACAGATTCCAGAATTCGTGCAGTTGCAAAATTCTTATCTAATTTTGATGCGGATAGAATCTTGGTAGTAAGTGCTCGACAGTATGGACAAAGACCAGCAAGAAAATTTGCACAAACAATTGGCGCTATGCGAATTGTTGGTAGATTCATTCCAGGAACACTAACCAATTCTCGTCTTCGAACTTACATTGAACCTGAAGTAATTGTTGTAACTGATCCTGCTGCTGACCAGCAAGCACTTTCAGAAGCGGTCAGTTCCGGTCTACCTGTCGTCGCTATTTGTGATGCGAATAATAGATTAAGAAATGTTGACCTTGCTCTTCCAGCTAATAACAAAGGGCGTCGTTCTTTGGCACTAGTATACTGGTTATTAGCCAGAGAAATGATGAAAGAACGCGGTGTAATTAATGATGCAGATTGGGAAAGAGCTCAAGATGTAATGGACTGGGAGTCCACCTTCTAATACTGTTGAAAGCGATATGGGGAGTTTATCACGCCGATGGTGGAATTGTCGGTGAACTCCAGTATGTTTTTGGAAAGTTAAGAGGTACAGCACACTGTGCTTTGTGTGATATCACACATTCCTTTGTTAGTGAAAAGAAGTCTATGAAAGAATGTCGTTCTAATAGTCCAGTACCATTTCATCTAGTTCACTTAAATGAGCAAAGTGAGGGACTTCAATCGATAACAGAGGGAGTTACTCCATGTGTTGTTGCAGAGACTGATGAAGGGTTCCAAGTGATTCTATATTCTGACGAACTGGAAGAGTGTAATAAGAAAGTTGAATTATTTCAAGAAAAGTTTGATTTAGCCCTTAAAACATTTAATACAAATTAAAATTTCATCAGACATTCTGATAAAAAAATGTTTACTGGAGCGAATCATGTTCGAACAGCCGGTTCCATTATTCCTTGCTCCGATGGCTGGAGTAACGGATCTTGCATACCGATTACTAGCTAGAGAATGTGGCGCTGATCTTTCGATAACTGAGTTTACTGCAGCATCTGGACTCTCGAGGCATGATGCAAGTTCATGGCTAAAGGTCGAATCAGATCCTCGTGAAAAACCATTTATCCCTCAAATATTTGGAGGCGATATTAATGAAATGGTTACAACTGTAGAATTATTGGAACATAAAGCAGATATTATTGATATAAATTTTGGTTGTCCTGCTCCAAAGGTGTGTAGGAATAATGCAGGTGCAGCATTACTCAGATCTCCAGACCAAGTAATTGAGATGGTTAGAGCCTGTATCAATGCAACAAATGTTCCTATTACAGTCAAGATGAGATTAGGGACTGGTTCAGGCCCCAATACAGCCTTAGAAATTACTCAAAGATTAGAAGATGAAGGTGTTGAAAGGGTATGTGTCCATGGAAGAACATTGAGACAGAGGTATTCAGGTGAGGCGGACTGGATACAAATTAAAGAAATAGTAGACTCAGTAGAGATTCCAGTAATTGCCAATGGAGATATTACTGATGCTAAAACTGCTTTATCATGCATGGAAGTAACAGGAGCAGGGGGTCTAATGATTGGTAGAGGCGCTATAGGTAGGCCAATGATATTTCATGAGATAAAAAGAGACTTAGGATGGACCGTTGGTAAGCCACCTTGGGATGACGATAATATTGCATCTTCCCGTTTATGGTGTTGGAATAGATATCTAGAATTGAGTAATGAATTATATTCTGGCATTAGAAATAAGAATTTAAAACGTCATGCAGTATCATTTACCAAAGGACTTCCAGGAGCATCTAAAATGAGAGTAGAATTACATTCTATTTCTACTCAAGAAAAAATGGGTATTAGAGTTAGGAAATATCTAGAAGAGTTGGTAGAAATAGAACAACTTTCTATTTAGTATAATACACTTAAACCGTAATGACTGTATTCTATTAGTTACTGGACAATGTGTGGATGAGAGTATTTTCATTCTTCTAATGCTCGCAGGATTGATTGGAGGTTTTGTAGATAGTGCTGTTGGAGGAGGGGGGCTTATTCGCCTACCTGCATTATTGGCCGCTGGCCTTCCTTCTCATCAGGCACTAGCTACAAACAAATTCGGTTCAACATGGGCTGCAGGGATGTCTAGTGCTCAATATTGGATGAGTGGAATTGTTCCCAAAAAAGCGGCATTAATTGGTTGGTTTTTAATGTTAATAATGTCTGTTTTTGGAGCATTAGCGGTAACAAAAATCTCAGCATCATGGGTAATTATCTTAGTCTTCATTGTTCTTTTGATAATGTTCTTGTATGTATTATTTAGAAGAGAATTCGGAGTTGAAGAAAATATTCGTGAAGAAAGAGTACTTCCTGTAACAGTCAGTATGTCTACAGTCTTCGGATTTTATGATGGTTTCTTGGGACCTGGAACTGGAAATTTCCTAATCGCTGGATATGTTAAAGAAGTAGGATTCAACATGAAAAGAGCAGCAGCAACATCGAAGATTGTTAATTTTGGAGGAAATTTAGGGGCACTTATTTTATTTGCTTCAATGGGCTTAGTAGACTATGCTGTAGGTATCCCATTTGCTATCGTAAATATAGTTGGAGGATTACTTGGATCAACCTATGCGCTAAAGTATGGAACTCAGTTTTTAAGGCCCCTATTTTTGATCATTTCTTTCTCTTTAATATCAAAAATCGGATATGATATTTTACTTTCCTAAACCACAATCTTGAAACCAAAGAACCGGGTAAAGTGACCATGTCAAGTGATAATATGTACTACAGGATGATGGGAAATACTGGTATTCAGGTTTCTGTGCTATCTTATGGTTTCTGGGCAACTTATGGAGTTAAAGATAGGCTACAGGATGACGAAGGGGTTGAAATGGCCAAAGAATGCATGAAAATTGCTAGAAATGCTGGTGTTAATTGTTTTGATCATGCTGAGGCTTATGGTAACCCTAATGGAGAAGCTGAGAGAATTTTTGGTATTGCGTTATCTGAACTTCAAGAAGAAGATCCTGACCAATGGAGACGTTCTGAAATTGTGATTACAACAAAAATTTTCTGGGGTGGAAATGGAGTCAATGAATCTGGGCTATCAAGAAAACATATTATGGAAGGCTTAGATGCTTGCTTACAGAGACTACAATTGGAATATGTAGACATGGTTTTCTGTCATCGTCCAGACCCATTCACACCAACCTCAACAGTTGTTCGTGCTATGACTGATGCTGTTAGAAATGGATGGGCTACGTCATGGGGTACTTCCGAATGGTCTGCTGCTCAAATTATGGAGGCAATCTGGTTTGCTAAATCTGAAGGTTTGGAACCACCAATGTTTGAGCAACCTCAATATAATATGCTACATAGACAGAGGTTTGAGAACGAATATTTCCCGCTATATCAGCCTCCATATAACTATGGAACTACAATTTGGTCACCATTGAGATCCGGATTCTTGACAGGGAAATATAATGATGGTATTCCAGAAGATTCACGACCTACTCAAGAAGGATATGAGTGGCTTATTGAGGACTTAGAAATGCGTAAGAAAAATGGAGAAGTAGAAATAGTCAAGAAACTTACACATTATGCTGCTGAAAATTTTAATTGCTCCACCGCTCAATTAGCTCTTGCTTGGTGTCTTAAAAATCAAAATGTTAGTACTATTCTACTCGGAGCTACTAAACCAGAGCAGATGATAGAGAATCTTGGCTGTATTGAGATAGCAGAGAAGATGGATGACAAGCACATGTTAGAAATTGATTTAATTCTAGGCAATAAACCAGATGACTGGATAGGTTATGGTGGAGCAGGAAATCGACAATTAAGGACATTATAATATGGTGATTCTATGGAAACCGGACTTAATGGCAAAATTGTTCTGGTGACTGGTGGTGCTGGAGGTATTGGTGAAGCGATTTGCAAAGCTTTCGCAACAGAAGGTTCCAAAGTGATAGTGCATTATCATAGTTCATTAGAAAATGCTACAAAGATTGCTGATGAAATTCAAGGATTTCCAATCAAAGCAGATTTAACAGAATCGTCTGAAAGCGATTCAATGATTGACAAAATTATTGAAAAATATGGTCAAATAGACATCTGTATTGCAAATGCAGGTTTTTATCCTTCTGAATCTCTACCGTTATGGGAAATAGATATAGAACGTTGGAAAAACACAATTTCTTCCAATCTAGATATATCAGTTAATACTGCTAGAAGTTTCCTTAAACATGCTTCTCGTAATAATAGTGGTTCAATTGTATTTATTGGTTCAACTGCAGGAATATATGGTGAATCAGGACATTCAGATTATGCGGCGGCTAAAGGGGCAATAACTTCAGGATTACTTTTATCATTGAAGAATGAAGTTTCAAATTTTGGAAATATCAGGGTTAATGCTGTTTCACCCGGATGGACAGTTACACCTAAGAAAATAGAACATGGTATCGATGAAGAATTGATTAATAGGGCTACAGCGACTATGTCTCTAAAGAAACTAGCAACGCCAAAAGATGTAGCAAATGCAGTTATTTCAATTTCATCAGATTATATTTCTGGACATATCACTGGGCAAGTTATTGAGGTTGCTGGTGGTATGGAAGGAAGAATAGTCTAGGGCTAATTTTGGAGTTGATAAAATGCATGCTAGGGATAGTTTTATTCTACCTAGAACAGGTATAATTTTGAAGAATCGAACAGTTCTTGCTGCTATGACTAACAAACAGAGCCATGAAGATGGAGTTCTATCTGAAGCGGAGAAAAAATGGTTAATTCGTAGAGCAAAAGGAGATTTTGCAATAATTACTACTGCCGCAACAAACGTCACAGAAACTGGACGTGGTTGGAATGGAGAAATGGGAGTTTGGGGAGATCATCACATACCAGGATTAACAGACTTAGCAGATGGTTTGAGAGACTCCGGCTCTATTAGTTTAGCTCAATTATTTCATGGAGGAATGCGAGCGCCACAGAGTATCAATGGTGTACAACCTGTTTCTGCAAGTGTAAATACTGAGTCAGGAATGAATGGTATTTACACTAGGGCTTTGGAAGAAAATGAAATTTATCAAATGATTAATTCATTCGCTGAAGCTGCAGTTCGATGTGAAAAAGCCGGATTTGATGGAGTAGAATTACATGGTGCTCATTCTTATTTAATATGCCAATTTTTAGGTAAAATTACAAATCGTCGCGAAGATGAATGGGGCGGAAATCTTGAGGGAAGAAGTAAGTTTCTCAGAGAAATCATAAAATTAATTAGAGAAAGAACGAGTTCTGATTTCCTAATTGCTGTAAGAATTTCTCCAATTATTGAAAAAGTAGGAATTTCACTTGAAGACAGCCTTGAACTGTCTAAAATTTTATCTAAATTGGATATTGATATGTTACATATTTCATGTTGGGATGTTTTTCAGAAAGTTGAATCGCATTCCCAGAGTAGAAGCTTAACTAAATTATTTAGCGAAGTAATTGGTAATTCACTACCATTGATATCTACTGGTGCTGTATGGACTGCGAAAGATGCACAATTTGTAATAGATGAAGGTGCTGATTTAGTTGGTGTCGCTAGAGTCGGTATTGCTCATCCAGATTGGCCGAAAAATCTTCATGATATGTTATACTCTCCAGAAAGACCTCCCTTTTCTACAAATCATCTTCTCGAAGCCGATCTGAGTCCAATTTTCGTAGATTATATGAGGGCTTGGAAAGGTTTTGTCACCGATGGAAGATGATCATATTCCTAAGGACTCATCTATTCTTTTGGCTACAGTAATTAGTCTCCTGATAGTCCTATCTAAACGATTCAAGACTCTTTCTCTAACTTCATCTCCATTTCTACCAGCTATTCTAAATCCATAGGGCATTCTTCCCCCTAATGTATTAAGTAACAATTTTTGATTTTCTATTTCTACATTTTTGAGAATATCTTGAATTTTTTCTATGTTAAGATTTTTTTTCTTTATTCCTGACATAATCTTTTTTGTTACATCTGAATCTAATCTCCCCAAACCACCTCTTGTGATTAACCATTCTTCACCTCTGGCGTCGAACTGTCTCATTAAACCAAGATATACATCTTGTGCAATCCTATCTGGCATGGCAACTCTTTCAATTATACTCATTTCTAGTAATCTTTCAAGAACTCTTTGAACCCTTGATCTTGTTTCATTCAATCTTTCTGCCAATACAAGTAAAGTAACTGCCCTTTGGCTTTGAGATAACTCTATTGTTATTCTTTTTGCTAGGTCATCATCTGACTTCCCTCTTTCACCATTTAAGCCTAAATCTTCAATTAGTGAATCGATCCGATTTTGTCCTTCAATTGTAGCACTCGGTTCTGCAATCTTAATCCTAAATCGTCTTTCTTCTTCCTCAGCAGCAGTCAACATTCTTTCTTCAGATTCAACAATTAAACTGGATAATTCTGAGAGGCGTATGTCAATAATCTTCCTTGCTTGAACTCCTAATAACTCTACTGCAGTTGTCATCGAACCTCCTCTTAGTACATGTATATGCCATCTTCCCTTGAGTTCTGAAGAAACGAGTCCTGATTCTCTCAGTCTGAGCATTTGATTATGCATTGCAGTTTGTGATAATCCACAAGAATCACCCAATTCTTTTGTATTCCAACCTCTAAGTGGTTCTACTAATAATGATCCAGTAAACATTCTATGTAGTGCGCTAGGCTCATCATTAATATTCCATGATTCAGATTTTCTTCTTACTAAAGAAAGAGAATCAATTAACCATTCTAATAGAACCCCAGTATCTTTACTACCGGTTGGCATTGGGTTTTCTACCAACCTTAATCTGAACATACAACCTTATCCGATAATTCAGAGTGTAAGAGCATTCTGCTAAACTTTGTACAATTTTGGCGAATCAAGCATACTCTGCTCTTAAGTCAAGCCAATTATATTCAATTCTCGAGGACTTTAATCCTGACAGGTGATCTGCTAGAACCAATTTATTAGGCGATAAAATACCTCTATTCCTCAGAACACAAATTGCAGAATGAACAGCAGACCGCGATCTCCCCAAATCTCTGGCTAGTTGCGCTTGACTTTCAGGAACACAAGAAACTGCAAGTCTAACAACAATAGATTTTTGCAGACTGGATAGACCTACTGGTAACATTGCTGCTGCTTTTTGTTCATCCCTTACTCCTGTTCCTAATAGAATCTCTATTTGTGCAGGTGCACCGGCATAATAACAGGTTCTTCCATTAACTGGAATTATAGTCACAGTTTTTTCATTAACTAGAACATCCAAGTGATGTCTAAGAGTTCCATTAGCAGCATTCATTCTTCTTTGTAATTCACGAAAATGTAAACCTGGTGATTTTTCTAAAGTAGTCAGAATTCTTGCACGTACAGGGTGTTCCCATGGGTGTTCACCAGGTAAAGAAATCGTACCTTCAGAAATTGGAGGAATAAATGCTGGAATTAGACCTGTAATCCCTAGTGTAGCTCCACCAAGAGCAAAAATGCCATCGATGGCCCAAGAACGCCTACTGCGCCACTGTTGGAGTAAAGCCATAACATTATTCTCATGAACTAGTCTTTGAAAGAATCGGTCATTTGAGTCGGTAACGCTTCATTTGTCAACTCAATCTTCTGAAACAACCATGTCATTGTGTATTTTCATGTATGCTACCAATGGGCCCAGTAGTCTTCCACAATTCCTACCATGAGTGGTCAATCTGTAAATTACACGAATGGGGGGGCCGTCTTCTACAACTCTTTCAACTAAGCCATTTTCTTGGCAGGATCTTAATTTATCTGACAAGGTTCTACTTGAAATTCCTCTTAACAAAGCCCTTAATTCATTGAACCTTTTATCCCCAGCTATGTACAAAGCAGATAGAATCTCAGTAGTCCATCTAGAACTGAACATGCTGAAAGAGATAACTGCAGCATCTACTTCCCATTCCATATTTTCCTCGCCTTCTTCATAGTAAGACTGGAAAATTTGCCTAATATCTCTTCCATTATCTTGTACCTGATCTAGAGCAGAATTAATCTTTTTCCAATCTTTATTTGAAACTTTCATCCTTGTTTGACTCATAATTAACAAATGTTGGGAACAGCATCTAGTGTATAAAATGCACCTTAGTGTGTGCTCAAATACTTTCTAATTGATATATTAATGGTTATTCGCTCAGTGTGAAAACTACACTAAGGTGCAGGAGGAAACTAAAATGGATAAATGGTTAGAATTATGGTTAGATGAAACAATGAATGAATTAGAAATTAGTGATAAGGAGGAAAAATTATGAATTTTAAGCAATTTTTAGAACTTGCAATTACAGGAATGGCCGAATATCGCAGTCCTGCTTGGTCTCAATCTCCCAGGAGAAAACTCAGGCTTCAAAAAAAATAATATTTTAGGGATTAAGAATTTGTATAAGTAGGTCTTCTTCCCTCGATTAATGCTGACAATCCTTCCAATGCATCTTTAGATTGGAAGATTGCATCTAGATTAGATAATTCTTTTTCTAAGCCAGCATCCAAATCTTCTCCTGTTTCGACAGCTTGGTTGAGAAGATCGTCTGCGATTCTCAAAGCTATGGGTGCCGTGTAGCCTAGAGATTTTATCTGTCTTGAAGCAAGTTTTTGATCTCCATTGAAATTTTCAGGAATTTTTCCAGACATTATTTCATCCATATTTTCATTTGAATAAAATTCTTTTGCAAATATCGAAACTGGATGATCTTCATTCTTTGGTTTACTAGGATATTTATTTTCAGGTTTTCCTTCTTTTGATAAACTAATTACTATCTGATTAATTTTTGCAGGATCAGTCAGATGAGTGATAATGCCTAATGCGGAGGCAACATTTGAGTCAAGGAAATTTCCTGCTAATACCGCATATCTAGATGCTTCTATTCCACAAATTCGTGGAGTTCTTTGTGTTCCTCCTAATCCTGGGAAGATACCAATACTGGTTTCTGGAAAACGAAATTGTGATCTCCTAGTTCCTATTCTATAATCGCAAGATAATGCTAGCTCCAATCCTCCTCCTAAGGCTAGACCTGTTGTAAGTGCGATAGTTGTCTTACTAGAATTCTCAAGTTTATTCAAGACTTCATGACCATAAGATGTGAAATCGTAAATATCTTTTATTGAATCTTCACGAATCTTATCTACGAAATATTTGACATCTGCTCCAGCAATGAATGCCTTACCTGCTCCTTCAATCACTATTGTTGAAATTTCTCCATTCGAATTTAACTCATCTAGAACTTCTCCTAATTGCTCTACAACTTTCTCATTTAGAGCATTCATTGCCTCAGGCCTGTTAATTACAATGGTTGCAATTTCTCCTTCCAATCTGGTATCAATGTAATTAAAATTAAACATCCCTTCTTTCTCATTTATCCATAATGGTAGATCAAATTTTGCTAATTTTGCATACTTTGTAGCCATCTTTTTTGCTTCTTCTATTCCAATTCTATTTGCAATCTCGAATGGACCTTCTGCCCATCTTAATCCTACTTTTGCTCCTCTATCAACATCTTCAATTGAACATATTTCTTCTTCTACAATTTGAGCAGAAACAGCAAAAACTTGCCCTAACAGTCTTTCTCTGATTATTTTTGATGTTTCATCATCACACTCTATATTCTGATCAATATCCCACATTCCTGAATTAGCTATGGTATTTTTTAGACACTCGGCTCCATAATAACGAGTACAATTCAATTGTTCAGCAAGATAATTTGTAGCATGTAACGCTATTGAAGGACCAGTTAAATTCATCAATGCGAAGGGGCCCATCCCGATATTGAATGCTTTTTCAGCAACTGCATCAATTTGAGCAATTGATGCCACGCCCTCATCAACAAGATGACAGGCTTCATTCAGCCACGGAACAAAGAATCTGTTTACTACAAACCCTGGTCTATCTTTGCAAATTATCACAACTTTACCCATTGTTTTGCAGTATTGTTCAACAGCCGCCAATGATTCTTGCGAAGTGGTTTCTGCAGGAATAATCTCAATTAATCTATTCTTAGCTGGATGATAAAAAAAGTGCAAACCTACAAATTTTTCAGGTCTTCCAGTCGCTTTTGCTAACTCATTTACGGATAATGATGAGGTGTTAGATGCTAGAATTGTTTTCTCGTCACAAACTTGATCTAGAATATTAAACACATTTTTTTTGATTTCAAAATCTTCGAAAACTGCTTCAATTACAAGATCAGTATCTGGTGCCACATTTTCAGTTCCTACAACACCTGTAATTCGATTTTTAATCTCTTCAACTTTTTCAGGTTTGAATATCCTTCTTTGGATTGCTTCTTCAAGAAAATCACTGATTATTTTTTCTCCCCTATCTACCCACTGTTTTTCACGATCAACCATTTGAACATCAAATTGTTC